>OGPP01001518.1_pt1 | contig 17138 bp, 11 predicted proteins | sample 1553021 | NCBI WGS metagenome assembly OGPP01 (sample SAMEA2580217, study PRJEB22360) | human gut metagenome | biome: human gut; feature: human-associated habitat; material: faeces | place: Denmark | collected 2008/2010
CTTTCTGAACCACCGCGGCGATTCGAAATGTAGAGCAGGTAACCCGTAGTTCAGGGTTGGTCTGCAGTCACCCGCGGATAACCACCCCCGCATCCGGCATAAAGGATGCATATATGGCTGCATCAGCATCGGCCAATTTCGTCCCGGGCAGGAACGGCACGGACATGGCAAAGGGCTTCATCTGCTCCAGACTGGGAATCACAACTTCATAGTTGATGCGGTCGCCTTCAAACAGACGATTGACGATGCGCATGGGGATGCCATCCGCACCCGTGCTGAAGCCGAGATTTTCCGGACGAACCACGAGCAGCGCCTTTTCACCCTTTGCGGGCGGGTTCTGACGCCCCATGCGGGCCTTGAGCACAGCCTCTCCGATTTGAAAGCGGGCGTAGCCGTCTTCAGCATCCAAAAGCGTCCCGGGAATGAGATTGGCCTGACCGATGAAGTCCGCTACAAAGGCCGTTGCTGGATCTTCATAAAGTTCCATCGGCGTGCCGACCTGCTCGATGCGTCCGCGGTTCATCACCATAATGCGGTCCGACATAGTGAGCGCTTCCTTCTGGTCATGCGTGACATAGAGGCACGTGATGCGCATGTCCTGCTGAATGCGGCGGATTTCCGTACGCATGTGCAGACGCAGCTTGGCGTCCAAATTGGAAAGCGGCTCGTCCATCAGCAGAATCTTGGGCCTCAGCACCAGCACGCGCGCGAGCGCCACGCGCTGCTGTTCGCCGCCCGAGAGCTGATTGGGATAGCGCTGCTCGGCATTCCCCAGGCCGACCATCGCCAAACCTTCGCGCACCTTCGAAGCGAGCGCGTCGCCCGAGAGCCCGCGAATGCGCAGACCGTAGGCAACGTTCTCAAAAATCGTCATGTGTGGGAAAAGCGCATAGTTCTGAAAGACAAATCCCATGTCGCGCTTATTGGCCGGCAGCTGAGTAATGTCTGAGCCGTCCACAATGATCTGCCCCGAAGACGGTATTTCAAACCCGGCGACCATTCTGAGCGTGGTGGTCTTGCCGCAGCCCGACGGGCCGAGAAACGTAAGGAACTCTCCGGGGCTGACCGTCAGGTTCACGTTGTCGACCGCCAAAAAAGTTTCGTTGTCTTTGACATACGTGCGGCAGATGCCGCGCAGTTCGAGTGAAATGGACATGATCAGTGAACTCCGATGGCGTCGCCGCTGCGGCAAAGTGCCCGAGCAAGCAGATTGATGACGCCCGAAGCAATGAAAACGAGAACGATAAGAACAATGGAGAAAGCGCAGGCCTGCGCGAACTGCAGCTCCGTCATACATTCCAGAATACGGGTGGTGATGAGTGTCCAGTGAACCGACACGAGGAAGATCGTCGCACTGATGGCCGTCATGGAATGGATGAAGAGATACCGCATGCCCGCGAGAATGGCCGGCAGCACCAGCGGAATCGTGATGGATGTAAAGGTCTTCACCGAAGAAGCGCCTAGGCTTCGGCTCGCCTCTTCAATGGACGGGTCGATCTGCGAAAGTGCTGCAATCACGTTGCGGATGCCCGCAGAGGAATAACGGAAGAGATAAGCCGCCACCAAGATGTAGATGGTGCCCGTGAGCATGATCGGCTTGTCGTTAAAAGCAATGATGTACGCAATGCCGACCACCGTACCGGGCAGCGTGTAGTTGAGGAGCGACACCGTCTCCAGAATTCGGCTGCCGCGCACTTTAAGCCTCGCCGTGGCGTAACCCACCAGTACGGCGAGCAAACCGCCCAGCGGCGTACCGATGCAGGCAATCAGCAGAGTATCTTTAATCGCCTTGCTGCCGTGCGTGAAGACGTAGCTGTAATTTTCGAGCGTTATCTCGTTATTGACGCCCCAGACCTTCACCAGCGAACCCGTGAGGATGATGGCGTAGAGATAAAGAACGAAAGCAATCACCACGGCAACCGTCGCGACGATCACCGAGGATAGAAGCGGTCCGGGGCCTTTCACGCTGCTTCTGCCGCCGGCCTTGCCCGAAACCGTCACGTAACTCTTCTTGCCGACCCACCAGCGCTGCAGTGAATAAACGATGATGGCGGGAATGAGCAGCATGAATGAAAGCGCTGCGCCGCCCTTGAAGTCATACATGCCGGTGATGACCAGATAGGCCTGCGTCGGCAGCACCGGGAAGCTGTGACCGCCCAGCACCTGCGGCGTCGCAAAGTCTGCGAGCGAGCAGGAAAAAACGAGCAGAAATGCGTTGGCAATGCCCGGCGCCGCGAGGGGCAGCGTCACAGTGCGGAAGACCTTGAAGCTCGAAGCTCCGAGCGAATACGCCGCATCCTCCAGATTCGGATCAATACGCGCCAGAATCGTCGAGAGCGTCATGAACGCTACTGGAAAGAAGGTGAGCGTTTCTGAAATGAAAGTGCCCCAGAATCCATAGAAATTGAAGTTTCCAAGGCCGAAGAAGTCGAGCAGAATGCCGTTGGGTCCGAGCGAGAGCGTGAGCGCAATACTGCTTGTGAAGGGCGGCGAAATAAGCGGCAGGAGCGTTACGGCACTGACCGCGGCGCACAGCCATTTGGGCAGCGAGAGCCGCGTCACGGCAAAGGCAAAGATAAAACCCAGCACGGTTCCTGCGACGCCCACCGAACAGCCCAAAAGAATGCTGTTCACTGCCGCCTGCCGGTCATACCAGCTTTCCACGAAGGGGCGGAGGTTCTCAAGCGTGAAGCTCCCGTCGACCGTAAAAGCCATTGCGAGCAGACGCACGAGCGGATAGACAACGAAGACAGCCAGCAAAACCCACAGCATCAATACCGTGAATCGGGATGCGGCATCGCCGCGTTGGGGCAGCGATTGAGTGTGTGCCATCGTATGAAGCACCCTAAAAACGAGACTCAAAGAAAAGCGGAGAGCGTCTTCAGTCAGACGATCTCTCCGCTTAGGCGAGGCAGTTAACGGATCACCTCGTTGATCCAGCGCTGAGTGAAGCGCTTGCGGTTGTCACCCTTCCAGGTCACGTCGGTCGTGATCACGTTGATCTTCGAGAGATCCAGAATCGGATTCTGCGTTTCAACGTCCGTTCGGGCCGGCACATAGTTGATCTTGTTGGCGACGATGAATTCAGCAAAGCGCTTTGAGGTCGCCCAGTCGACGAACTTCTTGGCCTGCTCGTTATTCTTGCCGCCGGCAATAACGCCGGTCGCTTCAATGCCGAAGCTCACGCCGTCTTCCGGATACGTGATCTTCACCGGATAGCCCTGCTGAGCAATATCGAGTGCGTCAACGATGTAGAAGATCCCCGAGGCGCACTGCCCCGTCGCAATCGGCATGGCGCCGCCCGCGCCGCTCTTCGTGTACATCTGAATGTTGGCATTGAGCTTCTTCTGGAACGCAAAGGCTTCATCTTCGCCCATTACCTTGACGAGCGAATAAATACGTTCGGTAGCTGTGCCGGAAGTTCGCGCGTCAGCCATCTGCAGACCGTTCTTATAGCGGGGATCGAGGAGATCCGCCCACTTTGTCGGCGCCTGCATGCCGTTCTTTTCGAGGAACTTGGTATTCGTTAAGAAGCAGAGCGGAATGATGCCGATGCCCGTCCAGTGGTTCCCCGGATCACGAAGGTTGGCCGGAATGGCGTCAGAATCTTTCGGGCGGTAGGCTTCAAAAATGCCTTCCTTGATGCCGGCCGCATACGTGTCGGCCGGTCCGCCTAGCATAACGTCGACTTGAGGGTTCTTCTTTTCCGCGGTCAGGCGAGCCAAGGCCTCACCGGAAGAAAAGCGCAGGAAATTCACTTTGATGCCGGTGTCTTTGGTGAACTCAGCGAAGATTTTCGAAGCATACTTTTCAGGCATGATCGAGTACGCGTTGAGCTCTTCTGCGTTCACAGCACCTGTGACAAGGCAAAAACCCGCAATAAGAATGGGAAACTTAAAACCCATGGCGTTTACTCCTGGCAGCGAATGGTTTTTGATCCGACGAAATGTCATCAAACATATCCGTCAGAACCTTGCAAATTGTAACGGCAGAACATCGGATCAGAACATCCCGTTAACTCAAACCTGTCCCATCTTTCGCGGAGGAATCCGTCAAGTCGATCCGCTCTGAAGTGAGTCAAAAGTTTCGGACGGCTCTTTTCGCTTGCCAGCCCGTTGATTTTCGCGTCAGACCGAACATCTCTGTGCGTCTGCCGCTCTGCTCGCTTCACACCGTTTTCATCCCGCTTACCGGGCCGGCGCTCCATTCACTGAATTGGCAAAGCAGATGCCGTGCGCCAACAACAAAGTTCCGACTATGCCCTTGATTCAGGCAACGTCAGAAAACTCGAAGCAACATGAAATTATTAGATTTATTGCAGCATTTTCGCTTTGAATAGAGACTTCAAATCCATAAAACTGAAAGCCTTCCTTGACATCAAGAGGGGGGGGGTAATTTGACTGTATTCATTAAACCCCAGACAGGAGTCTCCCTCATGCTCTCCAAGACCGTCCTCTCTACGGCCGTCACACTTGCCTTATCCGCCGGCTTCGTCTCAGCTCAATCGATTTCAGAAAACCGGACCTATGATTTTAACTTCAGCCAAGACTGTAAGATTGAGAAAGATGTTTCTGAGTTGGTATTCAACATTACCAAAGGTGAAGTTGAAACTGCCGACAAAAAGCTCTATGCATTCGGCAACGAAAATGCAGAGTCTCCGATGGTTGTCAATGTATTGAGCAGCGACATTACGGTGATCAACAACACAAAGACAGGAACACCTACTGACGGAATTGGCGCCGTCCTCGGCGGCGCTAAATTTATCGGCAGCGGCGGAAAAGCCACGCTGATCTCAGAACTGGATGTGCTTAAAGACTTTCATAATGAAATCAGCGGATTCAATGATCTGACTCTTACCTCACGCACAGCCAATGCGATTTATTTCGGCGGGGCCAGCTCAACAGCGAAATTATCTGCAAAGCACATCACATTGAATGGCAAAAAAAATGCCATATACATTGATGAGGCGGCAAAAGGCACTTCGGCGAACAATGTGACGATTGACGGATTTGACAGCCTCGTAATGACGGGTGATAGTCGGTATGCAGTTAGGAATGTTGGTATTGGCGAGCAAGCTATTGCATTAACCGGCAACGAAAACAGTGCCATTACGCTCACTGGCGCCAGAGGCGCCATCGATACCGGCTATGTAGATAATGGAGAGCTGATTGGCAACGGCAGCGTCAGCGTCACTGCCGGCAAAGTCACGCTCGAAACCACCGGGATTGCCGAGAAAGACAAACAAGACGGAGACAAGAACTCTGATTTCGGCATCGTTCATGTGCAGGGCGGCAGCGTCACGATCAACAGTGACGAACTCACTATTCGTCCTGCCGATTCCGCGACGGATTGGGATGCCAATGCCTTCAAGCTGACGAAGGGCGAGCTCAAGATCAACGGTACCGACGGCGAGTCTCCCGCAGTCATGAATGTACAGGGCGCGATCGATGCGAGCGGTGAGGCAAAGGCCGTGCTTAACTTCACCGGAGCTCAATCATCGCTCACGGGCAGGATCGCGAATGAAGCCGACAGCGTGAAAATCCTCTTTAGCGATGCTGCCGTCTGGAATGCCAAAGGAGCGAGCAAATCCAAGAACCTTACGGTCAGCTCGGGCGGCATAGTCAACCTCACCAATGCCACAAGCGCAGAAATTGAGGATCTCTCTATCAGCAGCGGTATCGTCAGCCTCGAGCAAAAAGCTTCTCTCTCAGCCAAGAACCTTCGGGGTACAGGCGGCACTATTAATCTCTCCGTCTCCAGGAACAGCGGAGATGACGGGAAAATCACTTACGAGGCAGGCAGTTTTACGGCCGAAAACGTAGCAAACGACTGGACGGGTGCAAATGTTCAGGTAACCGGCGTCACGGCCGATGACATCACGGATCTTGACGCCGAAGCGGCTGCAATTCTCACCCATGTCGGCGCCAATATCCGTGAGGGCGGCACGGCCACCATCGAAGGCGGCGACGTTCTCGGTGAAATCGAAATCACGACCGGAGCAGACGGCGCGATCAGCATCGGAACGATTGGCGCGAGCGACAAAGTTGCCTCACTCTCCGACGGTCAGTCCATCGCGACTTTGCAGTGGCGCCACGAAATGAATGATCTCACGAAGCGCATGGGTGAACTGCGCGACAGTCCTGCCGGCATTGGAGCTTGGGCGCGCCTCTATGGCTCTGAGCAGGAGTACGGGAAGAAGAATGTCACTTTGCGCAGCACCTCCGTCCAAGTGGGTGCGGACTATCAAATCGGCGAGTGGACTGTGGGCGGCGCTTTCAGCTACACGAACGGCTCAGTCGACTATGCCCAGGGATCAGGAGATGCGGACACATACGGTTTTGCAGCCTATGGTTCTTGGTTCGCTCAGTACGGCATGTTCCTTGACTTGATTGCCAAGTACTCGCGCCTTTCAAACGACTTCAAAATCGCAGATATGAAGGGGTCTATTGACAACAATGCCTATTCATTCTCGGCGGAGTTCGGCTGGCGCTTCGACCTCGCTAAGACTGTGTTCGTTGAGCCGCAGGTCGAACTGACGTACGGCCGCATTCTCGGTGACAATGCCACGGCTTCGAATCAAGTCCGCATTGAGCAAGAGGATTTTGACTCCCTGCTCGGCCGTGTAGGCCTGCGTGCCGGCTTCAAGTGCCCGAACGACCGCGGAACGGTTTATGTCCGTGTTTCCGGCGTGCATGACTTTGAGGGAGAATCCGACGTACGCTACTCGAGCAGCAAAGCCTCGACCACCGTGCACGACGACATTGGCGGCAGCTGGGTCGAGTATGCACTCGGAGCAAACGTGAACATCACGCCTTCGACCTACACTTATATGGACCTCGAACGGACGTCCGGCAGTGATGTGAAGGAAAACTGGCGTTGGAACATTGGATTGAGAACTGTGTTCTAAAGCTGTTTGGTCTTTTAATTTCCTTCAAAAACGGCGGCTTTCCCCAGCCGCCGTTTTTGTATTCAACAGTCGAACAGAGGACCAGTATTCGTATCTGTTTTCGATCTCATATTTTGTGATTTATCGATTTACATATATGAGCCATATACATCATCGCTTCACGAAAAGAAGTCTTTCTGACGCTTTCCTTCTTGAGTTGTTTTTCAAGACACGCAGACTAATCTCCTCAGAGGTTCTTCAGAGACATTCAGGGGTGTTCTGCAAACTTTGTGAAACGTGGTTTACATCAACCCAACGAGATTTGATCGTTGTGCGTGAAAGCGAGGCTTTCCTAGACTTTGACATGAGTTAATAGGGAAGTGGTTACTCACTTTACCTGCCCGCGAAAGGAGAACTCATGATGAAGCATTCTGTTTTTTGTCTCGCCGTCACCATGGCTCTCGCCAGCATGAGTGTGCAGGCCTATACAGCCGGCACTTATGAAGCAGAAACAAGCGGTTTAAACGGACCTATCAAAGTCCAAGTCACCGTAACCGCAGACGCCATCACTGCCGTCAAGGTGCTTGCACAAAGGGAAACAGACGGTATCGGTTCGAAAGCCATTGAATCCATGCCTGCAGCTTTTGTGAAAGCAAACGGCACAAACGTCGATACTGTCTCTGGTGCAACCGTCACTTCCGATGCGCTCAAACTTGCCGTTGGTGCGGCATTGGCAAAGGCTCGCGGCGAAGCGACTGACAAAGTTGAATTTAAACCCGGTACTTATAAGGCCCGCGCGTACGGCAACAACGACTATCTCAATGTGGAAGTGACGGTCGATAAAGACCGAATCACTTCGATCAAAGTGCCTGGGCACCATGAAACAATCTTCATGGGTGAAATGGCTATCGAAAAGCTGACAGACGAAATACTCAGGTACCAAACGCTCAACGTGGACGCTGTTGCTGGTGCGACCGTGACGAGCGCAGCCTTTAAGAAAGCCGTCGCTGATGCATTGCTGCAGAGCGGCGTCAATCTGGCAGCGCTCCAGACACCCATTCCGCCTCAAGGCAAACGCAGCAGCGGCACAACCGAAGAAGACTACGACCTCGTGATCGTCGGTTCGGGCGGCGCAGGACTCTCTGCTGCCGTTACAGCGACAGAAAATGCGAAGCGCAAAGTGATTGTTCTTGAAAAAATGCCGGTGATCGGCGGCAATACGCTTCGGTGTGCAAGCGCATACAACGCAGCTGATCCCGAACGCCAGAAAGCACTGCCGATGACGAATACGCTCAAAGAAGCGGTGCAAAAGGCAATTTCCGAAAAGCCAGTCTCCCCCGAACATGCCAAACTCATGGCTGACGTCAAAGCGAAATACGACGCTTATCTTGCATCGGGCTCAACAACGCTCTTTGATTGCCCGGAATGGCATGCTCTGCAAACCTATAACGGCGGCGACAAGGTGGGGCTTATTCCCGTCATTCGCACTTACGCCGACAACGCTCTTGATACGCTGCACTGGATGGAAGCACACGGCACGCCTGTTCTTAATCGAGTGAGCCAAGGTGCGGGAGCGCTCTGGCAGCGCACGCATCAAGTAGATGCGCCCGCAGGAACCGGACTGGTGAAGCCCCTTTATGACGCGGCAATCAAACAAGGCGCCAAGATTGTGACAGGCATGAAGGCCGAAAAACTCATTGTCAAAGACGGCAAAGTTGTCGGCGTTTCCGCGACGGACACGCTCGGCAATGAATACAACTTCATGAGCACATACGGCGTCATTCTGGCCACCGGCGGCTATAGTCAGAATAAAGAACTGCGGCAGAAATCCTCACCGGTGCTGACGCCCGATATGGTTTCAACCAACCAGCCCGGCGCAACGGGTGACGGCATCATCATGGCAACGAAGATCGGCGCAGCTACTACCGGCATGAACTACGTTCAGGTCTACCCGCTTGCCACTCCCGGAACAGGCGCACTTCAGGGCCGCGCCAGAAAGATGTCCGGTCTTGACGATGTGATTGATGTCAACGCTCAAGGTCTTCGCTTTGTGAAGGAAGACGCCCGACGTGATGAATTCGTCGCTGCCATCAAAAAGCAGCCCGGCGGCATGTGCTGGGACATCAACGACAGCTCCATCGTGCAGCCGGTAAATTCCTTTGCCGATAATGTTGAAACGCTCGTGAAGCTTGGCCGCATCTACAAAGCAGATACTTTGGCAGATCTCGCCAAACAGCTTGGCATGCCGCCGGCCAACCTTGAAAAAACGGTAGCCGAATTCAATGCCATGGTAGACGCTAAGGAAGATACACAGTTCGGACGCAAGCTCTTTGACCGCAAGATTGAAAAAGCCCCCTTCTACGCTACACCCAGAGCGCCGTCGATTCACCATACGATGGGCGGGCTGCTCATCAATCCGAAAGCTCAGGTGCTTGATATCAATGGCCGCGTAATTCCTGGCCTCTACGCAGCCGGCGAAGTCACCGGCGGAATTCACGGCTCCAACCGTCTTGGCGGCAACGCCACGGCAGACGTGCTGACATTCGGTCGAATCGCAGCGAAAACCGCTCTCGATCTCCAATAAACCTTTCGTCAGGGCAATTCTTTTGCCCCCGCGGCATTGACTAAAAAGGCGCATCTGCCGAGGAAAGCAGATGCGCCTTTCGTCTGAAGATCTCTTATTCAAGAGAACCGATTAGTTCTTCGAGAAAGCCTCTTCAAAGCTCACCGGGAAGGCCTGATAGCCGCAGGTGTCCCAAAGCGTCAGATCAACAGCGAGCGACTTGTCGCCCCAGCGGTATTCGCAGATCCGCGGATGCAGGCGGCCGAGCTTGCCGGCCTTTTCAGGCGATGCACCCATACCGGCCGTTGACCAGAAGACAAGCATCGTGTCCTTGTCGTCCATGTACTTCGTGATTCCGGTAACCGGCGAGAAGTAGTCGTAGCCAAGATCCTTGCCGACTTCCCAGATCTGCTCGACCGTCATCTTCTTCTGGTCGATCTTGTAGACCACAGCGCGAGAATACTTCATGGTCGGCAGCGGGGGCTGCTCCATGCCGCGGGCGTCGCCGTTGTCAAAGACCGAGAGGTAGATCACGTCCTTCGTTGACTTCGAGTCAATGCGCCAGGCCGTATGCTGCGTCCAGGACCAGTCAAAGCCGCCTTCGCACTGGCTGCCTTCGCACTTCAAAGGCTTGCCGTTCTTGTCGACCGGCGTGAGCACGCGCTCTGCGAGGCCCTTCTTCCAGCCGACCGGCGAAGCGAGGATCCACTTCACCTGGTGATCGCGGCCGATCTTCACGATACCTTGATGGCGTGCCGACAAGATAATCGAATCATCGGTCGGATCGTAGTCAATGGAATTGACGTGCGCCCAGTTGCGTCCCGGGCCCGTACCCGGGATGTCGCCGAACTTGTCGCTCTTATCCATGTTGGCGAGGTCCGCAGCCGAAAGCGTCTGACCGGCCTTCGCAGGATCGATGTTGAGGCACACGGCCCCCTGATCAAGCGCCTTAATGAGCGTGTCGCGATACGGATCGAGAATGTCATAGAGGCGGAAATCATCAACCACGCCGCCGTCAGGATCCACTTCAATAATCACGTCGCGAACGGTATGGACACGCTTGTCGTCGCCGCGGCGATAGTCAGCCATCGAGACGCGCAGGAAGCTGTGGCCATTCTCGGCATTGTCATAAGCATGCGAGAAGTCAGCATACGTGGGCGGAAGCTTGCGGTTGAAAATTTCGCGGCCCATCAGGTCATACTTGACCCAGCGCTGACCGAAGCCCCACGTCAGAGCACCGTCCTTGGTCTGCTGGAAGCCCATCATGAGGCCTGATGTCCACGGGTCGGACTGATCATTGATGAGGTCGTTGAGCAGGTACCAGCGCACATCACCGGCCGTATCGATAATGCCGATCTGAGAATTGATCGTCCATTCAAGCGCACCGCCCGCGGGATTGTTCCACACAAAGCGGGCACCCTGCGGCGCCATCGGAATGAGCTGGCTGTTGACGAGGTAAAGTCGGTCTTCAAAGCCCGGATCCACCTTGTTCACTTCAACGTTAAACATCCGCTGCTGCCCAGGCATGCCGTTGCTGATTGAGAAAACGGGGGGTGCATAGAACTGCAGACGATCCGTGAAGTCCTCGCTCTTGCCGTCGGCAGAAACGCGCGTGTAGCTCACTTCCACCGTATTGAGGTAGTCCGCATACAAACCGGCAATCGGGATGCCGGCATGCGTGCGAATCTGACGATCGGAAACTTTATAGGCGATCTCGCGGCCGCCCTTCTTCGGCACAACGCGCACGCTGGCGTTTTTGACAACGTAGCCGCCCGTGCGGACGATGGCCGTCAGCGGCGCAATCTTGTAGGGGTTGACGATAACTTCACCGATATGTCCCTGTGCGGGCATGCCGACTGCGGCGCCCGACGGGCCGCCCATAGCGGATGCTGCACCCGCAGACAGGCCGAGCATCAATCCCGCCATTGCGGCGACCAACTGACGACGTTGGAATTTCATGGTTTATCTCCTTTGGTCCGAGATGAAAGGTTCTGCAGGCATGTGCTTGCTTTCTTTTCTTGCCTAGTGTGCCGCCGCTTTGTCGCCACGACCATGCGGAAAGCCTTGCGTTTGACTGCCGTACGGGAAAGGACGCCTTTCATTTTTTAAAAGGTCATGCCAATATTCGTTCATCAGATGCACCGACAGCCGCTCCCCCGCTTTGAGCAAACATTTGCCTCTGCGGCAAAGAACGGTACAAATTCATACCGCCTTGGAGAGCTTCTCCTCCCTGAAGAAAGGTGAGGCCGTCCAAGCGATAAAGCGAAGCAGGATCGCCCGTCTTTAAGCCGACGACCCTTTTGTATTTGTGGTGTCCCCCCGAACACAACGGCACTAGGCGCCTGACGCTTAGCGTCAAACTCAATATCTCTCGCCATGTTGTCTGAAGAGTCCGCATCCTCTGCATGCCCTCCGCTGAGAACCCTTCCTGAAGATCTTGTGGAGTCCGGCAGCATTCGGGTGCTGCGCCTCCTTGTGCGGCTGATGCGTGATCCGGTGCTTCAGCGAAGCGCAGACGCGCTCGGCGTCAGCGCTCCGACGGCGTCTCGTCTGCTCGCCCGCGCACGCCAATGGTTTAAGGATCCGCTCTTTATCTACAGCGCCGGACGCATGCATCCGACGCCGAGGATGCTGGCATTGTCGCCGCGCATTGAAGAAGAACTGCTGCGGCTGGAGTCACTTTTCAAACCCGAAGAACCTTTCAATCCTGCAACCGTCGTACGTACGCTCCGCATCGCTGCCATTGACAACGCTTTCCATACGCTGCTGATGCCCTTTCTTGAAACGGCCGCAACAGCTGCGCCGGGCTTATCCATCTCGGTCTTTGACCGAGCGCCTACGCTGCTTGAAGATATGCGTGCCGGCACGCTCGATCTGGCCTTTTATTCAACTGAAGGCCGCCCGGTCCCCTCAGACTTTTGTGAAGAAACGCTCTTCACAAGCGGTCACGTTCTGCTCATGCGCCGCGGACACCCGCTTCACCAAAAATGGCTTGCCGGCAGCGAGATTACCGAAGCAGATACCGGGGCGTGGCCCCACATCAGCGTCGTCGTACCGATGGCGGGCGGCAGCGACCGTCTGACCATGTCCCGTCATCCCGCACACGGTCCGGAACGCACGGCCTGCGAAACGCCGTTTTTTGTGGCCGGGGCAATGCTTGCGGCCCGTACGGATATGCTGATGCGGATTCCGCAGGAAACCGCTGCAGAACTCTGCCGTACGCTCCCGCTTGCGATGATGCCGATGGAAGCCGGTATCCACATTCCCTGGATCCCATGTCTCTTCCGTCACCGAGCGGCAGACCATGACCCGCTCATTACGTGGGTTCGCGCTCAGCTTGTTTCGCATGCCAGACGTCTTCACGCAGAAACCCTTCGGCAGATTGACGAAGACTTCAAGAGGCGCGGTCAGCAAGTTCGATAGAAAGTCTTATTTCTGCTCCCGCTCTCACTTAAAAGTTGGATTCCCGCAGCAGCACAGACCATGCGGCTCGGGCGAACCGTCCGGCCAAGCTTTCGCGTTCGCCCTCAATCAAAAGGGTGCCGCGGCGCACCTGCAGATCCAAAGCTGCAGTCCCCTGCTGCGCTCCGGCCGGCGCGGCCGTCACGCGGTAAATGGCTTCCTTCGGCGCAAAAACCTGTCCTTGATCCACGCCAAGACTTTTGGCAACCTCCGCCGGCGCGGGCAGCGATGCGACCGCGCCGCCAAAATGAGAAGCGAGCTCCGGCACTGCGCCAAGATGACGAGCCGCTGTGCCGTCAACCGCCTCGACGCTTGCCGGAATTGCGGGCTGCAGGGCATCTTCGGGGATGAACTTGGCCGAAGCACCCGCCGCAAAGCGATTGATATCCTGTTCGCTCACGTAGCCCACGATTTCGAGCGCCGGACGGTCAGTGCCGGCTGCCGCTGCGACCACGGCGAGCGCCTCACCGTCGGGCAGCCATTCACCGACGGCAAGCGGCTCCGTGCGGTCGGCCACTCGGCCGTCCACGGGTGAGCGTACTTCCAGAAGCGCCGTGCGTTTTTTCAATTCCGCAATGCGCCGCTCAAGCGCTGAGAGCTCCCGCAGCGCTGCGGGCACGTCGGCAGCACCCTCCCGATTCATGCGCATGTATTCTGCCCGCCAGCGAAGCGATGCGCGGTCTGATTCCAATTTTTCAAGCTCATGGGTGAGCTCGGGAGAACGAAGACGAAAGAGCACCTGCCCCTTTTTCACCGCATCGCCCTGAGCAGCCTCAATCGCTTCGACCTGTGCCGCTGCCGGCGTGTAAAGCGTCACCGCTGCCGCCGGCTTCACCACCGCCGGCGCCGCTACCTCTGAGCGCCAAGGCATGAAAAACACCGCCAAAAATCCCGCAATGGGAAAGAGGAGCCACAGACTGCGCGGCGCAGCTTTTCCCTTCAGGATGCGAAGCGCCCATTCCTTAAGTTCACGAAGTATCGGAAGCATGACGAAGACGGAAACCTCAACGCAAAAGAGAAAAATGCCGAGCAGCTTGAAGAAGGCGTGGTAGACGAGGAGCGCGATACCGCAGAAGAGGAAGAATCGGTAAAGCCACGTTGCCCACGCATAGATAATCAATGCGCGTTCCTTCCACAGCTCAAACGATTCGGGCTTCTTCTCCCCAAAGCCGAAAAGAAGCTCCCGCATCCGCCATTTGGCCAGCGCGAAGCTCCTCTGATGCAGGTTCGCTACGCCCAGCCAGTCCGAGAGCAGGTAGTACCCGTCAAACCGCATGAAGGGGCTTGAATTGATGGCGAGCGTCATGATCCAGGTTGTGGTGGCGAGCATAAAGGCCGCGCTCTTTAGCCCGCCTTCGGGCAGAAAGCTCCACGCGAGTGCTGCCCAAACGCCTAAAGCCAATTCCCCTAAAACACCCGCCGCGCAGACGGCCATGCGCTGACGCTTGGACTTCAGTCGCCAGGCAGCGGACGTATCGGTATATAGGAGCGGCATCATCACCATGAAGGCGATGCCCATATGGGGAATACGGCAGCCAAAGTGCTCGGCTGTGTAGGCATGAGCCAGCTCATGGATCACCTTTGTGCAGGCAATCGTGAGGCCGGCCATAACCGCGCCTTCCCAGGAAAAGAAATGCGAGAAGGTATGCGTAAAGGCATCCCACTGCCGGCCGATGAGGTAAAGCGCCAAAACGAGCGCCGTTAATGTGGCCCAGAGAAAGGTCTTTGTGAAAAAGAGGCGCTCAACCCAGGGAAGCGTCCGACGCAGGAATGCGTCCGGCGCCACCAGCGGAATGCGGGAAAAAAGATAGTGGTGCAGAAAGAACTTCCAAAGCGTCTGCTTGGGCTTACGCTTCATCTGTTCGGCGAGCCTCGCGGAAGTTCCCGCTTCGCGCGTGAGGCTCATCCGCATCAGAAACTTCGCAAAATTCTCCACCGTCTCCGCCGTCGGCCGAAGGAGCGTTTCCTTGCCGACAGCAGCAGCCACAGCCTTGGCTGTCCCTAAGTGCCAGCGCTTCAGGCACTCCGCCTGAAAAACGCCGAGCTGAAAAAACTGATCGCGCGCCGGATCTTCAAGCACCCAAGTAGGACTCCCGTCATCCGCGTCCGGGCCTTCGTGCAGACGAAGATCCTCCCGCAGCGGCGGAAGCCGCGGCTCCTTCGGGGTCGGATGCCCGGCAGAGAGACCCGGAGCAACAGGGGGGCGCTCGAGAGCGTTCATAGCATTCATCCGCAGAGGTGCCAAGCCGCACGCTTAGACGCCGAGCCAGAGCCGCAGCGTAGCCAGAGGCCGGCGAAGGAGATAAAGCCCCAGAAAGGTATCTTCGCCGTAAAACTTTGCCGTGCCCTTGAGGCCGAGCTGCGGCGCATCACCGTCGGTTTGGACGAATTCGGCCCGAGCCTTGTAGGCAAGCGTTCCGTCAGCCGTGGCTGACGCGCGGTAGGCCACTCGAGTGAGCTGCGCTTCGAGCGGACTCGTCGGCGACGCATTGAGGAAGAATTTCACTTCGGCGCCTTTTTCAAGCGCGACGGCGTCACCCACCGGAATGTCGGCCTCAAGCTCCACTGCCCGAGGGTCCGCCACCATCAAAATGCGTTCGCCGACAGCTACCGGCCGACCCAGCCATTCCTGAGGATCCGAAAAGACGGCAACACCCGAGCGGTCTGCCCGGATCTCCGTCCGTTCGAGTTCTCCGGCAAGAAAAGCCGCATCAGCTTCAGCCTGGTCACGACGGCGCTTAAGCACCCCCAAAGCCATCTTGCTGCGCTCATCAAAGAAGGCCTGCTGCTGCCCCTGCCGGTATTCGGCCTCTGCAACAGAAAGCGTCTGCCTTGCAGCTTCCAATTGACCGCGCAGGTCGCGCGAGTCCATCCGCACAAGGAGATCCCCCGCCTTGACCGGCGCATTGGGCTTCACGACGATTTCTTCGACTACGCCCGAGAGCGGCGCACGAACAGCAAACGGATTTTTGGCCGTTACTTCTGCGGGCGCAAGCACGGACTGCCGAATGGGTATCAGCATCGCTCCGACCACTGCTGCGGCGGCTGCACAGCGCACCCAGCGCTTGCGGCTCCATACCAGAAGTCTTCCGGAGTGAGCCTTCACGGTGCCTTCGCCCGACCAGTCGCTGCGGCCAAGCGGCATAGCGCTCCACGCATCGGCATAAGCACGCGCCAGATGGGTGAGGATAGCCTTGTCGGCCCCCGTCCACGGGGCGTCCCGCCAAAGGATAAGCGCAGCTCTGATGCCGGAGCCGCCCGCCTGCGGCGCTTTAAGCGGCAGTTCCGCCCAAAGCGCCTGAGCCGGCAGAAACTCCTTGGCCATCATTCGGTCGTGATCCGCGGCCGGCGGATGCTCGAGCACATTGAAGGGCTGCACGAGTTCATCGGCCAAGGCGGAACCCGGCAGAGAAGAAGCGCCGGCCGGATGAGCATCTGCGAAGCCGCCCAGGCGCTTAACGAGCCAAGCCGGAAAGGCCGCATTGCGAACCGGATCCGCAACGCCCGAAAGCCCTTCGATCCGCCCCGCTCCGGCATCATCGGCCGCCCGCCGCAGGCGACGGCGCCGGCCCCCCCCCCCGCCACCAAAGCGCGGCCTGACGGTAGTCAATCGCTGCGAGCGTATCGTTGAGCGCCGTGTAGCCGAGCGCTCGGCGATCGGATGCCGCACGTGCAGTTTCACAGAGACGAATAACGCGCTCCAGGCGTTCGGTTTGTTCACGGGACTTCAGAAACGCAGACTTAAGCTCCTGGAGCCCTTCGGCAGCGGAACCCTTTTTGGATTCCGCTCCCGGCTTCGTTCGAATGATCATGGAGCAGGGCTCCAAGCGACTCGTCCGCTCATGCCGGGCAGAAGCGGGAGCGCTGCCGCACCGGCATCACCCGCAGTCTTTTCCCTTTTGGGAAGCTGGAGCTCGCCCGTCACCTTCACCGACTGACTGACCGGATCCACACTCCCGGCGATGCGCGACACGGTGACCGGATAAACCGCACCGGTATCGTCCAGCGTAAGCGTCAGGCGGCTCCCGATCCGCAGCACTTTCAATGCCGCCGCAGGGAGGATCGCCTCAACCTCAAAGGCGCTCACCTCATAAATGGTGAGGAGCTTCTGTCCTTCTCCCACATACTCATGCGGGCGCACATACGTTTCGCCCACCATGCCCGAGAACGGCGCCTTGATGCTGCAGCGGCCGACCTGAATGCGTTCAGCCTTGGCTCAGGCGCTCC
>OGPP01001550.1_pt1 | contig 16882 bp, 9 predicted proteins | sample 1553021 | NCBI WGS metagenome assembly OGPP01 (sample SAMEA2580217, study PRJEB22360) | human gut metagenome | biome: human gut; feature: human-associated habitat; material: faeces | place: Denmark | collected 2008/2010
AAAATATCCAGTGTTATCATTTTGTTATCAAATAGAACTTTATCTGCCCGGAAACGCCCTGTTTATAAGGCTTTCCAGAAATTTTTAATTATTCAAACTCGCAAAGTTTTATTTGTTCTTGGTTATTTCAGTGTAATTATCTATACTGCTTTGTATTGATAATATACGTCTTTTCCACACATTATTTTTCGTTTCACATATTTTTAGTACCAATCCAGTACCACTACCATTTTCCATTATTGTGTGTAGTTCCGGTGGCTTGCAAGTTCACCTAGAAAAATTATAAGTTAAAAATAATGATTCAGCAACAAGAATTTTTCTGGATAGAACAACCTCTCCGCCTCATTTGAAAAAGTAAATTCATCCCTATCTAAAACATGGAATCAACTTATTCCTAACTCACATTCTAATTCTCTATCTTGGCTCTTTCCTGTTTAAGAAACAGATATAATGATGTTCTAGAAATTGATCAATGTGACTCAGGAGAGCTTAATTATTTTCTTCCGCATCCTCACCGCATTTAATCTCTTCAGTATTCTCTATAAGTAACCTATCAATAATAGACTTGGCTTCGTTAACATATTCATTTCTTCCCCAAACCTTTTGATCCCCTACCATGTAAAACCTATATTTTGCCCTGGTAGCTGCCACGTTAACTATATTGCTATTTACGAAACCTTTTACAGCATATCTATTTTTCTGCGACTCATCACATCCGAGAACAAAAATCACCTCGTTTGCCTCTTTTCCCTGAAATTTATGAACTGTACCAATATTATCATATAACCATTCATCAAGAGATGTACTAACCCCTAAAGCAGAGTTTTTGTTTCTAGTTGCATATGTACCAATTGCCTTCCGTAATCCACGCACCACAGTATTAAAAGGAGTGATAATATAGAGACTTGGCTTGGTGTCAACCTGCATTTTTGATATCTTAATTGCCTTCTGGAAAGAAACATTTACCATTTCGCAGACAACATTACCTTGTTCAGCTACATAATGATCTCCATGTCCGTTTTCAACCCCAGTTACATTTATCCACTGCGATTTTTCGTAAATAAAAGACTCAACCTTACCATCTGATGGTGGCAAGGTTTGTTGCTTCATAATTCCATTGTATGAAATACGATTCGATATTTCATACATAGGAGAAATACACCTTCTATGTACAAGCAGCGGACATCCAACCCAATCAGGATAATCCGTTCCGTTATCATAGGAAGTACCAAAAGGATTCATTATATCCGCACAGCTTTGTACCGATAATGACTTGTTTTTATAGTTTGCAAATACAGGTTCTGAATACGCCTCTTTCAAGAGCTTAAGATCATCTGTTACCACTGGCTCCACTTGCTTTGGATCGCCTACTATTATAGCTTTCCTCGCTCTGTATAATGCACCAACAGCCATCTGCGGTTGAGCCTGCCCTGCCTCATCTATTACAAGTGTGCCTATGCACCCCGGTGTTTTCATATCTCTTAATAATCTTCCAACGGAAGCAAACGTAGAAGATATAACCGGTGTAATCAAGAACAATGTCTGGAATAATGAGGCTATCATCGCTTCTCTATCCTGCTTATGGAATTTGATTCTATCTGTATCATTTTCTGTTCTAAAACCCCAATATTGACCTAAAATACACAAATTTGTTCTGCACGACTTAGAACTTAAGACAAACTCCTTTGTCATTTGAAGGGCTAGATAAAATAATTTTTCCCTTTCTCGATTAAATTCTTCCGTAGACCATGGATTAGTAATCTGCGCTTTAGTAGATACTTTATCATTCTTAGAAAGAACATCCTCAATAAATGTATCATCCAGAACTTTGCCTGTCTTCATATCTCCAGCACTAAGATATTCCCTTAAGTCTCTTTCGCATTCTGACTTGGCAGCTTCAGCTCTGACTTGTGCATTATTAATTTCTCCCTTCAACCGAAGAATTCTCATCTGAGTAGTAGACTTATTTTCCTCTAGCTTTTTGAGTCTTTCCTTTGACTCATGTAATCGTTGTAAAGCATTATCTTTATCAATACGGTATTTTTCGACTTGCGCTCTTTCTACGCCAATTTTATGTGAGGCTTGATTAACAGCAATCGTGCATTCTTGTGCCTTCAATCTAAAGCATTCAGCCAAATCAAGCGCAGATTGATATTTGCTTTTTCTAAAAATTTTTGTAAAGAAACCGACAGAATTTTCCACATCTAAAGCTTGTTTCTTATAACTAATTTCCTGTTCTGACAAATCTTTCATCCTTTTCTCAGACTCTTTTAATTTGAAATCAGCTTCTGAATATAATGTTGTAAAGTTACTGAGATTGTCTTCTTCTTTTTTTATTTCAGTATTTGTATAAACTATCTGATTTTCAAAAGACTTAATTTCCTCATCACAACAAATAATCAAAGAAATATTTTTAGCTCGTATTTGCTCAAAAGAAGCACATAACTGATGTGCTTTAAGAGAAATATCGCCGTAACTTTTTAGTTGACTTTGAAGAGAACTAACTATTTCCAGTTGTTTAGAAAACGCATCTCTGGCTTTTCTATATTCAGGAATTCTGTCTTCAATGTCAGCATTTCTTATCATGAAGTCCTGCAAAATTGGATTCAGAACATCATAGTAAAAACCACTTATGTTAGATTTTTTACCAAGTGGAGCAGCAACCATTCCCCATGCATCTGCATCCTTTTCTGCATTTCCAAAGAATTTCTTTGCATACCCAGTGAAATATATCTCTGGGTATTCACCCTGTCGCTTAGTATCTTTTTGATAAATGTTTAATTTTTTCTCTGTTTCAGAAGTAGAAAACATCTTACAGATCGTTCTTAATTGTTGAGCCATCTCCGGACTATCTGGCATATTTCCATCAAAAACAATTTTTAAATTATCAAGAATCCCTTTTTCAAGAGGGAGTTCCTTTGTTATATTTTCTACAGCCGTATTATTGCTGGATGTAACAAGCACTCCAAAGTCAGCAATATGTTCATCTTTGAACCTAAACCACTTCGGATAATACTGTGCATACGCCCCATTTAATTCGCCACACACAAACTTCACACCTTCAAAGGCATCATCCGGTGTATCGTATTGGCTGAGAGCTCTGGCCTTTTCAACAATATTATTTGCAATAATCTCTTTTAATAGTGTCGTCTTACCAGTTCCGGGCGGACCATTCACAGAAAAAATATTCCCACTTTCTTCAAATATTCCTCTCTGCCGGTTTGATATTGCTATATTTATAGCAATCTGCTGCATTAACGCAGGCATATACCTGGACGGCCATTTACCAAGAGGAGCATTCTCCATGTTGAGAATTTCGGCTATTTCCTTATAAAATACTTCTTTATCTTTAGGTCTGACGAAATCATGACGTTGTCTTTCTTCTAAGACATCATGAGGTGCACAGATATAATTAATTAGGTTAGACAACATACCTGTTGAAAAATCATCTTTTCCTGCTTCTATGGATTCTTTGACCATCTTCAGATCATTAGAAAAGAAATCATGGCTCAATCCCATATAATTATCATCGTCGTATTTATCTTTAGCCTTTGAATTCTTAAACAACTGATATTTAAAACCATTTCTTTCCTCAATCGCATTCTCCGGTAAAAATTTTCCATACATTTTAACAATTTCAGAATGTATGCTCATAATTTTCGAAGCTACTATAGCATCATCAGCAAAAACTGGCATACCTTCCGAATTCACCTTAACAGACGTCTCCTCTATAGCCTCTTGTTTGTTGAAATTATCTGATTCAAAGAACTCCCTTTCCAACTGTTCTATCGTATCAGAATATGCCCTACTTGATAACAGATCAGATAGTTTTCCGTTTTGTTTTCCTTCTACCTGAGATATTGCCCATATAACAGTAGAGAGAGAAAGTGAATGTTCTACATAAGCTCCGTTCGTAGTGCACTGAAAACTAAGTATTGGTATATACTCTGAATTTCTCTCCTCCTGCTCTAGCTTTGCACCAAGTTCCTGAGCAAGTTTTTCTATGCACGCCTGTCTAGACACCCTGCCAATATAGAATGTCAGATTTCCCCAAATCGTCATATCACATTCCTTTGCTTGATTCACAATTTGAGAATATATGTCAGATTCGCTATTTACAAGTTCAAAAACAGGGATTTGCCTACGCTTATTCTTTGTAGACTGATCAGCTTTTTTAAATGTTTTTAATGCTCGAACAAGTTTGGATTCTTCAGTACATACATCATAAGAGTCCTGCCCCAAGAACTCAATCGCAAACCAATAATCCAACACCTGACTAGCTATCTCTTCGTTTGCCATAATATTCCATTTCTCCTTATTACCAATTTCTTTATGTCTTAATCAATACTGATTCCTCCACTAAACGCGAAAGATTCCTCATATGTCACGTCAAATGTTTCTGCTATTTTTCATCAGACTAATCGATAGTATGTTTATTCTCTATGTGTGCCCGAAAATCTATTATCTTAGCGGGCGCCCTCTTTGGCACTATACCTATCCTTTCCATATCCAGATGAAATAACTCGAATGGATACCCATACGCATCAAATCCTTCCGGCTGACATATATCCCTGTTGAGATATTCGCATAATTCCCATTGACACTTTACTCCTTTTTCGAGCTTTTTACCATAGTATTCCATGCTGATCGCCATTCGGTTGATTCCACCAACAGATTTTCTGCCATGAGTCTTGGTCACAACCCTTTCACCTGCCATTTTAAAGTATTCATCAATCTGCTCTTTGGAATAACCCATACTTTGCATAACACCGCCAATCACTCGCCCAATATACAAAGTGTAATAATTCCAGTTTCTTAGTTCAATATCCGTCATAGCAATTGTATATCGATTACTTGCATTTACAATTAACAGAACATTTCTACCCTTTAATTTAACCAAATGCGTATCCCAACAAAATACAAGTGGCGTATCTCTTGTTATTTCAACTGCTTTTGTTTTAATTTTATCTTGTACTGCTTTGGTAACTCCAATTTCCATTTCTAACCTCTGTTTCTATCAAGCAGCATCTTAACTTCCTGCTTCAAATCATCACTAAAATCAGCTAAATCTTCATACTTTATTACGCCAATTCTTATTAGATAAACTATATTCCATATTGCTTCAGACTTTTGCATCTCCATAATAACACCCGGATGTTTCTTATCCTGTTTTATTCGTTTTTCAAGCTCCCAAAACTTATCGGATGCATTCTTGTTCTCATCGCTTAATAGTTCTATATATTGTTTAGTAAGCTTGTCCATATAATTTTCCTGCCAACTGGCAAGATTTTCTCTGAATAGTTTCCAATCTTTCTTTGAGATTTCCATTATAGTTACACTACTCCTTTTTCCTTGCTGCGACCTTTTAGCCTATAACCAGCTGCTGTACCAACTTCAACTCTTAAAATAATCATATTTCGCATCATCTCAAATTGTTAATTTAGCAGCCGAAATCTTTTAACTCAGCATATAACTCAGCACTAACAAGTTAAACAAACAGATTGCAAATCCGTGTTTTTCAAGTTCTTTTATAATCCCCCATGTTTTAATTTAGCTTCTAATTCGACATAAACAAGCTAAAATAACAACATGCAGTCTAAATCTTTATTCCATGTTTCTCACATAATACTTTACCAATTCTTTATATATATTTATTATGCATGTCTTTTCAGCATAAATTATCTTATTCTTTCATCACTTTTATGCCTTACATATCTATCTGTTCCCGCTCTTGCTCCGAATTTACCAATCCTCATTTTTTCCAAAAACAACTATGTATTATTGCAACGAACTCATCCCACCCCAGCACAATGGTAACAATGGAACTTATCAATCCCATAACAACAATCATATTACTAATTACTCTAAATAAGAAACTTGCTTTAATTTTACCACTCCTCCCTGCACTGTATAATCCTGCCCATTGCAAAATATCTACTGGTAATCCAACAATCCAACGAATCCCTTCTCCCAAGCATGTTATTGGGTTAAAGATACCCTTTCTTTCATGCTCTATTGCCCTTTCAAGATTTCCTATATGACGTCTTAATGAATCTTCACATAATCCAATTAACTGATTAACTCGTTCATCAATGATGGAATTTCCATATCCTAACAACATATTCCGCATTTCCGGAACAATATTCATGAACAGCTGATAATTTCTTCCTCTAATTCCTTTTAACGGATCAACAAATTCGTTTATTACTCCATCTCTACCGAGTTCTTGTTGTATTTTATCAATATCTCTTACTACTGCATTGTACTTTTCACTATTCATTTGCCTTGTAGTGAACACATCATTTGCAAAATCAAAAAAACTATTGTTGAAATCTACTGTAAATTTCGCTCTTTGATTATATGTTGCAATCCGTTTTCGTTTAATAACATATCCAATTAAAATCAATGCTAATACTATAACTGTTGGTATTACACGATATATCATAAACCCTCCTATATTAATCTTAATCCTGCTATTGTCAACTCGCTTTTTCTTGCTTTTTATTTTTACATAACTACTTATTTCACAATTTGTACATTTACAGTCGATTTGATTTTGTTAAAATCCATTTTTTCCAAGCATGCTAGCATCAATATCTTTCTCGGTCTTGTAAATGCAACATATCCTAAACGATACATTTCATCTGAATCTGATTTCATATTAGTTCTAGTCATGTTAAGCCATTTGAGCATTTCTGATTCTGTTTTAGCAACAACGAGAACCGCATCTGATTCTAACCCTTTAGATTTATGTATTGAAATATATTTGCAGTTAAAATCATTTAATTTCTGAACAATTCCAATCTCGGACTCATAACCGTAATCTAGTTTTTTCCCATTATTATCAACAGTCTGAGCATTATTTAAGTTTACGTCTATTGAATATAAATCTTTGAATTCATTTTTGCAAAACATCGCAACTTCTTCATGTTCAATTTCATTTTTCTGTAATGCGTTTCTAGCAGCAACCGCAATTCTTCTTAATTGAAACCTATCAATTTTGTACTCTTCCTGAAATTTAATTTTTGATAAACCTGTATCAGCAATAAAAACGTCAATAATATGATTTAAATCATAAAATAAATTATCTTCTTTATTCGTTCCTTTAACACTTTCAAGCTCACATACAGTCGTATTATCTTTTGCCAATATCAAATATGATTTGCATTCATATTGATTTCCCACATCAAATAACCTATCGATAATATATCCTTTGTCTGTACTATCCAGAATTTGAACCTGACATATGCTACCTTTCTCAGGAATCTGTTCAGTTAAAGTACTATACCGGTTATTAAACTTAACAATTTCTTTCGATGATCTATGATTTATTGTAAGTTCCCTCAATTTATCCTCACTATTTTTTTTGCATAATTCAACAAATTCATTTAATGGTTGCTTTCCATTTTGAGGAGCCTGTTCACCTATTTGTGAATTTCCATACCTAAATCTATAAATACTTTGATCTGGATCTCCCACAATTGATATGTTCGTTTTCTTTTGCTTATATAATTGCATTATTATACTATGTCCATACTTATCAATATCTTGATACTCATCCACAAAAAGATACTGTAGTCTATTTGATATTGCTTTGCTAATCTGTCGATCTTCACTTAGCAATTTGGCAATCTTAATTATTCCATCAAAAGTATATATTCCTTTCTTTGCTGCTGCCTCTATCTGACAATTTCTTCTCGACTGTTTCATCGCTTTTATAGTCTGATTCCTACGAGATATATCTACCTTTTGTTTTACCCAACCCTCAATCCAATCAACCCCCGCATCGCTAAATCTATCGACAATTGTTGTTTCACTTGTTTTGTAACCTCTTTCCTGTGCAAATGGTTGAATATAATATCTAAAAAGAAAACTATGAATAGTTCCTATAAATAAATTTTGAGGAAGTTTTTGTTTTTTTATAAGTTTATCTTTCAAATCATTCACCGATGCATTTGTGTATGTAATCACCGCAATTTCTCTATTCGTATCAACTTCCGAAAGAACGTTTTCAATCTGTTCTATTAAATCTGTCGTCTTGCCAGCACCTGGCCCAGCTAATGTAACTATCATTCTACATCAACTCCTTCAATAAACCTAAACGCATCCTCTATATACTTTGGAATTTGAAATTTTTGTGTTTTCGAATTCTTTTTCATTTCCATATTTAATGCATCCGAAAGTTCAAACGCAAAATCTGATTTGTAGTCTTCTATACATCCGAACATTGATTCTATATCTAATTTTATTTCTTGTTTTTTGCAAAAATCCTCATCGCATTTTACTGGCCTTATTTTCTTTACAATATTTACCAAAAACTCTCTATTACTTTTTTTCGCAGAGTTACAAGCAAAAATATCCTTTTCAAATGTTGTCTGCTCACTCACAAATACTTTTGTCACATCCGAATCATAAGTATTTTTTAATTCTACAGCTCGATTCTTAGTTTTTTTGTCTCTATCGCTGTCAGTTATCACAACTGATTTTATAAAATATCCATTTTTTACCACTTTCAAAAAATGTTCAAATGCAACTCCATTTACATTAATAACCTGGCAATTTGCTTTATCAATTGTCTTCTTATATCTCCACTGAAAAAATATTGGAATCAAAATTTGCTCCGCTATTCCCTCAACAAAAATTATTTTTCTCGAATAAAACATTGTGGAATTTGTTGCATTTAGCCATTTTTTTAAATAATTAATACTATTTTTTTCTTCTTGGGTTATTCCAAATCCACTTAAAAGATAATGACTTTTTACTATCTTTTGGTCTTTGAATAAAACTACAGTATTATCCAAATCCAAATAACTCGCTATATGAGTCGAATGTGTTGTTATGATTACTTGTTTTCTATTATTGCTCTTCTCTTCAAACAGGTTCTCTGCTAAATGCCTTTGCAATAATGGACATAAATGAGCCTCTGGTTCTTCAATTGCAATAAGTCTGAAATAGTTATTCTGTTTTTCATATAAATGAGCCAAAACCACCGCCATATATAATAAATTATTTCTACCCAATCCATTACGTTCTATGCTGATTGCTTCATCTCCATATTGAATGCCTATTTTTTTAAGAATTTCACTTATTTCCAACGAACCAAACTCAAAATTAATTTTATTAGAACTTGTTTCCGTCTCCAATGACAACTTTTCTAAATAAAATGCTATATCTTTCTTTAATCCTTCTAAAACCTTCTGATCAGACTTTATTGCTACATCCAACTCAACCATTTTTTCCTTAATATCAGCATAATCCTCAATTTCACGATCACTTAAAATTCGATATAACAATTTATTTCCATTATTTGAATTAAGTTCTAACTTAGCATCACGTAAAGCATCCAAATATTCCATTTTCATTAATTTCAACCAATAATTATCCATTGGCTTGTTATCAATTCCACATACTACTGCATACTCATATTCTTCTATAGGGAAATCAATATATTTTGTGATTTCGTCCATACTTAATCCTTCAGACTTTTTTTGCTCTATTATCAACTCGTATTTTTTCAGCAATTCATCTTTTCTGTGACCGCAATAATTATAAATGTAGCTAATTCGAGCTTCCTTTTTTGAAAAATCATACCAGCAATCATTTATTACAGCTTCCTGTTCCTCATCTGGCTCTAAGAAATAAATATCTACCCTTACTTCTGGAAAAGTAATTTCATTACCATTTTTTTCAACAATGCTTTTTTTAAATTCATCTATACACTGAAAATTGAAATCTTCTATTTCTAACTTCCTTTTCTTATAAACTGAAATATCATGCGACAATACAAGGAACATGGCCTCTAGCAAATTACTTTTTCCAATATTGTTTTCTCCAATCACAGTCACAAAAGGCTTTAATTCTATTGAAAAGTCTTTAAAATTTCTATAATTTTTAATGTCAACCTTTGATATATACAACCTTTAATCCTCTCATTTCACCAACTCACTCAAACCACCGTAGCAACTCACATATGCACTTTTCCTTGCTCTCGTCAGCGCAACATACAACAAACATTTCTCGCCCGTCCTAAATTCTTCCAAAGATATTCCATCTTCAAAATCAGCCTCTGTTCCAAAAGGAAGAACTTTTTTATTTACTGCTGCCGCAAATACATGATCAAACTCAAGTCCCTTTACCCTATGCATTGTTGCAACACGTATTCCTTCAAAAGATCTATCATCCGTTTTATTAGCCTTAATTTCGTATGACTTAATTCCCGCATTTTGCAATCCTGAAATATAATTATCCAGAAGTCTATGCGTTCTTGCCACAATACATATATTCTTCTGCTCTACTCCCTGAGTTTCCAGCTCACGTATTTTATTTATGATATAGTCCAGCTCTTGCTCTGGAGAAGCAAATTCATTGATTTCCGGCTTTGCTCCATGCGTAAGAGATTGACAGCTCTTGCCGTTATCATAGTTTTCATCTAAGTCATCAAAAGACACACCATTAAGTAAACTAAATGCAAATTTTCGTATTTCTTCTGTTGTTCGGTAATTGATTCTTAGATAACTGCTTCGTCCTCTTACATTAATTCCGCATCTTGAAAGAACAGCCTTATTTTTGTAAATACGCTGATGCGAATCTCCTACAATAAAAATATCATTTTCATGTTCTTCACCCGCTAATGTACGAATCAATCTATATGCACTTGGACTGAGATCTTGACCTTCATCAACAATAACAGATGCATATTGACCTGTAAGATTTTTCTTTTCAATAATCTTGCGGCATTCATACATTGCAGTCTCAATATCTCGTTGTTGTCTTTCATTCATAAGATTCTGGTATTCTTCAAATACCTCCCATACCTGCATACGTTTCTTTCTGTCCAATGCAACGCCACGTCCTAATCGCGGAGCCTTACAATAAGCCACTTTATCGTATACTTCCTGTGCTTGAACAACTTTTATCCACTCATCCTTGTAAAAATTCTGAATAAACGTTAACTCTCCACCTGCAAAAGCTAATGCATCTTCCCATGCCTTATCTGATTCACTATTATAAACAATTTGATACTCATACCCCTGTTGATGCAAAAAATTTGCAACCCATGCATCAAGATTTATTACCTCAATTTTTTTCATTTCTTCATTTGTGCATATTTTTCTTAAATTGTCCTTAATGTCTTCTGCTAAATTTCTTGTATACGTTGTAAAAAGTATCTTTTGCCCTGGTTGTAATGTCCCAACCAGTTCTTTTGCTCTGTGCATCGCAACAACAGTTTTTCCAGTTCCGGCACCACCCAATATTCTTGCTGGACCATTAAAATGTTTCTTTACAACTTTCCTCTGCGTTGGATGTAAAAATATTCTCCATTTTTCAAGAGGCTCTTGCATAATTTCCTGAAGTTCATCATCGCCTTCAATAATAACAAAATTTTTCTTACTGGTATCTGTCTGCAATGCTGCAACATAATCTTCTTCGCCAATATTTACTTTATCCTGATCCGGATAAAGCTCAAAAAGTACTTCATCTACATCTAAACCATTCCCTATCCATTCCAATCCTTCATAAGCTTCTTCTGGAATTGAGGCTTTTTGAGCATAAAGTTCCTCCAGGCTTTTAATCTGCCTAATCATCGGAACCTGCTCTTCTGGTAATCCAATTCGAACAAACACTTCATCATTAATAGAATCAAAAAGCTTCGGTTCTTCCTTGACTTCTTTTTCAACAACAACTTCCTGAACATCAAAAATTTGTACACTACCTGTTGTTTTATTAATTGAACACTTCTTTCTCTTTGCCCAGTCATAGGCTTCATCATGATGATCAACCCAAAGCAAAATATATACTCCGCTCTCTGGTTGCCGTACAACAATAGCTCTGTACGTATCATCAATACGAACTGAACAAATATTCTTATCGATACCAGCTTCTATCTTCTCAAAATTAATTCCTGGATGCATAGGATTATTTCGGAATTTATTAAAAAACTCTGTTACCTTGCCTTGTTTTTGGCGAGGCAAAGCAGCATATGCTGTTAAAAAATCTGCTGAAATTGCTACTATAGGTTTATTATTCATTTACCGTCACCTCCAAAAACATTAATATCTACTTTTTCACTGCTGTATATAACAGTCCAACCATTTGTTTTAAATATATCCGCATATTCTTCCTGCTCTGGCAACAGCCATGCAATTTTTCTATTCTCCCAGACCATTTCTGCCTCAGCAATTGTTGCTCCATCAGATTTACCAGAAAGTTCGAACCCGATTGTACTTGGTGCCGGAATTCCATTTTTTTTCATTTCAGTTGCGCAAGTTACCGCAATATCATCAATAAATTCGTCCATGATCTGATTCCATCTTTCATCCATAACTATTTCTGCAACTTCTTCTACAACTGGTTGTTCTTCCTCTGCAATAATGCTTCCAAGAACAGTATATACAGCTTTGCTTTTGCCCACTTTTGATAGAAATATTGCAAAACTGTTAAACTGCATAACATTTACAAAATGCCAAAACCCGTTCCAATCAGCTTCATATTTATCTGTTCTCGTATTTAAATCATCGTCAATAGCAACTACTATTTTTGCGGATGCCCCCATCTTATTTACTGACATATCTGACAGTGATACTTCTGACAGAATTTCCAGATTTCCTAGTTCTTGTCTTGGTCTCCATATACCAAACATTGCTTGTCCAAAATCATCTATTTCTTCCAAAGAATCCATAGCCTGAAGTGCCGACTGCCATTTATTCCTCCACTCTCCATAAACAATTTGATTTCTCATTAAAGATGCATCTATGATGGACATAGCATATGCCTTTGCATGATTTGTGAATAATTCCTCTGCATTTGACATGGATAAATAATCTACCAATAATTCAAATGCATTTTCTTTCTCTGGTTTAATTGCTTCAGCATTAGCACTTTTAATAGCCGACATATATAGCTTACCAGATGGCATCTTGGCAGATGCCAAGGTATCTGTTCTATAATCTCCCTGATCTTGATAAACTGTCTGTACATCCTTGTATGTCAGAGACCATACACGATACTTTCCTGACAACATGATTGCCATACGTTTTAAAGTATCTTCTTCAACAATATCCTTGTGGTAATAAAATCCATCTGTAAATACCGCTACTGGTTTCTGATTTCCAATCGTTCTCTTTGGTCGAAGGACAAAATCAGGCCTTGATTTCACAGCCATTCCAATAGATTCCTCAAAATCAACCTGTGGCTCAATCTCCCAAAGTGCCTCTCCAACCTGAAGAGAATATCCTTCTTTCTCATTAACTAAAGTTTTATGAATTCTGATTGGCCTTTCTTCAGTACCCAGCTTTTCAAAAGCACCTACAAACCTTCTCTCCAATTCACTATCAAATAAATGATTCGCATCAACCTGCGCAAGTTTCTTAATTTCTTTTTTGTTATCTTTCCCACTAAGAATTGCTTTTAAAATTCGTATTGCTTCATCTCTTGAAATTTCACCAATATGCTGGCTCTGCCTATATGCAAACAAGCACTTATAACAACCATCTTTCTGTGAATCATCATTGCAGCTACAATGAACCATTGTTTCTAATGCTCCCTCAAACACATCAATGATTCCGTTCTGTTCATTCATTAGCTGTTTTAAATAGCCAGTTCCACCAGGTACAGAATCATAAATAACAAGATATTGTTTTCTGTAATCTGCATCAGGAACAGGCACCTCACTAACTGTTGCTCTTAAATGTTCTACATTTCCAAACTTCTTTTTCATTCCCAGCATAAATGCAGCAACAAAAGATTCTCTTATCACATTTGAAGCTGCTTCGGTTGTTGCAGGAATCAAAAGTCTTAATGCTTCAGTTTCAAACTCTCTGTATAGAAATAAACATTCTTCATATGACTCAGCCATAATCGTATTATCCTTAACCATCCTGCAGAATCTAGAATGTTTAGGTTGTTCTCCTGAAACCTGAATTTTTCCACAATACTTACAAATCGTAAATCCTTTACGAATTCCTTCATGACCTGCAACAGACAACTTTTCACCTGAAATAGCCTGTTCTCCAAAGTTAATTTCACGCATAGTTGCTTTATGGACAAATTCATATCCAAATGAAAATCCATCATTATCCATTTGATATGCATGAATTACATCCCTATCATCATCGACCTCAACAAGAAGTTCCTTATCATAGAATACGGTTGCTCTATCATCACTCTCATCTCCAATCTGGCTCTCTTCCTCTTTCATATTGGAATATACCATCTGCACCTTGAACATTGGTCTTACCTGTCCGGCATCTGCCCATCCAGCATTTCCACATTTTGGACAGGTTTGGACTGGAGTGCTAGAATTCTCAATTGCAGCATGCGAACAATTTGGACATAATCGCCATGGTTCCGCCTTAGATGTGTTGATATCTATCTGGTCGATAGTAAGCTTATGACCACCCGCATAAAATGTATTTAACGGTGCAAATTCGCTAATTGCAGATGAGGCAGCTCTATTAAACTCATACGCCGTAGGCATGTATTTCTTTTTTCCTTCATTTTCTTCGTCATTCTCAACTCTGGTTACAACAGCCTTTAACACTATTCCAGCCTCTGGAAAAGCATAATTAGGTAACAACCCAGAATCTGACAGAAAATTAAACACATCCTTTCCGTTAATCTTCTTTACAACACTACTCCATGCAGCTCGTTCTGCCTTAAGTTCTTTTATCTGGTCATCATAAGAAGAATCCTGTGGCTTCGCTTCAAGCTCTTTTATCATTTTGTTTAACTCTTTGATACTATCCTGAATGCCCTTTCTTTGCTTTTTAAGATCCAAAAATTCATTATATATCTTAATATGCATAGGACTCTTTGTAGTACCTTCGCCCATTGCAAAAACTTTTATGTCCTTTATGGAACTTTCGTCCAGTCCTCCATTATTTGTAGAAAATGTCTGTATAAACATTCTTACAAGCTTTGCCATGTTAGTCTGTACATAGTTCAAAAAATTATTTGGGAATCTGTCCTTGGATGTCTCATCAAGCTTTGCAAGGCAGGCTCCTACATTTTGTGGAATAAGTGCACTTCCATTTTTTACCCAGCAATCCATACAATACGCTGTAAACTGTCTTTCCAATACTGCCGATGCCTGTAAAAATACTTTTGGTGGTTCAACTGCTCCCGCAATCATTTCCATTGGGTCTTGATAAAAATACAAATCATGTGATCTTGCATTTGCAACTGCCACAGTTAGAGCATTCCCATCTTTACGTCCTCCTCGTCCAGCTCTTTGGGCATAATTTGCCTGTGCAGGTGGAATAGAACTAAGAATAACCGTTGAAAGATCGCCTATATCAATACCCATCTCAAGGGTAGGCGTACATGACAATAGGTTAGCATCCCATGGTTTCTTATCTTCTTTTGGTTTTTTAAATATTCTTTCTAATTCTTCTCTATCATCACGTTCAAGAAGTCCCGTATGTTCCTTTGCAACAATGCGAACTAATTCGCCCTGACTATAAATTTTTCCATAAAAATCCAAATCCGATTCATCCGATATATGTAAATGTCCACTACAATCATATCTCGTGCAGCATGCCCCTTCAAAAATAGCTGCATTTTCTCCTGACAGTGAAATCTGACTTCCACACACATCACAAACCATCTGTTTAACGCTTCTTGTCACTTTACATTTTTCCGGATTTATGGAATAAACATCTACCGAATCAGGTGTCGCTGTGACCTTCAATACCCCTGTATTCGTTAGTTCTTCTAAAATAATTTTCATTATGTCAAAACTATCCGATTCTAATGAAAACTCTGGCAAATATTTGTCAATCCATCTTCCATACCAAGAACGACTATTAGGTAGTTCAAAGCCTTTCATCTTTTTTCCACCTTTGTTAATACCAACAAATTTTGGCACATTTAGTCCACGATTTACTCCAGGTAGCCATTTTCTGCGTTCATTACTAAGCATATAGTAATTTCCGCCAGTCTGAATGAATTGCTCAAAAACATAATATGTAAAAGCACCATTTATTTTCATTTGATAAAGAACACCCATAATCAGCTTATAGAATGTGTCTGCACCCACACTTTGCAGCCTTCCAACTTCATTTGCCACACGTTCCATAATCGTTGGAATTGCTTTTTCAAAATCAAAGGATAATACAGAGCAACCTGCTTTCTCCAATGTTCTGCCAATTCTTGATAAAACACCATATTCCATTAATATTTCATATCTGAAACGCTGGTCTACAAAACTGACTAATGTTTTGGCATCATCGTCTTTTCTAAGTGTTCCCTCCTTACACATTCTGTCATAAGCTCTCATCCATGTCAGATTAGCAGGGATAAAATCAGCCACAAAATAATCTTCTCCGAGATAATTGCGCCAGTATGCAGCGCATCTTGAAATAAACTCATCAAACGAATATTCCTCTTCTTCAACATTTAGAAACTTTGTAATGGCTGTTCTCAATCCAAACTTCCACGTTCTTGAATTATAAAAACCCGCATGATGTGCTGCATCCTGCACATTATCCGTAAATGCCAGAAGCTTTTTGTCATCATTAAATTTTGATGCATATAACTCAGAAATACCTGCGCTAATTGCAGTGGCACTTCTTAATCCAATTAAAGAAAGCTTTCCCTTGCTTTTACAAAATGGACATGGGTATGCCTTTGTGTTACTTTTTCCCTCTGGTTTGAGATCCGGCACCCACACTGGTATTGTTTTATGTCCATTTGAACACAATTCTCTCCCTTCATCAAACATAAGTTCCATACATTGAGGGCAAAGGCGCTGCCTATTTGGTAATTCAAATGCCTCCTCCCCTTCTTTGTGTGGAAACATTATCCTGATTTTTTTATCTCCACTAAAGAAAACATCGGTGTACAAGGGGTACAAACAAGATAAAATAGAAATGAGGGGCGATAG
>OGPP01001572.1_pt1 | contig 16598 bp, 11 predicted proteins | sample 1553021 | NCBI WGS metagenome assembly OGPP01 (sample SAMEA2580217, study PRJEB22360) | human gut metagenome | biome: human gut; feature: human-associated habitat; material: faeces | place: Denmark | collected 2008/2010
AGTTTTCCACTTACTTTGTCCATAAAATTCCCTCCTAAAATTTATTGGACAAAGAATGGACAACCCGGAGGGGCAGGTTACTTACCCTATTATAAATAGGACGGCCGGGCTACCTACCGGCTCTAGCACATCAAAGATGCACGTTGCGTTTTTATCTTTGCGTTATAATCAAGCCATATGGCACGATTAGCTTAATTCGTTAAATTTTTGATTTATCCCGTATAAGCATCCTCCGCAGTGTTCCTGAAATTCTGTTTTTCCAGCCACTGCCTTTCCTCTTCGCTTTCCGGGATGTCAATTCTTTCTATTTTGAATATGACAGGTCTTGTCCCATCATTACAGCAGGTGATCATCATGCGCTCGTCATTTGTCCAGCCGTGCATGATGGAGCCGCCCTGCAAAGCAGTATAGACATATCGGCTCACTGCGTCCCATGCCTCACCGCAAAACTTGCCGTTCATCAGATGATAGAAATCGTCCTGCTGCGGCGTTCTCTTTAGCAAAAATGTATCGCCTACCTTGAAGCAGGGACACGGTCCCGACTTTGGATCAGCCAGATATTTTTCCTGCAGTTCCGGGAATACCTTTGTTTCCAGAACTGTTATTCTGCATTCATGCTGCATATTATTACTCATCCCGTTTTACATAGGTAAGCTGAATATCATAGCCGAAAGCTTCGAGCATCTACAATGGAATATCCCTTTTTAATAAGTTGATTCACATACTGCCCCGTTGTGCCGACCGTTTCTCCAAGCTTTGCCTGTGTCATGTCTGCCTCTATGCACTTTACCTTTACATCGACTTCAAAGTTGTTTTTAATCGAATAATTGAACTAAAGTTATACTAATAATGTCATTTATTATAACACTGTTTGAAATTTATTTCTACCGAATTTTCCCCAAACGCATAAAAAGACACCTGACTTTCTGCTGAGCGCCTGCTAAATCTCTATTCTTTTATGCCTGTATCTCTGTGCCCCTGAAGGTGACCGTGATCTCCTTGTCTCTGCCTACCTTCTTTCGGATAATCTCCACATTAGCGATGATCTACTTTTTCTCCGTAACCAACTTATCAATTTTTCAGAAAAAGACCAAATCGCTTTAAGTTTTGTGAGGCACGGCTCTTTACAATCAACTATATCTGGAAAGAACCCATGGAGCACTTACAAATGCTGAGAGGAAAGTAAGATGGCATGCCTGATTCAAATACAGTACACATGGAAGTTATACAATATCAACCAGCAATCAATAAAGAAATATGGAGCCATGATGCTACCACTATTGAGCGTTTACTTTATAACTACTTTTATGAATCCATAAGTCCAATTAGACCTTTCTTCAATTACTCTACCCCCAACGCCTTAAACACCGCATCCTCTGCACTTTGATATGGAATCAGCTGAAATGCACTCATTAGATCAGCTGATAGAACCGCTGATCCGGTTGCCATTTGCTTTCAAATATTACTACGATTGGAACTATCCAAAGAACTCAGAATATTGCTATTCTCTGCAAATACTATCTGTCCTCACTTCTTTTTTATATTTTTTGCTGAGTACTTTCTTTTATTATGTAACTTTACGATACCTTCTTAACTCCAAAATGAGCCTCTGCAATATCATCTAACTGCTTGGCAATGTCAGCAAATGGAAGATTCAGATCTAATGTCCTGACTGTAATTTGATTGCCGTGCATCTGATATACATTATCCGGTTGAATTAATTCCTCCGTCTTTGCATAGAGAAGCATTCCAGATACCTTATGTTCCTGCTCTTTAAAAGCATAATCACGATTCTTTACATATGTAAATATCTGGTACATATTATTTGAATGCAGAGTATGCTTGTCAAATTGTAACTGCGTTGTATGGCTGTAATATTTTGCATCAATAATAAGAACCGTATTGTCCTTTTGCAAATGAATATCACTTTGCATGACAGGCAGCATTGTCCTGAAACCATCCTCTACATCCCAAGGGATCTGTGATGCGTTAACCGACAGCATAGGATAATGTCGAATATAATACTCCAAGATAAATTTTTCATATAATCTGCACATACGCTGCTCATCAACAAATGACGCTAGCCTATATCCACCAGAATCTGTCGTTATAAGCATACCCTCGATTATTAACTGACAAATGCTGACCAGCATTCTATAGGTCTGATTGTTCCGTTGAAATCGAATCGCTGACCACCGAATGGCGGTTGGCTCCAGCATATCCACATTAGAAAAGAACAGCATTTTCTTTTTCAAATCATCTTTATACTCAGCTTTTACCTTTGCATTTTTCAACAGCAACATGACTGTTGTCTTGAGTATTTGGTTCAATAAATTATTCTCAGACAGCTCATCAAAATCACATGTCAGCAATAGCTTATGCGCCAGACGATTTTTAATTGTTCCTGACATGTTGATTTTCCCACGCATAACAGGCAATTCTTCCTGACGATTTATATATTCTCTATAGAGACCTTGCTTCAACTGAATTCCAATACCTTTTGCGAGAATTGCCGCCAACAGATCATACATCTCATCAAAAGATTCAACTGCTAAATCATCATAATTTCCCTGATTCAAAGTTTGGAAGGCATAGGACAGCATATGGTATATGTTGTTTATTAATATACTCTTATCCTTTGTCATTGAAATACACCGTGCAAAATGTTCTCCCACCGCTGCAATTTTGAACTATCGTCAAACCAATATTCACTGAGCATCGGCAAAATATCAAAATCAACAACGTCCTTCATCCATTCTTCTATGCAGTCATCCGCATTACAGAAATAACTGTGGCCAATACAAAAACCTTTCCCCAGCGACTTGTCCGCTGCAATTTCCCTATTTAGTTCCTTAATGCGTTCAATAAGTGTATTGAATGTATCATTTGCAAGGCTATTCTGGTAATTGATAAATCCCTCTGAATCAAAGCCTGGCTCCATATCAAAGAAACTAAATCTACGTCTCAAAGCGTAATCAATCATAGCCAGACTTCGGTCTGCAGTATTCATCATTCCTATGATATGTACTCTCTTCGGAACTGAAAAACTCAGCCCATTATGCGCAAGTGTTGCTTTCTTGTCCCGATAATCTGCTTCTATTAGCATCAGCAATTCTCCGAAAATCTTGCTCATATTGCCACGATTGATTTCGTCAATGATAAAGAAATAATCCTTGTCTGGATGGTTGGCTGCTTTCTGACAGAATCTATAAAAAATGCCATATTTTAGCTCGAAGCCTTCTCCCACAGGCTTGTATCCCATCATGAAATCTTCATAAGAATAGTTTTGATGAAACTGAACAAATTCAATTCTGTCGTCATCAGCTTCTCCCATGACAGAATAAGCTAACCTTTTAGCCGCAAAAGTCTTTCCAACACCAGGTGCTCCCTGAAGAATGATATTCTTTTTCTTCTCCAATACAGCTTTCAAACGATCATATTTTGCTTCTGTCATATAAACATCTCTCAGGAAATCTGCTTTTGTATATTTCGCATTACCATTATCTGATGGAGTTAGATTTTCTTCTCGGATCATATCGATAATGAAGTCATATTCTCCGCGTGTAAGCTTAAACAAGCTACCCTGTGTCATGGAGAAATATTCCATTTTCTCAAGTTCTGGGCATTCTTTCAACGTTGAAAAATCAATCGGTGAAGACAATCCTTCCACCTTTTCAAAGTAGATTTTCTGTCCATCCTGTTCTGCACTGACACGAAGAATCGCTACAATCTGCTTTACCGGCGTTGATTCATAACCAATTACCATATCCCCAGCCTTTGCATCAAGAAAATTTTGGAATATCCTTCGCTTATTACCGTTATCGTTGTAAAGTGTGTAATCCTGTACTTCGCCGATTGGCATGCTTGACATGCTCCAAATCTTAGGATTTGCATTCAAAAACCAATAATGCAATCCCGATGTATCATTTTTCAAAAGATCTTCTTTTGTAATATCAAAATATGGTTTCAAAATATAATCTTCAAATAGCTGTGTCTCACTTATCGGCACAACAATACAAGTAGAATTATCATTAGGAGTCCACCACTTCTTATCTCCGGTATAAGCACTTGTATCACGAGACTTAGCGATAACAGTATAGCTTCTCTCACACCAACCATCTTGTTTCTCAGGATTTTCATTAACCTCATCCGAGTCAATGCATCCCAAAAGTCTTATGCTATTGCCACGACACAAATAAAAGAAATCGCCTTTCTTAATTGTCGCCATGAAATCTTCACCCTGCGACACTTTTGACTTACCCTTTGCAGCTGTATCCCTATGAACAACAATGACCTGTCTCTTCTCAAATGCTTCGGCTTCTGCTTCTGAAATACAGTCATTACCATGACTTATCTTCCAAAAATTAGGCTTCAAATTTGCATACAAATTGACTTTTGACAAATCATATCTGCTTATAAAAAACCCGACATCCATCGTAAGCGTCCTTAATTCTGGATCAGGGTAGCACGTTCCGGTAATCTGCGAAGCCAACATGTTTTTTAGTTCATCATCTTGCTTCAGCTCGTCACAAATTTCATTATAAAAAGCAAGGAAATTATGAATGTTATCTGCATACGCTCCTTTTTTGAATGTATAACTGCTTTCAAGCTTATTTGAGATTGCTTTTATTTCATTCAATTTGTATAAATAATACTTATCAGGATAACGTAACCAAAGGTAAGCGAAAATAGCATTCTCATGCTGATAATGCTGAGCTGCACCATTTCCATATCTTTCAAGAAGAAACTGTGACTTACGTTTAAAAGCATCAATTCGCTCATACACTTCCCTAGTTTCATCAAAAAGCGCAATAAACATAGCTCTTACATCTTCTTGTGCTTTTTCAGCAAACTCAGTAATCATTCCAACAGGATAATAATTAGCTGCATTCAAAATATCTGCCGCTTTTGCCAAAGATTTTGTAAGCATTGCAGCAAAATCATCAGCATTTACATTCCAGTTCACCTGAAAGCATTTCACCATTTCCCATTTATATTTTTCATCTGGCCACCATTTTTGCACAAAACACTTCTTGTATTCGGCAACGGCCTCTTTCAGTCGTTCTCTGTTAAACATTTTGTCCTCTCTCATTATTTGCTATTATAGCTATTATGAAACAGCTACTATACAGACTTTTATCAAAGCATCAACCTGATTTTCTCTATCAATGCTTTATCCGCTGGAAGCCAATCCACACTATCAAGATATTCCTTCGTAAGCCACCTTGCCGCTTCATGTTCTTTTAGCTCAAGTTTGCCGCTTACGATTTCACACCAAAAGCAAGCCATTGACAAATGGAAATTCGGATAATCGTATTCAATCGTATCAATGCGTTCCCTCACCGATATCTCAGTATCGAGTTCTTCCTGTATTTCTCTTTTTAATGCTGCCTCTGGTGTTTCCCCGATTTCTATCTTTCCACCAGGAAATTCCCATCCATCTTTCCATTCACCGTATCCGCGCTGCGTGGCAAATATTTTTCCATTCTGGCGAATGACGGCCGCTACTACTCGTATTGTTTTCATATTTCATCCATATCTCCTCTTCTTAATTTTTTTATTTGCTTGTTGTCTTATTATCCCACTACAATCCATTTTTCTCCATAATAGTTATGTAAATGCTTTTTCAAGGCTATTCACAAACTCATTAGTCGCCTAAAAAAATTCTTTCCTCAATGAATTCTAGACCTTATGGTGCATTCCTAATCAAATTTAGATTATTCATCTCTACTTCAGTATTAAGTAAATCCGTTTTTTTTACTTTTAACCGTAACAGATATAATAATGCATATGCGCGATTATACATATATTCAATAAATTGCAGATCATCTAAAACTTCTCTCTTTTCTTTTGCTTTATTTAAATACTCATTATGTCTAATATCAAAATATTCATTAGATATTTTCATTATTTCACTAATTTCCGATTTTACAACCGCATATATCTTGGAATCTTGATTTGGACATACACTCTTAGATGCAGCTGTATACTTCTTATCTATACCATCTGGCTTTTGAACAGAAATAAAATATTGCAATGCATCAACTATATAATCAAGCGCACATTTTTTATCTAATAGTTCATTACTCATAATCATTTCTTCTGAATACGCAATTTTTCTTTCAAACATTCTATAATCAAGAATTTCTGTAACTATTTCTGTAGTCTTATAATTTCTCTCTATTACAATCCCAGCAGATAGTTTATACGGCAATTGAAACTTATCAAATCGTTTATTTGTCTCAACAGTAAACAAATAATGCATTTCTGTTTTTATCCACCGTTCATACATTATTTCAATAAAATTTTTTACATCATATATATTCATGACAGAATTTTCCATTTTAAATTCTGGACAAGATTCGCCATATTGAATTTTATATTCTTGATCAAAATCAATATTTAAATTATATGTTCCTCCATTCCATCCACTATCATACTCTATGTATTTATCTTGAAAATATCTTTCAATAATTTCTTGCTGATGTATCCAAGCATAAATACTTATCCAAAATTTATTTAAATTATCTTGCATATCTCCATTGAAATTCTCTAGTATCATTTTAGTCACACTATACACCTTCTTACCTCAATATGAATTTTTCTATTCTAAGCGTTGCAGAATATCTGTTAAATTTCCTACAAACCACTGATATTGTAACTTTTGAATTTTATCCAGTTCACCTTCAGATTTTTTCTTAATTTCTTGTAAAAGTTCATTTATCGCAGAATAGTCATCCATAACAAATTGTTTTATATTTGAAACTCGATATAGCACTATAAAAGTCCTCCGAATATCATCTTTTTGTTCTGGCGAACTTTTTGCAAACATACTGGCAAGCCGCGGAATATCTAATTTTTTCGCAAAGCAGCCTTGTTTATAGAATAAATCCACATTTTTAGAAACATATGAGTAAAAGTTCCTTGCATGCTCTGGTAAATACTCAAATTCTGGTATACTTTGCATATTTTTTTTCAAAGCATTTTCCATTTGTTTTCTAAGTTCTTCATATTCTTTTCGAGCAGACTTATTTTCTTCCCCAGGTATAATTCTAAAAATATATTCTAATTTTAATTTTTCTCCCCGTCCCTCCAAATTACTAACCAATCGTTTCTTCGCTTCTTCTATATCAAATTCCAAAGCATCCTTCACCATTATTAAATACACAGCAATTGCTCCATAATCATAGAAAGAAATATCACTTATATTTTCCAATCTCCTAGTAATAGATTGAACTGCATTTTTAACATCTTCCTCATAATGCCTATAATAAGCTGATAAAACTAGCAGATCTGGATCATTATTACTTTTACGTTCATCATATAATTTTTTTTGCTGAAAAGCCTCATTTGCCGCCGGTATTTTTGCAATATCCAAGCTTTGCCATATAATATACTCATAGCAAAATTTAAAAAGTGGTGCTCTTTCATTGCCTAAATTAACAGAATAATTTTCTTCTCCATCCCAATGCATAATTTTTCCCGATTTTAAACGAAGTGAAAAAATAATAATACCATAAAATATGCATTGATTGAAATCATCATCATAACTTTCCGGCAATTTTTCAAAAATATCCACGGTCTTTTGACATGCAAAAATAAACGAGCGCAAATTATTACTCTTATAAATCCATAATAATTGGCAAATATCTTGTACATGACTTTCATCTGCAAATTTACTTAAAAGTGAGTCCTTGTAATTTAAAATAATAGACTTCACAGCTGACTTAAAATCTCCTTCAAATTGTAAAGTATCTCCTATAGTTTTTTCTTTTACAGCAAAGTATTTTTGTGTTTTTTCCGTATAAGCTCTAGATCTAGCAACGTCCAAAGAATCATCTGCATTCTTTTTTTTACTCAAAACGTCATTATCATTTGATACATATTCAATAAGTTCTTTCTCATTTACAACCAACAATACTTTAATTCTATCCTGTTCAACTAAGCTATTAACATACCCCAGCAATTCCAATATATTTATCTGAGTGCGTTCTATATCTTCTATAATAATTAGTTTTCCTGACAAATTAACGGACTCATAAATCTTCTGCATGTCTTCTTCTGAACAACTCAAATCAATTCCCAAATAACTTGTAATACCTTTCCAAACTGTTTTTGCCATCATTTTACCAGTCGCAGTAATCTCATTTTGAGATTGTAATTTTTTTGCTCTTAACTCCAGATAAATGCTTTTACTAATCTCAGCAACATTATTCATTCCATATAATGATATTACTACGCACTGAACATTTTTCTTTGTTTGAAGAAACGGAACAAGTTCATGTTGAATATAATGACTTTTTCCTATTCCCCAGTCGCCAGAAAGCATAATTGCATTTTTGGTCTTATCTTTTTCAATATAGTGTTCAATATATTGCGTTATTTTATTATTTGTCATTTTCTTACCTCTCACTCCATTTTATTTTATAATAATTCTAATCTTCTTTATTCCCTTCTACTGCCTTTTTCACAAAATACATCCACTCATCGGATAGCTCTGGATAAACTACTTGCTTTCTTGAAATTCGTGTTCTTTTTATCGGTAAAGTGTCCCCCATAATACGTCCTCCTCCAATTTGTTTTAATTCTATTTAACCTCTATTACGTATAAAATCATTATATTGATTTTGACATTCTTAGTCAACTGTTTAACAGACGAAGATTGATATATACTGTATACACTAATAAAGTGATCAAAAAAGAGACAGCCAAATTTTCCGCTTCTCTATTGTAAAATTTCTTGATAATGTATTACGCTATATTGGAGTATAGAAAAAACAGGCGACATACAAAACTTTGTACATCACCCGTTCACTTATAATTTTATTCTGCTGTTTTTACACAAACATCTGCTGCAACAGACCTTTTTTCAATTCTTCCCATGCAGCTAATGTTGCTTTCTGCTTCTCGATTACATCATCTAATGCTGAAAGGCAATCAGCAATTTTTTGTTGTTCTGCGAGACAAGGAAATTGCAATTCTCTATGTTCCATAGCATTTTTTGTAATGTGAACCATTGTTCCGCCTGTTCTTTGAGACTTAATTTTTTCCACATCATATAACAAATAATAATTTAAAAATATTTTAGAAATTATATTTTCATCAAATTTTAATTTCCAAATATGATAATGATAAATACATTTTTCACCATAATAAATTCTTGGTCCAAATGTAGCACTCCATGCATAAATGAGATCTCCATTTTCTATGTATTTATCATTATCTAATTCTAAATCGGAATAGTAATAACTATCATTCGTAAATAAGTTTCCAACTCGCAACACCAAATATTTTCCTGAATTAAGTAATTCATCCTGCTTATATGCTCTACCATTAATAAATTGTACATCATCACCAAGCTTCTTTTCTTCCCAATCTGGAAACTCACTTCCATCGTCTACTTTGAATCTTACTTCTTGACTGAATAGTTTCTGCATCACACCCTTTTTTAGCCTTTCCAATTTTTCAAGCTTACGCTGATGAAGGGTGATAAGGTGGTCAAGATGTGAAAAGTATTCGCCAACTTTCTTTTGTTCTTCATATGATGGCAATGGAATATCAATATTTAAGAATTCACCATTTCGTATATGAACTTGAGTAGAACCATTTTTTTCAGCCATAATAATCTTTCGGTATTCTGAACTATTAGAATATGTTATTAAAAAATCTTCCGAAATATTATTTTTTACAACTATACTATATACGCCTTGTGGCATAAGAAACTCCTCTGAATCTCCACAAATACGCACAATTCTCCCCATATTAGGTGCTGTTGGAACTAAATCTCTTAATGATGTTACCAATTCACCAGTTGAAGTTTTGCTAGAAATATTCTTTACAAAAAATTCTTCTGAAACATTCTTACAACCAGACATATCAGCAATACCTAAATTATTAATAGCTCCTTTTGGGATAGTTCTATAACCACTTTCTACATAATCATCTGGAGCAATTGATGTACCACCTGTTAACCTTTCAATTATCTCCCCCAACTTACGCTGTTCCCAATCATCCGTAAATTCTGGAAATCTTAACTTAGGTACTCTTTTCATTTCTTTTTCTTTCATCATTTGCCACCTCGAATTTCCGGGAAATGAAGTCCTAACTGATCAAAGTACCCTTTTAATACTTCCTCGGTCTGAAGAATTTCCTTGTCACAATCCTCAATCTCTTTTACTACAGCCTCTAAATCCACTGGTTCTTCTTCCTCGAATGTGTCAACATATCTCGGAATATTCAGATTATAGCCATTCTCGATAATCTCACTCATATCTGCCACATGAGCAAACTTATCTATATCCACACGCTTTACATACGCATCTACAATCTTATCAATATGCTCTTGCTCTAAGATATTTTGATTTTTTCCAGCTTTGAAGTCTTTGGAGGCATCAATAAATAAAATATTACCTGAATTACCGTTTCTATTGCTTTTCAATACCAATACACACACTGGAATTCCTGTACCATGAAACAAATTTGCAGGTAATCCGATAACGGCATCCAAGCGATTCAGATCTTTTATAATGTATTTTCTAATTGTCTCTTCTGCACCACCACGGAATAATACACCGTGTGGTAACAATACAGCTACACGACCATCGGAATCATCCATATGATAAATCATATGCTCAACGAAGGCGAGATCAGCAGCAGACTTTGGAGCCAACTTTCCAGCTCCACTATATCGTGGATCGTCTTCAAATTTTTTATCAGCAGACCACTTCAAACTATACGGTGGATTGCAAACCTGTACGGTCAATTTCAAATCATCACCATACTTATCATCTTTTAGTGTATCACCTTTATAGATATCAAAATTTTGCCAGTCTACACCATGCATAATCATATTCATTCTTGATAAGTTGTATGTTGTAGCGTTCAGCTCCTGTCCGTAAAAATGGCCAACTTTATGTGTAGTCAAATGCTTCTGAACTTCCAACAACATAGATGCAGATCCGCAGGTGCAATCACCGACAGTCTTTGCTTCGTCCAGTCCAAGGGATGCAAGTGTCGCACAAAGTCTACTCGGTCCAGCAGGTGTAAAGAACTCTCCACCTTTCTTTCCAGCATCAGAAGCAAACAGACCAATTAAAATCATATACGCTGTTCCCAACACATCAAACTGAGAATCCTGCAAATCAAAATCAATGTCTGATACCTTGACCATAACGCGACCAATCATATCGGTACGATCTGCTACTGTCTCACCAAGACGTGCATCCTGTAAACGCATATCATTAAATAATCCATCAAATGCTTTGTTAGATTCATAACCCATTGTAGAACCTACAAGGTCATTGATTGCTTTTTCAAAATCTTCCACACTAAATTTATCTGCATCATTATCAAATTTGGTAATCTTACGAATTAAATTACGGAACAAATTTTCCGGCTTAATAACATATCCCAGTTTAGATAACGACCATTCTTCTACGACAGGTCTGTACTCGTCATCTTTAAACGCTTCTTCATATGTTACGCCATCATTTTTAAGGATTTCTGCCATGTACATTTCTGTACGCTCTGACAGATAACGATAAAATATTACTCCCAAAATATAATTTTTGAACTCACTAGCATCCATTTGTCCTCGTAACTCATTGGCAATTGCCCAGAGCTTCTGAGAAAGCTCATTGGCCTGTGCCTGATATGTATTTGTACTTACCATAATTATTCTCCCTCTGCTTTATATTTGTTATAGGTATCTTCCACAAATGACTTCACTAATTTTGTCAGCTTCGTCATTTTCAAAAGCCCTATCTTATATGCTGTCAGCCTCTTACGAATATCATCATCTGAAATCGTGTTGTGGAACACATATTCCGTAAATAACTCTGATACAATGCTATAATCAATCTTATTACTGAATGCAAATTCTTCCATGTCAGCCTTCATCTGTTCTTTCTCAAACTGTGTAAATGCTTCCATTATATCTGCGTCCTCTGGCAAATCATAAAATCTGGTCAAAATGAATTGTCTCATGACCTCTTTCTTTAATCGTAAAGATTCATTGTCAGAACGCTCCATCTCACGCAAAATCAAATCAACATCCTGCTGTTTTTCTTCCTCTGATTTGTCGCGCGTATTCGCATTTTTCAGCAAATTTAAGATGTATACAACATTAATACGGTCTGTTCGAACAAGTTCAATATCAAAATCCACATCTACCGGCACAGGTACTTTCGGATTTGGATTATGTGTCTGATCCCTGTAATACAGATACCAGCTTTTAAATCCTTCATATTCATTTTCATCCATCACAACCGCAAGATCATCCCAGTCAAACTTAGAAAATGTCTTCAATGTTGCAAGAGTCTTTGCCATGGAACGAAACGCAATAATAAACATACGAATTTCATCTTCTGATTTGAGCTGACCAGCTGCATCTACATCTACTGTAATCTTCCGCAGTATTGGTTCCTGATTTATCCACTGATTCACATAATACTCATAATTTTCAAGCAGATATTCATTTGGATCTCCATCCCCTGAGAACAGAGTCAGAGCATCATCCTGCCACTGCTTGATATTTCTGTACGATACAATCTGTCCAAACTGTTTTGTCACTTTATCTACACGATTTGTACGACTATATGCCTGCACAAGTGAATGCCAGATAAGATTCTTATCCAAATACAGTGTATTTAATGGCTTTGCATCAAATCCAGTCAGAAACATATTAACTACCAATAGAATATCAACCTGTGGTAAATCCTTTTGTTTTAATCTCTTTGCAATATCTTTTCTATATGCATCAAATGTATCAATCATAAATGCTGTACCATATAAAGCATTATAATCTCGCATACAGCGATCAAGAAGCTCCTGTGAATGTTCATCTGCACCATCGTCCATATCTTCATTTGCCTCATAAGAAAAGATTGCTGCAACTTTTAATCTTTTATCTGTAGGAGCTTCATCATTCAATTTCTTGAACGCATCATAATACTTGCCAAGCGTCTGGATCTTATCTACTGCAAACAATGCTGTATAAATATCCTTGCCTTGTGGATGCACATGCTGCTCATGATGCTCAAAAATATGTTTTGCAATGCTGGCAATACGTTCATCATCATGATACAGCGGTTCCATATCAATCTTATGACGCTTACAATATTCTGGATCGTCCAGCTGTTCTGGGTCAATACCCTTAGCAAGATTTCTTGCAAAGATGGTGCGCTGGTACTCTACGGAAAATCGAAGCACGTTACCGTCTGCAATCGCATCTTTAATCATGTATCTATGTAAGCAAGAATCTAACTTATCTCCTGCATAGAACACATCCGCCGTAGTGCGACCGTCCGCACCCTTGTTTTTCTCAAAAATAGGTGTTCCAGTAAATCCGATATAATTTGCTCTTTCAAAATGCTTTTTTATCTGGCCATGCATTTTTCCAAACTGAGAGCGATGGCATTCATCAATTATAAATACAACCTTTTTATTCTTATATGCATCCATTACAGCTGCATATTTCGGATTCTTGACAGCATTTGCCATCTTCTGAATCGTTGTAACAATCATCTTTTTCTCAGATGATTTCAGCATACCGATAAGTACAGCAGTACTATCTGTATTATCTACACAGTCTTTCTCAAAACTGTTATATTCATCAACGGTCTGATCATCCAGATCTTTCCGATCAATCAGGAATACGACCAAATCTACTACTGATTCATCACGCAAAAGCTGAGCCAGTTTGAATGATGTCAACGTCTTTCCTGAACCTGTACATGCAAATACATAGCCATCCTGATTTACCTCTAATACACGCTTCTTTGCCGCCTTTACAGCATAAATCTGATATGGTCTCATAACCATCAATACGGGTTCTGTGGTCTTAATGACCATATATTTATCCAATATCTCTGTAATGGCAGATTTGCGAAAAAATTCACCTGTAAAGGTATTTAAATCGTTAATACGGGTATTCTTTTCATCTGTCCAGAAAAACACAAGAGATTTCAAGATTGGACTATACTGTCCATCTATCATTTCATTTTCGTTACAGAAATACTTCGTCTGTACCGAATTGCTAACCACAAACAACTGCAAATATCTAAAAATACCTTTGAAACTGAATTTACGATACCTGTTAATCTGGTTAATTGCCTCATTGATTTCCACACCTGGACGTTTCAATTCAATCTGCACAAGTGGTAAACCATTGATAAGAATCGTCACATCATAACGATTTTTATACACTACATCCTCTTTATGTGCCTTATCCATCGTGACCTGATGTGTCACCTGATAAATATTTCTATCTATATCGCCTGAAAAAAAATCGATGTACACGGATTCTCCATTATCCAATTGTAACACGTATTTATCTCTTAATATCTTTGCAGATTCGTACACAGAATGATTATCGACATGGATCATAATGCGATTGAACTCAGCATCTGAAAATGATGCAGCATGCTGTTTCTCTTCCAATTTCTTTGCATTGAACTTTGCGAGCTGTTCGCGAAAATTATCAAGCACATCATCATAGTTGTCGAGCTTTATGAACTTGTAACCGATGCTCTCTAATCGCTCAATAAAAAGACTTTCTACTTCATATTCTGACATCACCCTGCTCATTTGCTTTCTCCTTCGTATTCCATTTGCTAATGATTAAATCTAAAATTTCAAGAATAATTTTGTATATGATTTTAATACAATACTCCATATTTTTCCATAAAATCACTACTTCATCAAGTATACAATTTTAAAATTGAATTTGCAATATAATTTGCTTACTCAAAGGAAGAATTTTGTCGAATTTTGGCTCGTTTTAGTTTGTTCTTTCGTTCATTTTGTTTTAAAATGAAATGGAAAAGCGGCCCCTGCTCTCGCAGCTGCCGCTTCTTACTTTCTTATATTGCCTGCCCTATTTATTTCATCCTCCCTATTATCTGTCCCCCATTCTCTTTCAGCCACTTGACCTGCTCCTTATAGTTAGGAATCACCTTCTCTACCTCTGCCCAAAATGCCCCTGAATGATTCATTTCTTTTCTATGGCATAGCTCATGCACGACAACATAATCAATCACTTCTGGCGATGTCAGCATTAGTAAGCAATTAAAATTAAGATTTCCTTTGCCGCTGCAGCTTCCCCATCTTGTCTTCTGATTTCGAATTGTTATTCTTCCGTATGTAACTCCAATCTGCTTTGCATAATAGCTTACTCTTTTCGGAATGTGCTGCAAGGCTTTGTCTGCAAGTTTTTTAATCTCCTCATTTGTCAAATACTCACTTTCCACAGACTCGCCTTGTGTTTCCTTCTTCTTTTCTTCCTGCTCTCTGATTTTCTCGATATGCTTTTGTATCCAGCCTTCTTTCTCTCTTAAAATACACTCAATATCGCTTTGAGGCGCATACATTGGTGCTCGCACTGTCACTGATAAATCTGGATTAATCTGGATTGCTAGCGTCTTTCTGTTTGAGCGTATTATTTTAACATTCATGGCGAATCTCCTGCTTTTTCTTTCATCTTCTTTTCGTCTTGCTTCTATTAAATTTCCCATCTTATTTGAAAGATCAATTAGATATTTCCAAGATGAACTCAAGATGATTCCATTATACAAGAAAGGCGCTTCAATTTCCAGATCAAATCACTTCTTTCTCCCCCTCTTCTTATAGTCCTCGTCTATCCGTTTCTTCCAGTCCGCCTTCAATGGTGCACTGCATCTTACAGAACAAATCGCATCACTGACTACTTCGTAGTTTAATGCAGTTCCCTCGCTGTCGCAGTTATAGTTGACGGCACGGTCTGCTCCTATGCCAAAGTGACTTGCTGTTTCTACTGCGTCAATATTTGCTCCCAGGAAAAGAAATTCCCAGCCATACTTTACCTTCTGGCACTCGATCATTTTCTTGACCTTGTCACTGCTGTAATACCGGCTGGCATTTTCCATTCCGTCTGTCGTGATTACAAACATGGTGTGTTCTGGTACATCTTCTTGGCGTGCATACTTGTGGACATTTCCAATATGATGAATTGCTCCGCCAATTGCATCTAGTAAAGCTGTTGTTCCTCGCACCGTATAGTCGTGTTCTGTCATTGGCTGAATCTCCTTCACATTTACGCGATCATGCAAGACCTCGCTCACATTGTCAAACAAAACCGTTGAGATCAATGCTTCGCCCTCTGCCTGTTTCTGCTTTCTAATCATTGAATTAAATCCACCAATAGTATCGCTCTCTAATCCACTCATTGAACCGCTGCGGTCAATAATAAAAACAAGTTCTGTCAAATCCTTTCTCATGTGCCTATCCTCCTAATTATCTCGCCACTTGGGCGTATTTTAATTACCATCTAAAAATGGCTGCTTGGTTTTTCACCTCACAGCCACATGATAACATTTTCTTTTATTGGAATGGTCGCATGAGAAGCGACATTTTCAAATTTGATATTACTACTTAATGTATTTATTATCCTCCAATGAGGCTTTGGTCAAAGGCAAACAATGCCTCATTAATCTCACAGACATTATAGTTGCCCTGTTCAACAAAATACTCTACAGTGATACTCCCACGCGCGTTCTTGCGAACGGGAGGGGCTTCTTGAGACATGGTAGAACGCCTCAAAGGGCCATCACAAGCCCTCTACA
>OGPP01001580.1_pt1 | contig 16541 bp, 14 predicted proteins | sample 1553021 | NCBI WGS metagenome assembly OGPP01 (sample SAMEA2580217, study PRJEB22360) | human gut metagenome | biome: human gut; feature: human-associated habitat; material: faeces | place: Denmark | collected 2008/2010
TGAGTTTAGTATAAACTTTTCTTTTGAATAATTTCCGAGATTGTTTAAATTTAAAAGCTCCACATTATCGTATCCATTTTCCAATTTAGATATCATATCTTTTATTCTTTTTACTATTTAATTTTCGAAAAAATCCCTAATGACAGATATGACCGTTCTGGTTCTTTGTAAAGGAGGTGGTACCCATGTGCTGATTTTATGGTTACTGGTCTTTTTGAGCAGTAGCAGTTTTGCAGCAGGTCTGCAAAATAACAGAAATTCCAGGAGGAAAGGAGTAAGCAGGAACGGTTCCTGCCGTGATTGATCCATGAGAAAGAAATGGATGCTGTTTGTACTAGCGTTCTGCCTTTTGGCGGGAGCAGCAGGTTCTATGGTGTATGCCTATTTAATTGACCGCCAGGAAACTGTTAACAGGATAAAGATAGTGGAGAATAAGACACACATTGAAGAAGAGTTTGATCCTCCGACCGATCCTGGACCAGGATCGGTCATAAAGAAAAAGCCATGTATTGTAAATGATTCTGTGATTCCGGTATATGTCCGGGTCAGGGTAGTATTCAGCAATCTGGATGCACAGGCGCAGTGTGAGCCTCTTAAGATAAAAGATAGTTGGAAAACAGGAGAAGACGGATACTATTATTATCAGAAACAGCTTCAGCCAGGACTGCGAACAGATACGGTTTTTGATAATATTGTTATAAAAAACACAGTAAAAAAAGAAGATTTAGTTCCATTTGATATTCTTGTGTATGAAGAGTCGGTTCAGAGCGAAGGATTTTCTTCTCCGGAAGAAGCCTTTTCAAGACTGTAAGGAGGTGCACATGAAAAAAATGAAAAAGGCAGCGCTGATCTTTGGAACCGGGTTATGTCTGGCTGTGGGAACTGGCGGCACACTTGCTTATCTTGGGGATACAGGACAAGTTGCAAACAAGCTGACATTTGCCGGGGAAAAAGGCCTGGATGCAGTTCTTACAGAGCCGTCATGGAATCCACAGAAAGGATTACTTACTGTTCCGGGTTCTTCTGTTGCAAAAGATCCTCAGATAACCAATACATCAGAACTGAATATGAATGAGCTTGCAGCATTGAAATGTGAGTTCGTTTACAGTCAGAATTGCCCGGATAAGAGCAAAAGAGGAAAAGTCTTAAGCGTTCAGGATATGGAAAAAGTAGTCCAGGTTTATACCATTGATTATAACAGTGACGATGCTGCTAAAGGAGAATGGGTGCGATTTGCTGATCAGAAAAAGACAGACCCTGTACAGTATTTTTACTACTCGAAAGTTTTGAAAAGGAACCTGAATGGTACAGGAGAAACAACTGTTCCTCTATTTACAAAGGTCTGGGTGGATAAAAAGGTAAATAACCGCAGGCAGACCTGGATCCAGGAAATGGGCGGGGTGGAAATTAAGATTTCCGGACAGATTCTTCAGCAGATGACAGGAGAAGAATATTTTGGTCTTAACAATCCAAAAAGTGCGTATGAAGCAGGATTGTTTCATTTTTAATGAGAGAAAGGAAGAGATAATATGAAAATGAGCAGAGGAAAAAGAAATGCATTATTTGCGGGAGCACTTTCATGTGCCATGTTATTTGGAATTGGAAACACAATGGCTTATTTCACGGAAAATTCTGTGCAGACCAATGTTTTTACCACAGGGGACCTTGATATTGGTCTGAAAGAACCGGACTGGGATCCAAATGAAAACGATGGAAAGAATATGTATCCGGGATACACGGTATACAAAAATCCAACTGTAAAGAACATTACCTCCGACAAAAACGGGGACGAGCCCTGTTATGTGAGAATGAGTGTGGACATTCTGAATAGTCAGGGGACACCGATCACAGACGATCAGGCGTTGAATCTGATTTATAAAACCATTTATTTTGATAAGACTTTTACCGGTGGATATGACAAAAAAGAAGGTAAGGCTACCGGACTGATCCAGGATCGGATTCCCGGCTATAACCTTGCACAGCTGGCAGCCTATCCAATGGTAAATCCATTGTGGACAAAGGACACGGCACGCTCCACTGCATCAAAACTTGTTTTCAATTATATGGGAGCAAAAGGGGATGGAATTTTAAATATTGGAGAAGAGTCTACCCTGTTTACCAATATTGCGATTCCTACAGACTGGAATCAGACACAGATGCAGAAAGTTGGAAATTATCAGCTGAAAGTAACAGCACAGGCAATTCAGAGCAAAGGATTTGCTACCCAGTCAGAAGCTTACCGCATGTTGGATGAAGAAATTAAAGGAGGAACCTTGCAGGAAATAAACCGCGGCAGTGAGAACTGATCAGAAAGGAAGAGATACCATGAAGAAGCATAAGTGCACAAGTATCTGCATAACTGTGGTGGCAGTACTGCTGCTTGCATGCGGTACTGCGCTGGCTGCCTGGAATGTATCTGAATATGCAGTAAATCTGCTGTCCATGTCCTCTTACAAAAATTCCATACAGGAAAATTATGTAAGGCCGGATCATGTGGATCCGGGACAGAAAGTGGTGAAAGAGGTAAATATAAAAAATGAAGGAACTGTGGATTCCTTTGTCCGGATAAAAATTGGAAGAGTATTTGGGAATATCAGCGAAAACGGTCAGTTTCTGGAAAATCCGGAACTGGATCCTGAGATGATCGAAATTCATTACAACACCGATCTCTGGAAGCTGTGTGAGGACGGCTACTGGTACTATAAGGATGTATTGCCGGCAGGAAAAACCACGAAAAAGCCCCTAATGGACAGCTACTATCTCTCTGAAAAAGCAGACAACCGTTATAAGAACAAAGAGGCAAGGATTATTGTAAATCTGGAGAGTATACAGGCAGAGAGCGGCGAAATGAAAGCAATATGGGGGAAAAATGAGAAGGATCTTGGAATTACCTATCAGCCATGTACATGCGAAGTTGTTACCAGCGTGATTTTTGACAAAAATCATAAGCTGATCATTGGCGGTGAGAAAACAGATCTGTTTGCAAATTTTAAGAACCTGCAGCCTGGATGTACAAGAAGCCAGACAATAAGGCTTGTTAATAACTCGGATTTAAATATTAAGATGAGTCTTCGGGCGGAAACTGCCAAACAGAACAAGTATAGCAAAAAGAATCTGGAGCTGATCCAGAAGCTTCTTACCAATTATGCGAAGATTGAAATTCTGGAGAACAATAAAGTTCTTTATCATGGAACTGTAGATGGAAATCTGACGAAAAAAGGCTGGAGCATGAAAAAAGACATTTCCCTTGGTGAGTTTAAACCAGGAGCAGGAAAAAATCTGATTGTGAAATTATCTTTAAGTGAAGAGATGGATAATGAATATCAGGAGCTGTTGGGAAAAGTGAAATGGGTATTTTCAGCGAGTCAGGCTTCTTCGGATTCATCTTCCGATCAAAATGGTGACCGGGGGCATAATGCTGATGAGAACAATGGAGATGGCAGAGATAACGGCGGAAGTGGAAATAAAAGCGGAAATGGAAATAATGGTGAAAACGGAAACAATGGTGGAAGTGGATACAACGGCGGAGGGGACAGCTTAAATGGAGCAGCAGGAGAAAAAGTGTATGCAACTGCGTCTGCAAGCCCTAAAACCGGAGATAACACAAATCTGCTGGCAAGATGGTTTGCGCTATTTGCAGCTGCGCTGGTTCTTGCAGTAACTGCAAGGAAACTGTACAGAAAGGAAAAAGACAGATGAGATTAAAAATCTGGGGAAAAGGTCTGTTGAAAATTATATGGGCAATTTTTGCCATTTTGTTAGTCGGACTTTCATTTCCCCAGATATATGGCATGAAATGTTACAGCGTAATGTCTGGAAGCATGAGCCCTGATTTGCCAGTTGGAAGTGCCATATATGTGAAGGAAAAGGAGCCGGAAAAAGTAGAAAAAGGGGAGATCATTACATTTATCACGGAACAAGGGAGAACAATGATCACACACCGGGTAGCTGAAAACAATAAGGAAAAGCAGTTTTTTGTAACAAAAGGGGATTCCAACCAATGTCAGGATACAAAACCGGTAAAGTGGGAAAATCTGCAGGGCACGGTTGTGTTTTGCATCCCTTTTGCCGGATATGTGCTGAACTTTATAGGAAGCAGAACGGGTAAAATTGCGACAGTCTTTTTTCTGTTTGCAATTTATCTGGCAACAGAAATTTTTGAAGGGCAGATAAAAAGGAGAGTGAGATAAGTTGAGGAAAAAAAGAAGCTTTTTGGCAGTTGTGGGGCTGCTTGTCGGAACTATGTCTTTTGCCGGGGGAACAGCTGCGTATTTAAGCAAATCCGCCGGCGAAGTAAAGAATGTTTTTACGGCAGGATCTGTAAAAGCGCAGCTTACAGAAGCCCACTGGGATACGCAAAAAGCATCAAAGGTTTATCCCGGTCAGATCCTGGAGAAAGATCCGGTTGTGAAAAATATAGGGGAAAACAGTGCAAATGTTTTTCTGGAGGTAAATGTTCCTATGAGAAGTATAGCTGTTCTGGATGGCAGTACAGGCAGAAAAACAATAAGAGAAAACAGAGAATTGTTTACATTTCAGGCAGACGAGACGAAGTGGACTCTTCTTTATCAGGAGAAAACCTCAGGAAACAAAAAATATATTTACGGCTATAAAAGTGTTTTGAACCCAGGAGAATCCACTACACCGCTATTTCGAAAACTAGCTGCTGTTTCCTATTTAGAGGGGGAACTGGATGCAAGTGTAAGCTATGATGTACCTGTGATTGCCAGCGTTATTCAGGAACAGGATGGAAGCAAAACCCTGAAAGAAATTTATCAGGAATATTTGAAACAGGCGGATATTGACCAGAAGGAGGCGAAGGGATGAGAAAAAGAAATCTGAAAAAAACCATATTGGCCGCGGCTCTGGCTGTGCCTGTAGCGTTCTCCTATCCTGGCTGGGCAGTAAGGGCACAGGAAGATGGGGGGATGTCAGCTGAAATAGAAACACAGGAAATAATACAAGACAATATAGAGAGCGAAGAAGCTGAATATGAAGAAAATCCTGATAGTGATGAAATGGATGGGACAGAAACAGATCAGGATGTTTCAGAAGAGGAAGAAGTTTTTCAGAGTGGACTGATTGCAAATGAGGATGGAGAATTTTTGTCTTCTTTGGAGGAAATAGAAACTCCTGGAGAGGATTCTATGTTTTTTCAAGATGGCCTGGAAGTGCTTGAAGATGGCAACACAGATGACTTGATTGATGCATATGTTGCTCCGGAAAATTATGCACAGGAAGGAACTCCTGTAAGAGAAGGAAAGGGCGGTTTTACAGCTGTTGCAAATGGAAGTACTCTTTTCAGCAGTAAATATACAAGACTTGGCTGGAATGCGGATAGCCAGGTTTATTCATGGAACAATGCGGGAAGTGACGTTATTTCAGGAATGAAGCAGGGAGCAATGGTAGAGGGACCGTATTTTGTTCCACTTAATAACAATGCAAAAGGAAAATTTGGTTTTCGTGTTACCCATGTAGGCTATAATAAAGAAGCAAATACGAAAGTAGACCTTCTTCTTACCTGTAATAATTATCAGGATTATACCTACGATTACAAGGGAAATAAAATAACGGGAATTTATCCTATGTTTGGTGTCAGCAATTCAAATGAATTGTGGATCAGTTTTAAGGATGAGCTTTCTGCACAGGAAATCAAAATTGATATTGTAAAAAGCGGTACAGATATTCCGGTTGCAGGCAACTATCGTTTTCGATGGCTGGATATTGACTTGTACCAGAGATTTGGAATCAATCTTCAGAATGGTTCTATAGGACACCGGTATGCGACAACTGATTCTGTAGTAAATGTAGTGAAGAAAACTTTATTTTCCAAAAACTTTGAAGTTCTTACCGCACCGGCACCGGCCGTTGATGGAGAGGTTCCGCAAAATACAGTTGTTTATGAACTGGATAATTCATCCGGCTTCTATCTGGCAATTCTGCGGCCTGGTTGCGGAGCTTATTCCATTGAAACTGCAAGCCGGATCAAAAGTGTATTTGCTGATGTACAGACTGGAACCTGCAAAACATCTGCCGGACTTAACTGGGATGCGAAAGGTTATGGTCCTATAGAGTATCCTGGCCTTGTAAAAAAGACTGGAAATACACTGGCTTCCCAGGGAACGTCAAACACCTTGGCTGACAGTACCTCGGAATTTTATTATACCTTGCAGACAGATATCCCGGAAGAGCATTCGGCGTATTATTACAGCTCCTGCAAAGTCAGTGATACCCTACCGGCAGGAGTCGATTTCGCTGGTTACGCAGCCGTAAAGATGCTGCCTTCAGAGAATGATGTAACCTCCTGGTTTAGTATTTCTGCAGATGGGGATGTGATGAATTTTCAGGCTACACAGGCAGCATTGTCACAGGCAGACTTTTATGGAAAAACATATGAGTTTCAGATAAAAGTGAGAATGGATCCTACTGAAATAACACCGGTTTACAGTGGTGACAGTTACCGCTACGAGGTGAAAAATAAGGCTTCGATTACCTGTCAGCACGTAAATGGGCTCGCAGGAACTTCCTGGTCAGATGAAGTGACTACAGATTGTACAAGATATAAAAACAAAGTACTGAATGCCTCTGTAAAGAAGTATACTGCCAATTTGCAGGATGGGGTATGGAGAGAAGACCTTCTTCTTCCAGGTCCAGACAGTGAGTATAAATATAAACTGAATATAAATGTGCCGGATAATGAATTTGGCGGGTATATGACCAGAATGGAAATTGCAGATACATTGCCGGCGGGAGCAGAATTGACAGCTGCAACAGCGGAGGTTTATGAAAACGGGCAGAACAGAGTGGATGGACGGTTCCAAATATCTGTAAATGGAAAGAACATTACCTTAAAGGCAACAGAAGCTGCTCTTGGCGACAGAGGATTTTATGGGAAATCCTATGATGTGATTTTTAACGCCAGAATGGTACCAGGAGAGATTTCCTGTACTTATAACGGAACTGTAGCTTCTTATGTGACCAGCAATCATTTTACTGTTACGACACAGCATAAAGGAGACTCGCAGGCTGTAACAATTACCTCAAACAATGTTGCAGACAGGGCAAGCGTAAACAGAACCGAACCAAAGAATCCTCAAAAATGGATTCTAAGGGAAAATCAGAGAATAGTTACTGCAGAGTATAATGGCAGAGATTTTGAAAGTGTGTTTGAAATTGTTCAGGAAATTCCTTCCAATAAAAGAGAATGGAAAATTTCCAAATTTAAAATCCAGGATACTTTGGCAGACTGTTTTGAACTGAAAGGGGTTCAGATATATCTTGATCAGACAGTAGAAGCTTCATTTGGCGCTTCTGACAGTGTACGCGGAGATTGGAGTCTGAATGTTGCTGGAAATTCGATTACCTTGTCTTCAGTGGCAGAATTACCAGAGCGCTGCTATGGAAAATCCGTGCGTCTTTTACTTACTGTTGGATTGAAGAGTAACAGTGACTTACAGCAGTACTATGTAGCAAATCAAGATCCGGATGTACTGGAAGCCCATATATACAATATTGCTACAAGTACTTTTAACTGGATTGGAGGAGAACCTTCTTCCACATCAAAAAATACAGAAAAGACCAGGGTGATTGTAAAGGAAAAAGTTCCAAAAGGTCATATTACTATAAGAAAAGTGGATGAGACAGGAAAGGCACTGCAGAATGGAAAATTTCAGATCACAGCTTTGGAGGACATCCGTTCTGCTTCTGGAAATATTTTGCTGAGAGCTGGGACTGTAGCAGATACTATAGTAACAGATAGAAATGGAACAGCCATTTCAAAAGATATTTATCTTGGGAAATATAAGGTAAGTGAGGTAAGACCACCGGAGGGATATGCAATCAGCCGGCAGGTATTTGAAGTGAATTTAAGCAAAACAGAGCCTGAAAAAGCAATCCTTGTCAGAAATCAGAAAATGTATCTGTACATCAAAAAAGTAGCAGAAACGGAAGAAGCAGGAGGAAATCGACCTCCTATTGAAGGCGTAAAATTCCGTTTATGGGAAAGCAGTGCAAATGCAGATTCGGCGGGAAGAACATACACAACAAACAAAAACGGATTAATAAAATTGGAAGGGCTGTCACCTGCCACATATTGTATACAGGAGATAGCAGTACCTGCCGGATATGTTTTAGATAACACAGTTTATAAATTTACTGTGGATGCAAATGGATTGGTAAAGAATGAGCAAGGTTATACAATGGTAATTGAAAACCGTTATATAAAAGCGGAATTTTTAAAGACGGATAAGGTGACAGGTGAAGCTGTTGCAGGAGCTGTTATGCAGTTGACGGATAAAAGCGGAAAAGTGATCGACACCTGGACATCCGGGAAAACTGCTCACAGGATTAATAAAATGACAGCCGGAGAATATGTACTTACAGAAATAACAGCTCCTTCCGGTTACAAAAAAGGAAAACCGGTGACTTGTACGGTAAAAAGCACATCTGGAGTTCAGAAGTTCCAGATGACAGATGTGAAGATGGTGACTCTTACAATAAACAAAATTCTTCATGGAGATGAAATTGTCTGGGGACAGGGAAATCCGGCCTTTACATTCACGGTGAAAGGAACAGATCTGGATGGAGAAGAACGTATTTACTCTAAAACTGTAGAATTTACAAAAGAAAACACAGATACCCGGGCAGACGTAAGCAAAAGGGCTGTATTTACACTTCCGGCAGGGAAATACCAGGTTCAGGAGAGTAAAGTTATGCGGTATAAACTGGAGAAAATTGACCAGGTAGTAAATGGGACTGTACAGGGAAATACTGTTCAGTTTGATCTGTCCGGAAATCAGAATGGGACAGCTTCCTTTACAAACAAGAAAAGCGGAGATGGCTTACTGACAGATACAGATTATGTGCGGAATATTGTTATTCCTGAAAAATGAAAAATGCAGTATAGCAGTACCTGCCAGGTTGCAGCGGCAGGTGCTGCAGCAAAGAATTTTAATTATTTTATATTTTTTGAAAAAATTTGAAAATAAGTGTTGACAATAAGATAACCTTCTGGTAATATAATCAACTGTGAGCGGCAGAAATGCCGGACATGAGAGTGCTGATGTGGCTCAGTCGGTAGAGCGTCGCCTTGGTAAGGCGGAGGTCACGGGTTCGATTCCCGTCATCAGCTCTTTTTAATCCCTGATTATATGTCAGGGATTTTTTTGTGGCATAAATTAATATATTCTCATAGATAGGGATAAAAATCAATATTTTTGTAAGAAAAACTTTTAAAATGCACCTATTTATGATAAGATAAATCATCAAAGAACAGAACATGTTTGAGAACTTATTCCCGATACACATATTGAAGAAAATTTTTCAACATGCTCTGACAGATATTGGATTTATGCTATAAAAGAGTTGATATCAGGAGGGAGAACCATGGAGAACGAAAAGGTTTCCAAAAATTTTATTGAGAATATCATTGATAAAGACCTGGCAGAAGGAGTTTATGACACCGTTCATACACGTTTTCCGCCAGAGCCAAACGGTTATCTTCATATAGGACATGCCAAATCCATTCTTTTAAATGCCGGACTGGCGAAAGAGTACAATGGTAAATTCAACATGCGTTTTGATGATACCAATCCGACTAAGGAGAAATCTGAGTTTGTTGAGTCCATTAAAGCCGATATCAAATGGCTGGGAGCTGACTGGGAGGACAGACTGTTCTTCGCTTCCGATTATTTCGGACAGATGTATGAAGCCGCAGTAAAACTGATTAAAAAAGGTAAGGCATATGTCTGCGATTTAACTGCGGATCAGATCAGAGAATATCGTGGAACTTTAAAGGAGCCTGGCAAAGAGAGTCCGTATCGCAACAGAACTGTAGAAGAGAATCTTCAGCTTTTTGAAGAGATGAAAGAAGGAAAATATGCTGATGGTGAGAAGGTTTTGAGAGCAAAGATTGACATGGCTTCTCCAAACATGAACATGCGAGATCCGGTTATCTATCGTGTAGCTCATGTAAGCCATCACAGAACAGGAGATACCTGGTGTATTTATCCGATGTATGATTTTGCTCATCCTATTGAGGATGCAATTGAGGGAATTACACATTCCATTTGTACTCTGGAATTCGAAGATCACAGACCATTATATGACTGGGTTGTAAGAGAACTGGAATATCCACATCCTCCGAAGCAGATTGAGTTTGCAAAGCTGTATCTGACGAATGTAGTAACAGGTAAGCGTTATATTAAGAAGCTGGTAGAGAATGGAATTGTTGACGGATGGGATGATCCCAGACTGGTATCTATTTCCGGTTTACGTCGCCGTGGTTACACACCTGAATCTATTCAGAAGTTTGTGGAACTTTGTGGTGTATCCAAAGCTGACAGTTCAGTAGACTATGCAATGCTCGAATACTGTATCCGTGAGGATCTGAAATTAAAGGCTCCTCGCTATATGGCAGTCCTTGATCCGATCAAACTGATCATTGACAATTATCCGGAAGGACAGGTGGAATATCTGGATGCTCCGAACAATATGGAAAATGAAGCTCTTGGTAGCAGAAAGGTTCCATTTGGAAAGGAACTTTATATTGAAAGAGAAGACTTTATGATCGATCCTCCAAAGAAATACAAACGACTTTTCCTTGGTACGGAAGTTCGTCTTATGAATGCATATTTTGTTACATGCACAGGTTTCGAGGCATTGGATGATGGAACAGTTACTGCTGTATATTGTACTTATGATCCGGAAACAAAGGGCGGAAATGCACCTGACGGACGTAAAGTAAAAGGAACCATTCACTGGGTTGAAGCGTCAAATGCAGGTAAGGTTCCGGTACGTCTTTATGAGAATATCGTAGATGAGGAAAAGGGTGTTTATGATAAAGAGACAGGAGAACTGAATCTGAACCCGAATTCTCTTGTAGAGATGTCTGCTTATGTTGAACCAGAGCTTCTGAAAGCCAAAGGACTGGATAGTTATCAGTTTGTAAGAAATGGCTTTTATTGTGCAGACATTCATGACTCCAAAGAAGGGGCACCGGTATTCAACCGCATTGTATCTCTTAAGAGTTCATTTAAACTTCCAAAAGCTTAAAATAAAACCCCACGGCATATTATATTCAAATTGCCGTGGGGTTTTTGCAACAAGAAATTCTGTTGGAATTCTTTCTTGTAAAGTGAAATCTAAATACTGTCAACGAAAGTGACAAGCCTGATTGTCACTATTTGTGAAATGAGGGATAATTAAGAATTCACCTGCAATTAATCAATGTGGATAGAAGCTTCTTCTTCGTCCTGCTCTTTCTCAGCTTCAGCAAGTTCTTCCTCGAATTTATTTTCATCTTCCTCTGCTTTTTCAAGAGCATCGGCTATTGCATTATCATGCTCTTCCGCATTTTCCGCAGAATCTTCTTCTGTATCCGCTGAATTTTCTTGTTCATCCTGCTCCTCAGAGTCTTCGGTTTCATCATCTTTTTCATCTTCGGAAGTAGCTTCCCAGGTTACGAAATCTTCGTGGACATCCTTTGCTTCAGGCTGCTCGTCAGCTTCCTGCTCATCTTCAAAATCATCTTCAAGGTCAGCTGCTTCTTCCAAAGCACGTCTCTTGGCAAAAGCTGCTGCTACGGCACCGGCTACTGCTGCTGTTGCTGCTCCAAGTGCAACCATTCCCCAATATTTGTTAATCTTAGCCATATTGTCTGCTCCTTTCGGTATTTTCCATCTGTCTAAACAAAGCTTAATGGAGTTGTCTATATTGTAATACTTTTTACGTAAAAAGAAAAGAAAAAAATCGTTGCACCCATATAAATGGAGGGTTATACTGTTAAGACAGAAAAGGAGAGATTATGGAGAAAATTGTTTTAGCTTCTGGGTCCCCACGAAGAAAGGAACTGCTTGCAAGAACCGGTGTGGATTTTTCTGTGGTTGTAAGCAATGGGGAAGAGAAAACCAACCTGACAGATCCAGCGGAAACGGTGGAAAAGCTTTCGTTGGATAAAGCAATATCGGTTGCAGCCAGACTTGAAAATGAAAGTGAACCTTGTCTGATCATTGGTGCGGATACCGTAGTTGCATTTGAAGGAAAGATTCTTGGAAAGCCGTCAGATGAAGAAGATGCATTAGATACATTGTTAAAACTTCAGGGGAAATCCCATCAGGTCTATACCGGCGTAACCCTTCTTGTAAAAGAACAGGGTATCTGGAAACCTTATACTTTCAGTGAAAGGACCGATGTTGAATTTTATCCTGTTTCCAGGGAAGAGCTTCTGGAATATATAAAAACAGGGGAGCCTATGGATAAAGCAGGAAGCTATGGAATCCAGGGGAAATTTGGAATTTACGTAAAAGGAATCTGCGGAGACTACAATAATGTGGTTGGGCTTCCTGTAGGAAGACTGGTTTATGAACTTAAGAAAATGAAAATCGATATAAGGGGAATGAGAAAATGATAAAAGCATGTATTTTTGATCTGGATGGAACGTTGGCCTACACATTGGATTCCATGGCTGTTGTAGGGAATGAAGTTGTAAAAAAATACGGTTTGAAACCAATGCCTATAGAAAATTACAGATACTATTGCGGAAACGGTGCTGACATGCTGGTAAAAAGACTTCTGGTCGATGCAGGAGATTCGAAATTGCTGCACTATGAGGAAGCAAAAGCATTATATAGAAAAGAATTTGATAAAGACCCATTTTACAAAATACAGCATTATCCGGGAATGCCGGAAACCTTAAAAGAGTTGAAAAAAAGAGGCGTGAAGCTGGGGGTGTGCTCGAATAAACCACATGAAGCAGCTGTGAAAGTGGTGGAAAGAATGTTTGGGTCTCAGATTTTTGATGCAGTTATGGGACAGAGTGATTCTGTAAGAAAGAAACCAGCACCGGATGGTCCGCTTAAAATCGCGGAGCAGTTTGGAATTAAGCCAGAAGAGTGTATGTATCTGGGAGACTCCGGAACAGACATGCAAACTGGAAAAGCAGCCGGGATGTATACGGTAGGTGTTCTGTGGGGATACAGGAAAAAAGAAGAACTGCTGAAAAATGGAGCGGACTATCTTGTGGATTCTCCAGAGGATATTCTTGAGTTATATGAGGAAAAATGCGAAGAGTAAAATTTTGATAACTATTCAGCGGGTTCTAAACAGTTATAACTTTTATTATAAAACAGGAGGTCAGAAAAATGTATACAGAGGAGTGTATTCAGACATTTTTAGAAAAACAGGAGCAGCTTTTTGATGCACCGGTTGCAGAAACTTACGAAGAAGCAGAGGAATTCCTGGAGGATTGCATGGCTGTAGTTGCAGATTCTATTGACGAAGTGCGAAAATATCTGTCTGGAATGGGTGCAGATGTGGATGGCATGAGTAATGAAGAATTAGAAGAAGCAAGTGAAGTATTTGTCCTTCCAGATGGAAAATATCTGATTGTGGAGGGATGATCTTTTGAAGCAGAGGTTTGCAGCTGCAGAGTAACTGACTTTCACATAAGGTGATGAAATCGGCGAAAAGGCAGTATGTCCGGTTGGAAATTCCAAACAGTTATCGGATAAATTCATATTACATAAGTATAAAATCAGGTTGCTATAATGACACTAAACAAGAGAACATAATGTGTTATTGTTCAGAAGAGAGGATACATCCCATAAGATGTTTTCTGGAGTAAGAAGTGGCCAGCAACTATCGCGTTATGGTTCACTGGCGATGTTCCGCGAGGTGTTTTTTATAAACAAAGTTCACAGAAAACCCGAGAATCTAGGCACGGAATCATGCGGATGCATGATTCCTGTGCAGCGCGAAGTGGTTGCGGTGCGCGGAGCGAACAGTAGCACTGTCACATGCACTGTAAGAATTACAAAAAAATAAAAGTGCTTGTGAAAATGTTTAAAATATGTTACAATAATGTTACAGGTCAGCCTAAAAGGGGAATGTAAAGGAGGATGGCATATGAGACCTAGGAAAATTATAGCAATGGTCATGACTTTTCTTATGATGCTTTCATTGCTTCCGTCTCTGGTATTTGCGGCAGCAGCACCAGAGGGAGAACTTGGAGGTCAGCTTAAGATTAAGGGAACTGCAGCTGTAGGCTCTGAGCTCAGCGCAGATTATGAAAAGGTTACACCGGAAGGACTTACAGACGATTATGTAACGTTCAGCTGGTCAAGAAAAGTTGGAGATCAGCTTACTGAAGTAGGCACTGAGAAGACCTATAAGCTTGTTGATGAAGATCTTGGAAATAAGATTGAGCTGAAAATTACCGGAAAGGCCGAAATGGGCATAACCGGAGAACTGAAAGTAAATACAGTTGAAATTGTGGCTACACCGGAAGAAGCTCCGGAAGAGACAACAGAGCTTCCAGAGGGAGAGCAGGAGGCTGCACCGACAGAGGAAACCCCTGTTCAGGAGATCGCAGCAGAGGATACACCTGCGGAAGGTTCCCAGACAGATGAGAACACACAGCCGGCTCAGGATGTAGCAGAAGATACACAAACCGAGGAAGTAATTGACATTGGTGCTGATGAACCAACTGATTCTTCCGCTGATGTTATGCAGCCGGCAGATGGACAGGACACAGAGAATTCTGCTGACAATTCTCAGTCTGAGATCACTACAGATGACAGTGTGATTAACATTGGAACAGAAGACTATCTGGAAGTTCCTGAAAATGGACAGGCTGAGGCTGCAAATCAGGGAGCATCAGCTGAATCCCCTGCCCAGCAGGAACCTGTGTATACAGCAGAAATTGTTGCAGAAAATACTGCAGAAGATGGTACTGCAGTACTTGATTTTGGAACCGTAAATGCAGGTTTCACACAGGAAAATGCGAATTCTTCTATGACTAAGACTGTAACTGTTAAGAATACTGGCAACAGCACTCTTAATTTCAAAGAAATCAGTCCGGAACATTTTATGGTGAAGGATCTGGGTTCTCTTGAGGCTGGAGAATCAGTTGATGCATGGGTTATGCCAAGAGAAGGTACAGCTGTTGGAGAATACAGTGATACGATCACTTATGAAACAGAGGAAGGTGTAAAGGTTTCCTTCATTGCAAAGCTTACAATAGCTGAGCAGAAGCAGGATGATACGAATACAGATCAGCAGCCAGCAGAGAAACCAGCTACACCGGAAACCACCCCGGAAGTGACACCAGAGGTAACTCCAGAAGTGACACCAGAAGTCACCCCAGAGGTAACTCCAGAAGTGACACCAGAAGTCACTCCAGAAGTCACCCCAGAGGTAACTCCAGAAGTGACACCAGAAGTCACCCCAGAGGTAACTCCGGAAGTAACACCAGAAGTCACCCCGGAAGTGACTCCGGAGATTACTCCAGCTCCTTCATTTACTACCGACATTTCCGAAGTGAAATTCGACAGTAAAGAAGCTGGTTACAAAGAAGCACCGGCGGCAGTTACAATCAATGTATCCAATACTGGAAATGTGAAATTAACCGGTATTGCTGTAAGTGTAAGCGGAAACGAATTTACAGTAAGTGCTCCGTCTGCTTCAGAATTAGAGGCAAATGCAAACCAGTCTGTATCCTTTACTGTTGCACCGGCAGTTGGATTGGCAGCAGGAACCTATACACAGACTGTTTCCATTAAGACAGATCAGACAGATTACCTGAATATTCCAGTAAGCTTTACAGTAACAGAAGCTACTGCCAAGCTTACAGCTGTAGGCAAAGTATCTGATATCAGTCTGGCAAACGGGGTTGAGAAGTCAGCAGCTGGACTGCAGCTTCCATCTACTGTTAAGATTACTACAAACAAGGGCGATATGAATGCCTCTGTAAAATGGGATGTAAAGGGCAGTGCATATAATCAGAACAGTACAGAAGCACAGAAGTTCTCTGTGAAAGGTACTGCTGCTCTTCCAGACGGTGTTACCAATCCGGATAACCTGAGCCTTGTAGTATCTGTTAATGTCACTGTAAGCCGTGGACCGATTGTATCTGATGCAGGGAATAACAGTATCACAGGAATCAGCTCCGATGGAAACTATACTACAGAGACCAAGATTACTTTCACTGCAGTTGGCGCAGGTATGGATATTGAAAATCCGATTAAGGGAGATGTAAGATATCAGCCGCTGAACTGGGAGGTTCTTGAGGCAAGAAGCTGGGACGGCGCACCATATTCTGCAACTTTCCGCATGGGCAAGAATGGAAATTATACTTTGACTGTCACATATAATCAGCAGCAGTTTGATGGAAGCAACTGGGTAAACACTGGAACACAGGATACCAAGCAGGTTAATTTCACTGTAAATGCTGCACCGAATCAGACTCTGACACCGGCTGCAGACAAAACAGATGCAAATCAGAAGAATGCAGTAAAGACCGGGGATAATACTCCAATCCTCCCATTTGTAATTATTCTGATTGTTGCGATTGTCTTAATTGCAGGAATTCTTGTTTACCGCAATAAGAAAAAATAATAGTGGATTCTCAAATAAACAGTAATTGTGAATGAGAGCAGAACGAATGAGGGAGACCAGAAATGGTCTCCCTTCTTTTAATAATAATTACTAGGTTACTGTTCACTCCGTGACCAGTAACACGCTTCGCGATGCACAGAAATCATGCA
>OGPP01001585.1_pt1 | contig 16507 bp, 11 predicted proteins | sample 1553021 | NCBI WGS metagenome assembly OGPP01 (sample SAMEA2580217, study PRJEB22360) | human gut metagenome | biome: human gut; feature: human-associated habitat; material: faeces | place: Denmark | collected 2008/2010
ACATATTTCATTTGTGGAGATGGAAGGACGCCGCTACCTGGAAAAAGCAGTTGAAGTGACCGAGTCAGATAATCCCTATTCCCTGCAGGAAAAAATCAGCAGTGTCGTTGCCAGGGACGGTGCGCAGAATATGTACCGCATTACACTCACCGGAGAGAGAGATCCCGGATTTGTGCCGCAGGTGCGCGAATATCTGAAATGCGGGCGCATCCTTTCCGTGACTGATCAGACGCTTCCGGCGTTTCATCTGGATGTGCTGCGAAAAAAATATGAGGGAAAACTGATCGGACGCTTTATTGAATCGTTCGGAGAGAGCGGACCGACCGGTGTGACAGAAGAAAAAGCGCTGTATTATGGGCTGGAGGCGCTGCTGTATCCGGGCAGACAGCCAGAGAAGAAACCAGGAAGAAGGGAGAAAAACAGTGGAGATTGAAAGACTGGATCTGATCCGATGGGGAAAGTTTTCAGGTCATACGATCCGGCTGAAATCCGGCGTCAATATTATCTATGGGGGAAACGAATCCGGAAAATCGACGATCCATTCGTTTCTCGGAGCAATGCTGTTTGGAACGCTCCAGAAGGCGGAAAAAGGCCGTCTGGCATCTGACACCTGCCTTACCGGAGGGGATGGAGAGGGTGCGATGACAATCTGGGACGGAGGGCAGCGCTATGAACTCCATCGTACCTTTGCTCCGGCTCCCGGAATACTTTCCGTAAGGCAGGAAACAGAAGGCGCGGAAGATCTGAACAGTTGGGAAGAACTCGATGAACCGCAGGAGATGCTGTCAGACCTGCTTGGCGGTCTGGATGCAGAGACATTTGAAAGTACTGTTTTCTGGAAGCAGAACCAGGCGACATGGGATCTGTATGTGGAGGATGGACTGAAACACTGCCTGAAGGCATCTAAGACAGGAGAAAGCGGGGACGGCGCACAGGCACTTCAGGTTCTGGAGGAGCGCAGAGGAAAGGCAGAGCAGAAAAAAAAGAAAGAAGAAGATGCCTTAGAAGAACGGATCCGAAAACGTCAGATGGAGGCAGAATACGTGCGCAGGGAGGCCGGACGGCTGCAGGCACAGTGCAATGCGCTGCGCGTTGGAGCGCAGAAGGAAGAGGACGAAGAGGACGAAGGGGACTGGGAGAGAGAGGGATTTACCGAAACAGGAAAAAATCTGGTCCAGATGCTTCTGCTGCTGGCTGGTGTACTCGCGCTGCTGGGAGCACTTTTGCTGCAGAATCTTATTCTGCGTATTTTCCTTGGAATTTTCGGAGGGGCATTTTTACTGCTGTTTTTCCCGGTCAGGCGCTTTCTGCTGGGAGAAAATGCGGATGGAGAAGCGGAAGAGTACGATCTTTCATTCAGGGAAGAGCAGCTGAAGGCAGAAATCCGAAAAAAAGAGGATACTTATCAAAAGCTTCAGGAAGAGCTGGAGCAGCTTTACCATCAGCATATGAAGATGGAGACGGCAGATACGGAAATTGCCGCCGTAAATCTTGCGATCGATCGGATCCGGGAGCTGTCAGAGGAAGAAGACGGCGGGCCGGCAGGAGAAATCAGTGTGCGTGCATCTGAGATCATCCGGGAACTGGCCTGCCCGTCGTGTGACCGTATCGTTGTAGAGACGAGCGGGCGGCTCCGTGCCTATCTTGGCGGCCATATCATCGATCGGAAAAAGGTCAGCAGCAGTACACTGCAGCAGATCCGTTTTGCGGTCCGTATGGCAGCGGGTGAAGTGCTGGCAGGCGGGGAGGAATTGCCGTTTCTGCTGGATGAGCCCTTTGCAATGTATGATGATGAGCGGCTGCGCAGCGTTCTTTCGTGGCTGGAACGCAGCGGCCATCAGGTTGTGCTGTTTACGTGCCAGCAGCGCGTAAGGCAGATCATGGATGAGGTGCGCAGAAATGTATAGTATGTTCAGGAGATTGTGCCATTTGCGAAAAAGAAAAAGGATTATGTTTTTGAGCAGTATATGGTGAAGTCAGATAAGAAAAGTTGACAGGAAAAGAAAGTGCTTATAGAAAAAAAGGAGGGCAGGTCATGCTTCAGATTGGATGTCATTTATCATCCTCGAAAGGTTTTCTGCATATGGGAGAGGAAGCAGTCTCAATCGGTGCGACGACTTTTCAGTTTTTTACAAGAAATCCGCGCGGCAGCAAGGCAAAGGCAGTTGATGAAAAAGATGTTGCAGCCTACCTTGCATTTGCAAAAGAAAATGAAATCGGAACGGTCGTGGCACATGCGCCATACACCTTAAATCCGGCTTCTGCGGATCCGAAAGTACGCGAGTTTGCACGGATGACGCTTGCGGATGATTTAAAGCGGATGGAATATCTGCCGGGCAATGTCTATAACTTTCATCCGGGCAGCCATGTCGGACAGGGAGTGGAAAAAGGAATCCAGGAGATCGCGGAGATGCTGAACGGGATTCTCAGCCCGGAGCAGCAGACGACGGTATTGCTTGAGACGATGGCGGGCAAGGGAACGGAGATCGGAAGCCGGTTTGAAGAGCTTGCGGAGATCATAGAGCGGGTGCAGCTTCAAGATAAGATCGGCGTCTGCCTCGATACGTGCCATGTGTATGATGCGGGGTATGATATCGTACAGGATCTGGACGGTGTTCTGGATGAGTTCGACCGGATCATCGGATTAAAACGGCTGAAGGCGATCCATGTAAATGACAGCAAAAATCCGTTCCGAAGCCACAAAGACCGCCACGAAAAAATTGGTGAGGGTTCTATCGGATTTGAAGCTTTGCGAAAGGTTGTGCACCATCCAAAGCTGCAGGGGCGTCCGTTCTGCCTGGAGACACCGAATGAGCTGGACGGGTATGCACGGGAGATTCGGATGCTGAGAAGTATGCCGTGAGCCTGATCATGACAGATCGGATATCCCTGTTTATGACAGGCTGTTTAATGATGCCGGCAGGCTTTCGGGGGGCAGCCATATTTTTTTAAATAGGCACGATAGAATGCACTGTAAGATGGAAATCCGCTCTGAAGCGCAGCTTCTGTCACCGGGCATCCGGACTGGATCAGGGTGCGTGCGGCAAAGAGCCGCTTTTCTGTGAGATAGCCGCCGATCGTAGTGCCGGTCTCCTGGCGGAACAGATGCATCAGATAGGAGCGGTGCAAAAAGCAGGCAGAAGCAATCTGGTCGATGGACAGTTCGCCTGAAAGATGCTGGTTGATATAGGAAATGGCCTGCAAAATCTGCGGGCTGGAAATTGATGCGGCAGGAAACGCAGGCGAGCCTTCCTCTGTCCACTGGTTTAAGAGCAGCAGAAACTGTACCAGGACCGATTTCTGGTACAGAAGGTCAGATGGATCGGTCGGCCGGCGGGCGCACTGTGAAAGCTCCTGCAATGGTGTGTACAGCCTGCTTTCCGAAAGATCTGAAAAACGCAGCACGTGCGATGCACGGGCAGAACAAAGAGAGAAGCTGTGGAAGAGATCCACCGATTCTTTTTTGTATGCTTCAAAAAAAGCGGGCGAGAGGTAGAGGATCAGGCGGCGGTATGGAAGGCTGCTGTGGATGACGGGACGGTGCACTTCTCCAGCCGGTACAAGTACGAGGTCGAACGGCTGCAGCTCGTACGTCTCTCCTTCAACGTAGTAACTGACGTTTCCGGATTCAAAAAAGAGCAGCTTGTGAAAGCTGTGGTAGTGCGGCTGAAATTCGCGTTCCTCTTCACTTACAAGGGAAAAAATGCGGAAGTCATCGTCAAGATAGCCGGTCTTTATAGAAAGAGCGGGAGATTTGAGCTCCTGTATTTTGGCGGAGGATTGTTTCGTGTACATAGTTGTGTTCTCCTGTAAGAATGCATAGAATTTTTGAGAATGGTTTTCTCTGAGTATACAGCATTATTCGAAAGAAAAACAGCACAAAATCAATTTTTATTTTAAATAATATTGAATAGAATGGAGATGTGTTGTGAAATAAAATTTTTGCTTCTGATAAGAGGCAGGCAGTGACTCGGTAATGAGTGTGGCCGCGGGGCAGCAGCTTTATTTGAACGACAGGTCGCGAAGCGACTGCGGTCATGAGCAGGTAGCGAAGCGGATTGCGAATGTCCGCTTTACGAAGGGGGATTTAAAATGGAACTGACACTTGGAATGTATGAAAGCTATGGAAATGATTATCTGGTATATGACTGTGTGAAAAATGAGTATGAATTGAAGCCAGAGGATATCAGGAGTATCTGCAACCGTCGTTTCGGAGCCGGAGCGGACGGAATTTTGGTGGGACCGGTCCAGATCTTTGGAAAGATGGGGGTAAAGATCTATAATCCGGATGGAAGCGAGGCAGGAATCAGCGGAAACGGACTTTGCATTTTTGCAAAATATCTGAAGGACGCAGGATATGTGATAAAAAAAGAAATGGTACTTCAGACGAAAAGCCGTGAGGTAACGGTTCATTATCATAATGAGCAGGCAAGTGAAGTGACAATTTCCATGGGTAGGCTGTATTGCGGACAGACGGATGCGGAAACCGTTTCTGCGGATGGAAACAGAAAGAGCGAATTTGTACCGGTAGATTACAGGGGAAGAAGATACATGGGAACATGTGTGTGGATGGGGAATCTCAACTGCATCATTCCGATGGAAGAGATTTCAAAAAGTGCGGTATGCGAAATCGGTGAAAAGCTGGAGCATTCCGGTCGGTTCCCGGATGGCGTCAATACACAGATCATCAGGATCCGGGATAAAAATAATATCGATACGGAGGGATATGAGCGAGGAGCCGGTTATACACTCGCATCAGGAAGCAGCTGCTGTGCGGCAGCCGGAGTAGCATATCAGATGGGACTTACGGATCCGTGTGTATTTGTACATATGGCAGGTGGAACGATGAAGGTTCGGATCGATGAAAATATGAATGCGTATATGACAGGCAAGGTGGAGCAGATCGGAACGATTACACTGGCAGACGAATTCTTAAGACGAAATCAGATCATGACAGAGAAATAAACAGCAAAGAAAACGAAAAACGCAGAACTGCAAAGCACAAAGCAGCAGAGAAGATGGAATAACAAAACTGCAAAGCACAAAGCTGCAGAAAAGATGAAATAACAGAACTGCAAAGCAACAAAGTTGTAAAAAAGATGGAATAACAGAACTGCAGAGCAACAAAGCTGCAGAAAAGACAGAAAAAAAGCCGCGGCAGGGTATTTCCTGCTGCGGCTTTTTTCGGAAAATTCATTTTGTGAAAATAAGAAATCCGCGCTTCAGGTGCGCAGAGCACTAAGCGGTAGATGGAATGCTTATATGTCCGCTTTACAATCACACGCGTACCCACACGCTCATTTCATTTTCACCGCGGTTTGCCCACGTATAATATGGAATAAAGTGAAGGGTAACCGGAGATTTTTCTGCAGCCTGGACCGGGCGGTAAAGACGCTGAGGCGCTTCTTTTTCTTTGTCTTCCTTAAAGCCCTGCATGAGGATCTCTTTGACCGGTTCGCCGCATACGGTGAAATCGCGCACCTGCGCAGGTGCATTCCAGTCCAGGGTGAGCAGGTGCAGATCGCAGCCGTTGTCTGCTTCTTCCAGACAGTAGGTAATCGGTCCGCGGGTAACGGCAGCGCGTCCGATGTCCTCACGTACATTCGGATTTGCATTCCATACCTGGATTTCCATCGGAAAATCGAGTGTCAGCGTTTCGTTGGCATCCCACTTGCGTGTGATATAGAGGTAGCCGTTTTTGATCGTATATTCCGATGCATCGATTCCGGTGATGCAGTCAGAGCCGGAGATCGGGTTATGTGCGGAGCCGGACAGAGCTGCCTGATAGGAAGTGCACCAGCCGGGAATACGGAGCGCGAGAGTAAACGGTGTATCTGCGCTGTCGGCCTGGATCGAAACTTTTCCGTCCCATGGGAAATTGGAGGTCATATGTATGGAGACCTCTTTTCCATTTACAGTTTTTTTGATGTCGCTTCCGATGTAAAGGTGAACGAAGAGGGTATCATCCTTTTCGGTAAAGGCATAGGAGCTGACGGAACTTAACGTGCGGGCAAGATTCGGCGGGCAGCATGCACAGCCAAACCATTTCTGGCGAACTGGCTTTACGTGGAATTTGCGTTCATCTTTGTGGCAGGCTTCCGGAAGTACCTCAAGCGGATTTACATAGAAAAAGCTCTTGCCGTCCAGTGCCATACCGGCGAGCACAGTGTTGTAAAGCGCCTGCTCCATCACATCTGCATACTGCACATCCGGACAGATTTCCAGCATGCGGCGTGCAAAGAAAACAAGGCCGATCGAGGCGCAGGTCTCCGCGTAGGCAGTATCGTTCGGAAGATCATAATTAAAGGAAAAGGCTTCGCCCATGTGCGTTCCGCCGATCCCGCCGGTGATATAGAGCTTTTTCTGAACCATATTGTCCCAGAGGCGTTTGCAGGCATCAAAGAGCGTATCATCCTCAGTCAGCCTGGCAATATCAGCCATTCCGGAATAAAGATAGACGGCACGGACTGCGTGGCCAACGGCTTCATCCTGTTCCCGGACCGGAAGGTGAGCCTGATTATAGGCGTAACGGAGACCGTTCGGATTCTTTTTGACTTCTTCCGGATGCTCCTTGTCGAAGTAGTACGGCTGTTTTCCTCGTTCATCGATAAAGTATTTTGCAAGGTCTAAATATTTGGAATCCTGAGTCGTTTCATAAAGACGAACCAGTGCCATTTCTGCGATTTCATGGCCCGGATAGCCTTTGCATTTTCCCTCCTCCGGTCCGAAATAATCTGCGACATAATCAGCGTAGCGGGAAGCTGCCTTCAGCAGCTTGTCTTTCCCGGTTGCCTGGTAGTAGGCAACGGCGCCTTCAAGCAGATGACCGAGACAGTAGAGCTCATGGTGATCGCGGAGATTCGTAAAAATGCGGTCTTTTCCATTCAGGATGTAATACGTATCAAGGTATCCATCCTCCTGCTGGGCTGCGCAGACGATGTCGATCGCGCCATCGGCGATTGCTTCAAGCTGCGGATCCGGATGCTGGGTCAAAGAGTATCCGACGGCTTCGATCCATTTGTAGAAATCACTGCCCGGGAAACCAAAGCCATAAAATTTGTCATCGAGATGCTTCGGATCCTCTGGGAGCGCCTCAAAGCCGCGGAAGGTGTAGACCGGCTCTTTAAATGCAGTTCCAAGCTCCTTTTTCTCTTTATTAAGCTTTCCGGCGGCTTTAAAGTTGTGCATGCAGAAGCTTGGAGCAGCCCCTTCCACCTGATCATTTAAAGCAGCCCACTGATACGGGATAACCTCTGTACGGACAAGCTCCATCTCTTTCTTCCAGAATGTGTCTGTAATCTGTACATTGCGAAGAGAGAGAGGAGAAGAAAAATTATTTTTATTCATTACAAATCCTCCATCAAAAATTAGGTTAAGTCGAACAAATATGAACAGCCCTACTGTACCATACATTACAGAAACCGGCCATTGCCAATGTGGAAAAAAACATGTACAATATGGAATGACAGGAGGGATTGAGAAGATCCGCCCTGATGAAGGAGAATGGTATGCTGTATCTGGAAAAAATGGCAGAACGCCATATTACAAGTGCGAACTATATCACATCTGTCAATGGAATGGTTCATCCGGACCGTGTATTGCCGGAGCATGATTTTCTGTATATGCTGGATGGAACGTGGGAGGTTTTTGAGGATGGAAAAAAATATGAAATGGAAAGTGACGATCTTCTGATTCTTGCCGGTGGGCGCCACCATTATGGAGAGAAACTGTGTAATCCTGGAAACCGGCATATGTATTTTCATGTGATGCCGACAAAACGTGAGCAGAGGTGGAGCTGCGTACAGGAAAAGAGAAAAGCGCCGGATAAGGATCAGACCTGTCGGGAGGAAGATTTGAGAATCACGTGTGCGACGCTTCTTCATTGCAGACGCAGGCCGCAGATCCGGCGGTACTTTCAGGAACTGATTTCCGAATATTGGTCGCAGAATCCAATGCGGACGGAGCGTCTCAATATTTTTTTTCAGCTGATTTTGTGTGAACTGCTTTTGCTGCAGTCGGAAAAAGCGGAGGATGGGAAGCCGGAAACGATGCTGGAGGATGCAAGAGGACAGATCCAGTCCAATCCGCAGATTTTTTACAGTCCGAAGGAGATGGCGGACCATTTTTTTGTGTGCCCCAGGACCTTGAATAATTATTTTCAAAAGGCGTGCGGAAAGACCTTTTCCATGTATCAGATGGATCTGAAGCTTGAAATGGTGAAGGAATTTCTGATTCATCAGCCGCAGGCAAAGCTGCATGAAGCCGCGGTAAACTTTGGATTTTACGATGAATTTCATTTGAGCAAGGCCTTTCGAAAAAAATACGGACAGCCACCATCGAAATACCGCAGCCGGATCCGATAAATGGTATCTGTTGAGGCTGTTATAAATGGAAAAATGAGAAGGGAAAAGAAAAACGTATGGAGTATTCAGATCTGATGATTTTTATTATGGAAATGCTCGGGACAGTAGCGTTTGCATCGTCCGGAGCGATGCTTGGAATTGAACGGAAAATGGATATTTTCGGGGTAAATGTACTGGGTGTGACAACGGCTGTCGGAGGAGGAATCATCCGTGATCTGATTCTTGGAATCAATCCTCCGGTGACGTTTCTGCATGCAGTTTATGCACTTGCGGCTGTAATCACGTCAACGCTGCTGTTTCTGGCTGTTTATATCAGAAATCAGGTGTTTTCCGGCAATATTGCGAGATGGTATGACCGTATCATGCTTCTGTGCGATACGATCGGACTTGGTATTTTTACAGTAGTCGGTTCGTATGCGGCAGTTGCGGCTGGATATCAGGACAACCATTTTCTGGTGGTTTTTGTCGGGGTGATCACCGGAGTCGGAGGCGGCGTTATCCGCGATATGATGGCAGGAACAATGCCGTATATTTTTGTGAAGCACGTTTATGCAGTGGCATCGATCGCAGGAGGTATTGTGTTTATTGTGCTATATCCGTATACCGGGCGGATTGTTGGAATGATGACCGGAGCAGGAGTTGTGTGTTCGATTCGGTTTCTGGCTGCTTATTACCGCTGGAACCTGCCGCGTATTCATTGACAGTGCTTACTGCTCCATCTGTCGCCCCATAAATCCGGCTGCGCACCTTGCAAGGGTCTGTTCGGTCGTTCCCATGGAATGGCTGCTGTCACGGCTGCGCAGGATGACAGATCCGATGACATCGCCTTCACAGAGAATGGGACTGATGACCTGGGGATAATTGTCCCCAGAATCATCCCGGGTGATTTTAATGTGCGTTCCGGATGGCGGATTAAGAAGTACATGTTCGCGCTCATTCATGATTGCTTCGAGCGCACCGGTCACAGGAGAGCCAATGAGATCGCGTTTTATGCCGCCTGCTGCGGCGATGACCTGATCGCGGTCGGTAATACAGACACTGTGACCGGAGGAAGAGGAGGGCGCGTCTGCGGACTCCTTCGCAAATGAATTTTTTTAAAATAATTTCTCCCTCCCGGTCAGTGAAAATTTCAAGCGGGTCGCTCTCGCGGATGCGCAGTGTTCTGCGGATTTCCTTTGGAATAACAACCCGGCCGAGGTCATCAATTCTTCGTACGATTCCTGTTGCTTTCATATTTGATTCGTCCTCCAATGTTCAGAATAATTCATAAGCAGGTAATTCCTGACGCCTGTAGTTAGTATGTGGAAAAAGAGGAGAATTATTCTTTGGGACGGAAATCTGTTATACCGTTTTGACAGTTTGAAAATCCCGGATCATACGTACTGCAGTTTCATTGATCTGCGGAGGAATCGCAGCCGGACGGGCAAGAAAATAGCCCTGCAGATAATCAACGCCAAGCTCCAGTACTTTGGAAAGCTCCTCCGGTGTTTCCAGACCTTCTGCGATAATACGCATGTTTCTTTGGTGGGCGTAGGAAACAATATTGGAGACAATCTGCTGTTTATCCGGATTAGTATGAATGTTTCGAACGATCGAGAGATCGATCTTAATAAAGAGCGGGGAGAGTTCCAGCAGACTGAGATCATTGCTGTAGCCGCTGCCGTAATCGTCAAGCGCAAACATGCCGGTAAAACCAGGTGTGCTGCGTTTTACTTCAAGGGAATGATGATCCAGAGCCTCTTCCTCCGTAATCTCAATGACAATGTTTTTCTGAAGCATGGAGAACCGGTTCGCAAATTCGCGGTTTTCTTCCTCGGTCATGTGCTGGCTGGCAATCGAGTTCAGAAAGAGAAGATCACTGCTTCGTACCAGCTTATCGCGCAGCAAAGCCAGATAAGCTTCCGATGCCTTGAAAATAGTGATGCGCTCGATGTCATGCAGACGTCCTTCTGCCCGGGCAATTTTCAGTACCGTATCCGGAGAGGAGATGGTCGGAAGATTGACACGCATCAGTGCCTCATAGGCGATTGCTTCACCGGTGACGCAGGATACGATCGGCTGAAAATGATAGTAGAGCAGTTCTTCGCGGATCAGGCGGTCAAATTCCTTTTTGCTTTGCAGGCTGTAAATTTCATTGTTGTAGGTGCCAAGGTCAAATTCACCAAGCCGGCCTTTTTTGGAATGCTTGACCTGGTACATTGCAAAATCTGCGTATTTTTTTAGCGTAGTCGGGTCAGAGGCATCCTCCGGATACCAGGCAATGCCGCCGGAAATACTGATGAAGAGCTCCTGACCGTCCGGAAGATGGATCATTTTTTTGGAAAACTCGTCCCGAAGCTGTTCAATAACAGTACGGATTTCATCCTGGCTGTCATAGCCGTAAAAAAATACGTTGAATTCATCACCGGAAATGCGGGAGCAAAGTGTGCCTTCAGGTGTGTGTCTGGCAAAACAAAGTCCGGTCTGACGGATGTACTGATCGCCGTAATCATGTCCGTAGGTGTCATTCGTATGCTTGAGATTGTCAAGGTCAAGCATAAGGAAGGCAGCGTGTCTGAGATTTTCCGGGTGGAGAAAAAGAGCCTCACATTCGCGCTGGAATGCCTGGCGGTTGTAAAGACCGGTCAGTGTATCATAATCCCTGTCATGTTCGATACGAAGACGCTCCAGTGTAGAGGCAGTGACATCTTCGACCAGTCCGACCTGTGCAAGCACTTCATGCGTTGTTTTAAGGCGAAGGTAATGTACCTGCCCATCGGCGGGCGTCACCTTGTAAACCTCGTCTCCGGACGGAGTAATGGTACACGGACAACACTGCCCAAAATTCTTCAGTAGTGCACGAAATGTATCCGGAGTAAGGCTGGCGGTATCTGGCTGCGAAAGTCCAAGCATGGGAAAGAAGTTATCGGTCACGAATACCGTACCGGTATCAAAGCGTATCTCATAGCCGCCGAGCTCTATACTGGCCATGTCCATAATACGAAGAAACTTTGTGGAAGAGGTAAGCACATCACGGCTCAGCTGGGTGATCGCATCGGAAAACTGGTCTACTTCACGGATTCCCGTGTGTGACAGTGACGGGATCGTATCTCGTTTGGACTGTGCCTGTGCTACCTCCGCAGAAAGCTTTGCAACCGGGCGTGCAAGATGACGGCTTACGAACAGACTGCACAGAAGCCCGACCGTGAGTGTAAGCAGAATGGACAGCCAGAGAAGATGAAACACATGCGTGGAAAGCGCGTACAGATGACTCTCATCAACCGTGCTGATCAGTACCCAATGATCGGAAGAAAACGGAGCATTTCTGCTGTACAGCGTAAGCGGTTCAAGCGCGACATAATAGTTCGTGCCGTTTTGAACGGTGAAGTAAGAATCTGAGCCGGAATACTGCAATGGCAGAAGAAAAGAAGCAGCTTCAGGCTTTTCATTGCCAGATGCAGAGCAACAGACCACACTCATCGAAAAGGTTGGATTTAAAAGGTCAGAGCGGGTGGAACCAAGCAGATAAGCGCCTGTATTGTCATCCTGGAGCTCCTGTGCCGGAAGAAGCGTCTGAAGATAGCTGGTCAGCATTTCTACACCGAGTACGCCGTAGACGGTGCCGTCCGGAAGAAGCAGCGGAATCGAGTAGGCAATGCAGGAGAGGTCATCGCCCTCCAGAGTATAAGGGGTTGTTGTCCAGCGTCCGTAATCAGAAGCGTTTAATTTTCCGCCGTCCTTAAAGGCAGCCTGAAAAACAGGATAATAAAAAGAAGCGGAGTCAGCACCGTCATACCGGAACACCGGACTCCATTTTTTATCTGTCGAAATGCCCATAGAACGGACGACCAAGGCAGAAGCGCGTTCCAGAAGCAGATCATAATTACGGTCAGACGGAGCAGAATCGGGATCAAGATCACGAATGTAAAGTCCCGGAAGACAGGTGTCAGGTGCTGTTTCATCAAGATCATGCGTATTTAAAACCACAAAAATACCGGTCACATTTTTACGGCGCAGCTGTGCTATGAGATCGGTACTGATCTCCTGCAGCAAAGGAAGAGCATGCTCACTGCTTGCATCCAGTGTAGCCAGACTGATTTTGCCTTCTGATTCCAGAGTGAGCATGCTTGTCTGGATACTCTGGGCAAGTGCTTCCAGATCCTGATTTTTGAGCATGGTATTGACAAGGTAACCGGAACGGTTTTCTACCTGTTTATGCAAAACATCAGCGGCATTGTTATTTAACTGCTCCCTGACATGGGTAAGGTAAAAGGTGACAAATAAGAGAATAAATTCAATTCCAAGTACCAAAAGCATGGAGAGCAGGATTGTATGGAAAATGGATTTTCCTTTCGAACTCATAAAAGAAAACGATCCTTTCCGAAAATGTGAAAATTAACGTAACTGTTCAGAGCCAACCTCCAAAATGCTACGCATTTCGTCGGTGTGGCGTATCCGCCAAATAAAATTTCAAAAACAGGCTTAAAAATGCAAGCATTTTCCGCCTGTTTTATGAAATTTTGCCTGGCTCTGAACAGTTACAAATTAACAGTGTCATCCCTCAAAAGCCTGAAGCTGTTTGAGCGTATCCTGATACCAGGCTTCAAAATAATCGTCGGAGAGAAATTCTGCGGCGGCATCCTCAAGGCTCTGACCGCCTGAAAGGCGTTCTTCTACCGTCTGACGGTCGGCCGCGGCCAGATCACTCAATCCGTAACTCAGGATCTGCCTTGCGTCATTTCCTCTGTTAAATGCTTTTGTTGTATACATCTGATTAGAATTTATGGAGTCAACGGCAACGGTAAGAATGCTGTCCATAGAAGCACTAAGGGAGGCAGTACTTTTACGGATCGTATCCATATTGTTGGCATTTTTTGTGACCGGAAGATAGCCGGAGCCTGCACAGAAAGAAATGTTATGCTCCGGGGCTGTAAACCATTTCAGAAATTCTACGCATGCTTTGACGGTTGCGTCATCCTCTGTTTTTGTTACCACCAGTCCGGCGCCCTGCTGAACAACATAGTTTTCTCCGTCTGCGAATTTCGGGCACGGGAGAACCTTCAATGTAATATCATAGCTTTCGGAATCCGTCAGACTGACCTGTGTCGGAAAAAATGTGGCACTTGAGGTGGAACCGACATAACCGATAATGTTTCCTGTCTTGATATCATCACTGCGAAAACGTCCGGAAGCAGAAAAATATCCCTTCACATAAGGAACGTAATAATTGTCCCACAGCTTCCGCATGACCTCCTTATCAAAATTGAGAGACATTTTTCCGTTTTCTGTATTGAAAATAGGAGAACCAAGCTGTTTTGCACCGAGCAGAAGATAGTTGGCCATTGCATCCCTTCCAAACAGTGCACGTCCGTCATTTTTTTCCGGTGTCTGTTCATCCGTCCAGTTATAATACATTTCTGCAGTAGAAACAAGGCCTTCGATCGTGGACAGATCCTCGTAGGAGGCACCGGTTGCATCAGAAAAAGCACGCCAGTCTGTATCGTTTAAGAAAAGAAGCTCTGTGGATTTTGCGACCGGGAAGATTTTGATGCTGCCATCACCGGAAAAGTCGCCCTCATCAAGATAATTATCGATATATGCCAGACGCTCTTCTTTCGTAAGATAGTCGGAAAGATCCATGACCAGTCCCATCTGATCGAGGGTGTAAGCAGTATCAGCATAGGCGGAAAAAATATTCGGCATATCCGAAGCGCCGACTTCACCGTTCGCGGAAGCAAGCACATTCGTTTCCAGATCATTTACTGTTCCCTGACTGGAGCTTTCTACGATGATTCCAAGGGAACGTCCGGTGGTATCATTAAATTCGGAGACAAGTTTGTTGAATAATTCAAGCTGGTCACCGTTGTAATACGTCCATACGGTGATGGTAAGCGGATCTGCGGAAGCAGTATTGTCTGTTTTTACAGAACAGCCGGAGGCAGAGGCCAGAAGCAGAACAGCAGCCACAATACATGCAGAATGTTTTTGCGATAACATAAAAACTCCCTTCTTGCCCCCGCATTGCAGAAAAATCGGATACAGGAGCATCAGTAAGGCAACTGTGAAGCGTAAAAGCCACAATTACGCTGCTTGGATTGGTAAGATGTTAAGGTCAAAAGCTGCCTTACGGATTTTTTCGTACTTCGTACTCCTACAATCCTGCCAGATATTCGCATATTGTGAAGCTTGCGATCCACTTTTATGCTCATATCGGGGCGGGTCATTAAGCCATAAAACCACTCCTGTGCAGGCACATCGTGGTTTCAGGATTTTGACCCTGGCATTTTGGTAAATGACAGGCAGCGAAAGAGGGCTGTTACAGTATATCAGGAACGGCATACACCGCTCCTGATATGAAAAATAATGTTTCGCTGTGCGAAAAGGCAGCAATGGAAAATCGTCGAAACAATCAGGAAAAAGACAGTGCCTCGCGTCCCATCTGCTCCAGAAGATCACTCTTGATATGGTACAGCTTGGAAGAAAGATCTACGTAGACCTTATGCGGATTTGCAAGACGTTTCGTTTCATCCCAGAGCGTGTCTTTTTCTCTGATACAGATATCGCGGATTTCCATAACAGAAGGAGAAGTGTAGACACATACACCGTTTTTGAATACCGGAACGAGCATTTCCCGCAGTGTGTAGGAGCCACCCTTGATTTTTGTTTTTTTCCACGTTTCAAGAGGATCAAAGATGATCAGATCTTCGGAAGGATCATACGTTTCATCTGTCAGACAGATCAGATCGGCACGAATTTTGCCGGTTTGCTTGTCGTAGATACGAAGAATTTTTTTGTTGCCCGGGTTAGTGATTTTTTCCGTATTTTCGGAAAGCTTGATTTTCGGGATAAATTCACCGGTCTTTTCATCGAGAACGGCTGCAAGCTTGTAAACACCACCGAAAGCCGGGCAGTCTTTGGAGGTGATCATATTCGTACCGACTCCCCAGGAGGTAATTGCAGCGCCCTGCGTTTTCAGGCTGTCGATCAGATACTCATCAAGGTCACTGGATGCGGAAATAATTGCATCCTTAAAGCCGGCCTCATCCAGAAGCTTTCTGGCCTGCTTGGACATATAAGCAAGGTCACCGCTGTCAAGCCGGATACCGTAGCCTTTCAGCTCAATGCCGGCCTCACGCATTTCCCTGAAGACGCGGATTGCATTCGGAACACCGGAACGCAGGGTATCGTACGTGTCTACGAGCAGCAGACAGGCATCCGGGTAAAGCTCGGAATACTTTTTGAAAGCGGTATACTCATCCGGAAAACTCATGATCCAGCTGTGAGCATGTGTTCCTTTGACCGGAACGTCAAAAAGCTGTCCGGCAAGCACATTGGAAGTGCCGATGCAGCCGCCGATCATAGCAGCGCGGGCACCGTAAACACCGGCGTCCGGACCCTGAGCACGGCGAAGTCCGAATTCCATGATACCGTCTCCGCGGGCCGCATGAACGACACGTGCCGTCTTGGTGGCGATCAGGCTCTGATGATTGATAATATTTAAGATAGCAGTCTCAACAAGCTGTGCCTGCATGATCGGTGCGATCACTTTGAGCAGCGGTTCATACGGGAAAACCACGGATCCTTCCGGGATTGCCCAGATATCACCCTCAAAATGGAAATTTCTCAGATAGTCAAGGAAGCCTTCGTGGAAGATCCCAAGGCTTGCCAGATAAGAAATATCTTCTTCCGAAAAATGAAGATTATTGATATAGTCAATTACCTGATCAAGACCGGCAGAAATAGCATAGCCATTGTCGCACGGGTTTTTGCGGTAGAATGCGTCAAAAATTACTGTCTCAGAAGAATTGCTTTCGTAATAGCCCTGCATCATCGTAAGTTCATACAGGTCTGTCAGTAATGTGAGATTTAAAGTACTCATATCGATAAACACTCCTTTGTGTCTGCAGCAGTCGGATAAAAGGCTGCAAATTGATAGATGCCATACTTTACGTATTCCGAAAAGCACAGTATTAGTTACAGTATACCATATCTGGAGAAATTTTGTGAAGAAATATGACTATTTTTCTGTGGTGCATTTTGGGAAAGTGTTCTGGAAAAGTATTCTGGGAAAGTATTCGGGAAAACTGTTACTGTCCGAAGACCGGGAAGAAGTAAAGCGGACATTCGCAATCCGCTTCGCTACTTGCTCATGAACGCAGTCGCTT
>OGPP01001597.1_pt1 | contig 16434 bp, 15 predicted proteins | sample 1553021 | NCBI WGS metagenome assembly OGPP01 (sample SAMEA2580217, study PRJEB22360) | human gut metagenome | biome: human gut; feature: human-associated habitat; material: faeces | place: Denmark | collected 2008/2010
ATGTAGGTATTTTTGTCGCTTACCTTTAGATATTTCACCTGTCTACTTGACAAGGGGCATATCATTATTAAATCCAGCGGTTTCTTTTTTACATATCTCAAATTTGGGATTGGAGTTTCATAAAGTTTTGGAAAACAAGCTATATCCTGCACTTTTTCTGCATTATACCACCCATTTTCTATGTAAGAATATTCATCTGTCTCCAGTTGTCTAAGCCCATTCCATATATTACTCTCAATATAACACTCTTCCCTAATACATTTCCATGTATCATCGGTTCCAAAATTCAATACCGTTCCATCTTCTGCTTTTAGAAGTAAATCGCATCTGAGTCCTCCTTTTGTGCAGCAAACTTCTGATAATACAACTGGTCCCAGACACACCCTAACAGAGATAACGTTTTCCCCTTGGATCAAATAATCGGCAATATTATATTTTTCAAAGAACTTATATTTCAGAGATTCACAATTACCATAATCACCGCCTGGCTGTGCGTTTCCAAATCCAATTACTCTGCCATTTATATAGGCTTTATATCCACCTTCACTTGCAATAAATAAACTAGCATTATCTATTTTTTTCTCAATATTCCATTTTTTCTGAAAGATAAAAACACCAAAATTCTTTTTTTCCTTGCAAAAAAGGGTTGGAACACACTCCTGAAATTCCGGATATTTATCCTTTGGAGCCCAAATCCACTCTCCCTTCCACTTTCTTTCTTCATTTCCCGCTGGCAATGAATACTCAACATTATCCCAGAAAAACATTTCATTTTTCTCAATTACCCCTTTTGACTCCATGGTATTGTTACTGATAATTTCCATAAAAGTCCGGTCACCTCCTTATTGCACTGATAGCAGGCAAAGAATGTTCTTTGCCTGCTATATGAAATAATTTACAATTCTTCTTATTCTTCACTATACTCATCCAGAAGAGCCTGACACTCTGTATTCAGTTCGTTCAGTCCTTCTTCCACGCTGTCGTAACGTCCGGTAATTATATCCACCAGATACTGAGACATAGTTGTCTGTATTTCAGTAACACCTCCATAACTTGGTTTTGGCTTCACACCTGTCATTAATGTACCTTCATCATACATTTTCACAAGATCTGGCTGCACAGCCTGTGTTTCTGCCCGAAGCGCATCATCTTCATAAGATGCTTTATCTGCAGGAGTTCTTGCACCTACCTCAGTTACCCATTTATGCCAATAGTCTTCATCAATAAGATACTGAAGAAATTCTCCACATGCATCAATATTCTCAGAAATAGAAGAAACACTGATTTCCTGATTTGAACTGATCATTCTGTAGAACGCCTTATCCTCATCAATAGCAGTCCCCTCATCCGGTCTTGGCATATCAGCCATAATATAATCAAGATCATCACTTACTTCCATATCAGTGATAATTCCATTTATGTAGGTGTAACCGATATTAGTTGCACTGATTCCTCCAAAAAATTCTTCGTGACGATCCATATAAGTTTCTGTCTCTGCGCCGTCTGAAAAGGTACCTGCATCATACATGGACTTCAAAAACTCCACAGTAGTGATTGCATGCTCATCATTCATAGTCATTACAGTAGCATCATCGTTCATAGGTGCACCGCCAAGCTGCCAGTTCCAATAATTAAATTCATTATTCATATCTGGATAATTATCCATACTCATTGGAATTGAATAGCCAATATATCCAGCCTCTTTGAACTTAACAGCTGCATCCTTAAACTCACTCCAGGTCTTCGGTACAGTTTCTTCTGTCAATCCGATTGCCTTTAATGCTTCCACGTTATACATCATATATGGAGACAAATCCACCCAGGAAGGAATCGTCCATAATTTTCCATCCTTTGACCCCACATCTACTACTTCTGGAATTAAAAGTTCCTTTACCTGATTAGCAATCTCCGGAAGAACATCCTCAACCGGTGAAATAATTCCCATCTTTACGCCATAATCTTCAATACAGGGACCAAATACATACATATCCGGAGCTGTATCCGCACCGCCCTGATGTGCGGTTACAATTTTTTCCTGTCTGCTGCTCCACTCCTGAGCAGTTACAGTTACATGGATCTTATCCTGTGAATTATTAAAATTCTCTGCCATTTCCTGGAATACAACAGGCTCTGCTGACAAGCCTCCAAATACCCACATGTCCAGTTCGATCTTGTCGTTTTCCTGTGCCAAGACTGTTGTCGTACCTACTGTTGACATTACCATTGTTCCCACCAGAACAGCTGCCATTAACTTGTGTTTCATTTTGCTTCCTCCTTTAGAAAATTATTTTTATTTTTTTTAATTGCTTTGAAAAACTCCCACTATGTTTTCAAAGAAAATCATTTTCACCCTTTAACTGCTCCTGCAGTCAGTCCTTCTATCAGATTTTTTCCCAGCAGCATAAAAATAAGCAATGTTGGGATTGTCACAATAATAGATGCTGCTCCCATCTGATTCCAGTAGGTACCAAACTCAGTTATAAATCTGGAAAGTCCTAGTGAAATTGTATATTTTTCTTCTGTTGTCAACAGAATCAAACTGTAAAGATATTCATTCCAGGCACACATAAATGCATATACTCCAACTGCCGCAATACCTGGTTTTGAAATAGGCAAAATTACATTTATAAATATTTTCAAGGCTCCGCATCCATCAATTCTGGCTGCCTCTTCTAATTCTTTTGGGACTCCTTTAAAATATCCATACATCATCCAAATGGAAAATGCCAGGCTGATGGTGCTGTACAGCAGCATTAATCCCACATGTGTATCATATAAACCGTAAGATTTATAAGTAGAAAAAAGTGGAATAATTACAGATGTACTTGGAAACATCTGTGCCACCAAAACAAACATCAACCAGAATTTTTTCAGTGGAAAACGGAATTTTGCAAATCCATATGCAGCCAGACTGGCAACAATCATTCCAGTTACTGTTGCAACTGCTGAAATTTTCACTGAATTCCAGATATATCTTGGAAATGGCTTTTGAACCCATACTTCATAGTAAGAAGAAAGATCTAGCTTTTCCGGAAGAATCGTAACTGGAATCTTTAACAACTCTGTCATACTTTTTCCAGATGTTATCCCCATCCACACTAACGGAAACAGTGCAACAAACAGAATTACAACAAGGCACAGAACTTTTAATATACTTAATATATATTTTTTCATTGTCTACGCCTCCTCTTCTTTTGTTGCTTTTGTCATTTTCAGGTAAATCAATGCAAAAACCATAATGATAATAAACTGGATAACCGAATATCCGGATGCCAGGCCAAACCTGAATTTCTGGAACGCAGTCTTATAAATCACCATAGGTAGCGTAGTGCTTGATACTCCCGGACCGCCGGCTGTCAGAATATTAATAATTCCAAAACCATTCATTGTCCATATCATAGCCATTAAAGAACAGATAGATAATACATATTTCAACCCTGGCAATGTTACATAACAAAACTGTTTTATTTTTCCACATCCATCAATAGAAGCAGCTTCATAAAGTCCTCTGTCAATTCCCTGCAGTCCTGCTGAAAGCATAATTGTCACATACGGATAAGTCCTCCATATGTATACCATGCAAACCGAGATAAGAGACAGTGATGAGGAAAAGAACTGGATGTGTTCCGGCAATACATGCCAGTAATCCACCAGCACAGAATTAATCAGTCCTTTTTCCCCATTAAGCAGCCATCTCCATAAGGAGCCAACTACTACTTCTGGTAATACCCAGGGCATAAACACTAATGCCCTCACAATATTTTTGCATCGTTTTACACTGTTCAGTAAAAGTGCGATCAATATTGAAACTATCACGGTGATGACAGTAACTGTCAAAGCAAAGAACACCTCATTTTTCAAGATCACAGGGAAATCCCTATTTTTTAATATTTTCTGAAAATTCTCCAGACCAATAAAATTATAATCCCAGCTTTTCAGAATATTAAAATCAGTCAAGCTATACCCAAATCCTTTCACCATCGGCAAGAATAAAAGACCAAGTAAAAGGATGAGAGCAGGCGCAATAAAAAGATACCCTCTTAGTGCTTCATGAAAAGCTAATTTTGATACTTTTTTCATCCCCGTACCTCCTACATTCCAAATTTTACAAAATGGTATAATTCCGACCAGACATTTCGATCATCTGCCAGAAATACAGTTGGTGTATCTGTGAAGCTAGCAGGCCAGACAGCGTACAACTCACCGTCAATATGGTGATGTGGACCCAAAAGATTGCGATTTGATGCAAATAATTCCCACATAAATTCGTTTATACCATCTTTTAAGTAATCTGTAACATCACATTCAAATGGTGCCCACATAAATTGTTTTACCAATTTTCCATTGATATACAATATGGCAGTCATTGCATTCGGACGATTAAATTTGTATATATATCTTTTTCCTGCGATTTTTTCTATCTTTACTCCCTTGGAATCATCCCACGGACAAATAAAAATATTCTGTTTTATGCGCAATCGGCCTGCAAAAAAGCAAAAGCCCTGAGAAGTAAAATCCTCTCCATACAAGGTATCCGGTAATTGTCGGATCACAAACTGTGAATCACAACTCAAACCTTTTCTCCAAGCGTATGTAAATCCATTCCTGTTATATACCCCAAATTTACCTATAAGGTATACACTTTCAATTTCCGTATTATAGGTAAGCTTATTTATCTCTGTTTCCAACACATTTTCACCAAACAGAACATCATAAACCTTTTTAGACTGATAAAAATCTATATTCAAAATAATTTCATTAGATCCTCTTCTGATATATGGCAATATCCGATATTTCCGAAAGCCCTTATCCTTCCACCATCCGCATTCCTCCAGTTCTAATTTTACTCCATTTATCTCAACATGAAGTTCTTTACCAGTCTCTGCAACCAGAAACATCTCTTCTAGCAACTGAGGTTCTGTTTCTACAACAAATTTATATTTCAAAGAAACATTTACAGGCCTTTTCTGTTTTAAAAGTATTTCCATAATCTGTATGGTATTCACTTCATCCTTCCATTGTCCATCTCCAATGCGATAACTGCATCGATCCAGAGTGTAAGAATTCCAGTCTGCCCAATCAAGCTTCCAACTACCGCCCTGTTCCAGGACAATAGTTTCTTTTTCTCTATATATTTCTTTGTTATCTTCTAAATCTTCGTCTTTTTTATTTTTCCGTTCTTTTATAAAAAATACTTTTCCCTCCATTTCATTCATTTTAATCTGCAATTTTGTAACTTTATCTCCATAAATGCAGCAACATTTTTGCTTTGCATCCTCTTCCACTATGTATTCTATAATTTCATTCTCGCCTGGACATTGAAGTAAAACAGAGTAATTTCCGTTTTTATTCAGATTAACCAGATATAAAATTTTCATTTCTCCACATTTTCTCAACTGATAATGTATGTTTACAACTTCATTTCCATTTTCCGTTACTGATATAGGAAACTCGAGAATCTTCCATAACTTTTCTTTCAAACTTATAACATCTATTTTTTCAATCTTCTGGTACAGTTCATCCAGCAGACTATTTTTTCCACCTTGCATATACTTTGGAAAACTTCCCACAGAAAAAACATGGCCTCCATTTTCTACAAACTGAAGCAACAGCTTTACGGTACTATCCTCTATACATAGCATATCCGGAAGTATGACAGTTCTATATTCACACTGTCCCACAATAAACTTTCCATTTCCAATTTTTCCATATTTTTTGATTATGTCTTCATCACCATAATGATGTTCAATATGATAATCTGACAGTGTCTGTGATAAACTTTCAAATTTATTTCCAAATTCAACAACAGGGCCTTCTTCTTTGCCATCATACAACATCCAGGCGCTGTGCATCGGATGTAAAAGCAAAACTTCTGCAGCTGAAAAACCTTCTGTCAGCAAAACTCCCAACCGTGCTATATAGTCACAAAATATTTTATATTCCTTCCACCATGACTGCTGATAAAACAAAGATGGCGGGAAATCACGTTTTCGACAGCCCCGTATACTATAAGACTGCAAATGCTGACACATTCTGTTTACTCCGTTTACGTACTGCCATTGTGTAATCCACTTTAGTTCTTCCGGACTGCAATCCCATCCTGTCATTGCAAAACTTTCTGTAATTACGTGTTTTTTTCCAAGCTGTGCCGCGACACTTCCCACCTGCTTCGGGGTTAGAGGTGAAGATATCCGTCTTCTTAGCCAGTCGATTCCTGGCATATCCATATACTCATATGAAGGCATCACTCCGGCTGTTGCCTGCATCTGAAGCAGCAAGGAATCCTCCCTCATGACATGCCCGGTTAATTTGCATCCGTTTTCTTTGCACCACTGCCCTACTGTTTTCATATAACCATTGGTATATAATTCTGAAATGACCTTCCAGAAATTATAACGATGTATTCCCGCATCAGGCGTATCCTCAAATAACGAAAGCAAAGCATCTGTCAATTCATATCCATTAACCTTTTTAAAATATTCTGGCAAGATTAAAGAATATGGTATCTTTAATTTTGCAAACTGAGGTTCATCTGTAAAAAAGCCTGGCATATTTCTCCCAAACTCTTTTCCTAATTCTTTTTTATATACTTCATGGGTAAATTCTAAAAATTTCTTTACTACTTTTGAGTTTAAAACATCCACATAATATGGATTCATTTTTTCTTTTATAACATAAACCCAAGCATCCTTATTTTTAATCTTTTCAACCTTGTTTCCAAGAAAGTAAGCGGATTCATCATATATTCCAAGTATCATCTCATCTGATACGATTTCATATCCACGAACTTTCTCGCATTCCATCCAGCGCATATAATAATATTCACCAAGTGCCGGAACAGCACCTCCTGCAAAACCACTTGGCCAGCCCTCTTCATCATATAACCAAGCCTCCATGTCCAATTGTTTTGCCTCTTCTATACATGCTTTTACACATTTCATCCATTTCTCACTCATGTAGGGAGTTTTAAGCCCACCCCTAGCATGCATGAAAAAACCACCAATTCCTTTTTCTTTCATTTCATGAATCTGCCATTGCAGTTCATTAAGATCCAGTTCATCATTCCAAGACCAAAATGGAACACTTCTGTATTCACTGGACGGTGTTCTTAATTTTTCTTCGAATTTTCCCATGACATTTTCCATCCTTTCCTGAAACCACCTATGAATTAGATCCTTTTCATCATTTTCTGCGGCTTCAGAAATATTCTGAAGCCGCTTAACTTTCAAGATTACAGCTTACCAATTTCCTTAAGCACCTTAATGGTAACTGCCATTTCTTCATCTGTTGCCGGTGCCAAAGGGCTTCTGGCTGGACCAAGCTTAATGCCTGTTACTAACTCTACAGCAGGACGCATAATAGAGTTTGGAAGAATTCTTCCGTTCTGTCCTGTTGTTTTGCAGAAGCGATATAACGGAATAAATAATTCTTTCGCCTCTTCATTTTTTCCTTCAGCAAAGCATTCAAAAATTTTACGGATCTCATGTCCAAATATATGAGCTCCACCACTTACTAGTCCCATAGCTCCCTGAACAATTGTTGGAAGCAGCATAACATCATCACCATTATAAATAGCAAATTCAGGATCGATTTTTTCTGTTGCCAAAAAGAAATCAGTTACCTGTGTTGGATTAATTCCAGCTTCATCTTTAATTCCCACAATATTAGGAATTCCAGCCAGTCTGGAAACAGTTTCTGCCTCTATATTCACACCTACAAAAATCGGAATATTGTACAACAAGATATTACAAGTTGTATTTTCTGCAATAGATTTAAAATGCTGATAAATTCCCTCCTGTGTAGGTTTATTGTAAAACGGGCATACAATTAAGCAGGTCTCAATTCCCAGCTTTTCAGCCTCTTTTGTCAGTGCAATGGTCTCTTTAGTAGATGCACAGCCAGTTCCTGCAATAACCGGTTTACGTCCATCAGCTGCTTTTACTGCTGTTTCCATAAGCTTTACTCTCTCATCGAAGGTAAGGAGACTAGCTTCACCGGTAGTTCCTGTTACAATCAGGGAATCGCACAGATCCTTCTCAATCAGATAATGAATCAGCTCTGTGTAGGCTTCATAATTTACTTCTTCACCCTCACCATAAGGTGTAATTAATGGCAAAAGTATCTGTCCATATTTGCTAACGAATTTGTTCATTTTTTTCCTCCATTTTCTCTTAATTTATTATTTATTTATAAAGTCATTCACTGGCTTTATTTTTCCAAGGTTTTCCTTATCATTTCTTTTTCCCATTCAGGCAGATATGTTATAGGGCTTCTGCAATATCCTCCATCTCTTCCCAGTACACTAAGCGCATACTTTAAACGAATGGGGAACTGATTTCCACCCAGACATTTCCATTTTTTATACAGGCAATTCTGAATTGCCAGACCATCTTCATGTTTTCCCTGTTTTGCCAACCTCCACATATCCACACATTCTTCTGGAAAAAGAGATAAAATAGCACTGATCGCACCTGAAGCTCCAAGCTCAAAACAAGAAAAAATCATATCATCTGTAGCAGCATACACATTTCCTTTTCCACCAACTTCCATAATATCCGCATATAAAGCCTGAATTCCACCAACACTCTGTTTGATTCCCATTACATATTCTGTTTCTTCCAGTAATTTTCCAAAAAGCACCGGAGAAATTGTATTTTGTGGAATCACATTATAAATAATAATCGGCAACTTTACCTTTTCAGAAATTGTTTTGTAAAAGTCAAACATGCCTTCTTCATTTGGAACAAGAACATTATATGCAGTGGGAGTAACCATGATCGCGTCTGCACCTGCTTCTTTTGCCTTAATCCCGGCATTAACAGCATCTCTTGTACAGGTGCGCATTATACCGCAAACCAGAGGTTGGGTTTTATTAAGATATTCCTTCGCGATTTTGATCAGTTGAACAAGCTCTGAATCATTTAACGTGGGACCTTCGCCTGTACTCCCTGCTACACTTAATCCGTTCGCACCAGCTTTCATGCAGATTTCCATCTCTTTGCGTATCTTACGCTCATCAATTTCTCCCTCTCTTGTAAACGGTGTAACAATTGGAGGGATAATACCTTCAAAATTTTTCATTTTTCCTCCTTTTTGTATAATTGTATGATGTCGTTTCTGTAATTCGAAGTATAGTGATTCATACAAAAAAGTCAATAGTTTTTATTAAACATATTACTTTTTGTTATATTTTAATATTAATCCATCATTTGCATTGTGCATTATGTACATTTTGTACTTTTTCCTAATATTGAGATTGACTTTTTTAATATATACAAATATAATACATTTATGGATTGTATGATGTCACATCTTCATACAATAAAACATCATAAAAATCACTGCTATTGACAGTAAAGGAATGGAGGTTAACCAATATGAGCGAATTATCTGCATTAAAAGTAGGTTGTGGTAAGTTCTTTTATGGCAAAAATGTATTATCTCAGCTTCCTGGCGAAATTTTACGTCTTGGTGGAAAAGCTTTGATCGTAGGCGGCGAACACGCCCTATCCAGTTTTAACCTTATTGCTGGGAATATGCTTTCTGCTTCTAACTTTGAACTTATCACTCACCACAGCCAATGTACCAGGGAAAAGGCAGAATATTATTCAAAAAAGGCACTAAATGAAGGATTCACTGTTTTAGTTGGTATTGGAGGAGGTAGATGTCTTGATAATGTAAAATGTGCTTCTGTTTTTTCCGGTCTACCTGTTATTACAGTTCCCACTTCCATTGCAACCTGTGTTGCAACCTCTATGACCTGTATTATGTACAACGATAAAGGCCAACGAGAACCTGCTGTAAATCTAAAAAAAGAAGTAGATGTATGCATCGCCGATATGGACTTGATTGCCACCGCGCCAAGACGTCTGCTTGCATCCGGTATCATGGATTCTCTGGCCAAATATCCAGAAAGTTTCCATCAGCTAAATATATCTTCTTACCGGGATTGCCAGCTCAAAGAATATATTCAGGTGGTAAATGCCAAAATCATTTATGATTTTTTACTTGGAGAATATACTGACCTGTATTCTCAGGGAAATCAAGCATCACACTTCAAGGATGTAATCCTTACCAACCTTCTGCACACTTCTATTGTAAGCGGATTTGCAGATGGTTCTGGCCAACTTGCCATAGCACATGCCACCTATGATTTCATGCGAAACTACCATACTGAAGAAGGACAAAATTTTCTTCATGGAGAAATTGTAGCGGTGGGCTTATTAGTTCAAATGGCCTTCAATCAAATGGAGCAATCTGAAATTGAGCGCGTACGCAATGCTATGAGATATATGAATATGCCTCTCACTTTACAGGATCTTGGTTATCCTACCTCAAAAGAGAATCTGGATTTTTTCCTATCGATAGTAGCCAAGAACACAAATATTCACTCTCAGGAAGATTTGATGAAATTAAGTAAATCAATGCAACAAATTTTATAAATATAATTGACTAATTTCAGCTGGATTTTCGTTAAAATCAATTGATTTTTTTACGCGCTAAATTTACAATAAACTATATAAATAACAAAAGGAGATTCCTATGAAAGCGATACAACGAATGTCCATTACTGATTCAGTAGTTGCAGATATAAAAGAAATGATCATGTCCGGAGAATATAAAATTGGGGAAAAACTGCCCACTGAAATGAAGCTCTGTGACCAAATGAGTGTCAGCCGGACCTGCGTTCGTGAGGCAATCCGAGTTCTCCAAGCAATAGGATATGTGGAAATTCGTCCAGGAAAAGGAGCTTTCGTTGCCAACTATCAGAAAAGTACTGATAATAGTTCCCTGTGGTATGACGTTGAAGGTGTAAAATTTTATGATTTTATGGAAGTACGTATGGCTATTGAAACTCTTTCCGTACGTCTGGCAGTTGAACGTGCAACAGACAAGCAGATCCGGGAACTCCGTGAAATTCATACTTCCTTTGTAGAAGCTACAGAAAAACGCGATATGCTGAAGATGATCATGTTGGATGAACTTTTTCATACAAAAATAATTACTTTCACCAATAACCAACTGCTGATCAATATAAATAAACAATTACTGGAGCGTTTTCGAATTTACCGTGGTGACTCTTTTACCAATAAAATGGTCTACAAAAATGCGGTAGAACCTCATGAACGTATTCTCCTGTGCTTCGAAATGCGTAACCCAAGTTCTGCTGTTGAAGAAATGCGTAAGCACCTGAATATTACAACACAAGATATGGAACTTATACATAACAATTCCAAGACTGCAAAATCTTCCAACCAGAAGTAACACATAAAGACCAGCAAACCCGTAACCATTTTCCTTACAGAAAATTAAATGCGGATTTGCTGGCCTTTGTGTATTTGACAGCAGTGTCGTAAGTACATACAAGGAGCTCGCATATGCAGCAGCTTTATCATACAGCTGTGCCATGGATGTCACTCTCTTGGCTTTTTCAGAATGGTCTTGTCACAATAACTCCTGGTCACTCAAAATCTCTGGTAATGTTTGTAAGCCATTTGCCTCGGGAATAGTGAAGCAAAAGCTACACCAATTAACTGAACAGGAAAAACTATACGGTGTTCTGAAGTGGGGCATGACAACTTCTGAAAAGACTTTTATCGGAGAAGGTAAGGTTGGCGATTATACACTTTCACAGGATTTTATTGATGCTATCAGAACGAATTCAACATGGGCGCAGTATGATGAGGATGAATTGAATACTGCCGGTTATGCCCATACGAAGGATTAGGATTTTACGCAGAAGGATTTCATAGAACCATTGTCACAGACACAGCGAACTCATGTCGAAAATGATTTCCATTATTTTTACAACGCCTCTGATTTCAAAACCAGAGACACTGTAACAGCACTTGGCATACAGGACGGACAGACACTCAGATCGGCACCGGAAATCACAGATAATCTGCTAAAAGATGCAATGGATCGGGAAACAGCCATTAAACAGGGCGGTGCACCGGGTATTGGAGCATCTGTTTTTTCAATCATTTTTTCACTTCTGCTTCTGGCTGGCGGTGCATTCCTGTTTGTAAAAAATAAATAGAATTCAATTGAAATTTTCATTTTTTGAAAGTGACATCCACTCAAAAAGCAATATTGACGCAGCATATGAAAAATCAGACAAGTCAATATGGCGGTTACTTAATATTCGCTGTACTAGTGGCAAAATAATTTTCTTGAGCCTGTTTGAAAAAGCTTTCTGCAAGATGTGCGTTACAATAAGCTTCAAAGGGACTGGAATACTCCAGCCCCTTTTTCCCAATAATAATATACAATTTTTTCGTTCCTTTACAACTATACAGGCATCTTATTACATTTCCCATGATGAAGTAAGAAAATCTATCTGAATTGCCGTATAACTGTTTTGCTTCAATTTCTGATCTTTTGATGGCTCTGTCAAGAGCCTGCTCCATAATTATTCTACCTCGGCCATCTTTCTTCCTTCGGCGGCAGTGGACAATATTCTGTAATCTCCTTGTCTTCCAGATACCAGTAGGCTACACTTGAAACATCGTCTTGACGTTCAAATAACCCATTATGGGACATTCCAATCTGCTGAACCGTCACTTTAATATTCTGCTGGAAATAAATCGGATCCGGAATATGAAATCTATACATTCCCCGCATTGGTGGACAATCATCATTATGATACGGATGAACTGTTAAATCATCATGATTAGAATAATAAGGATATCCCAGAAATGGAGTCGAATACGTTTGCTCTGTCATTTTTCCCTGGTTCTCTTTTGCAAAGCTCCAGGATCCTCCCACGTAATCTTCCATTCCAGTTCCACAGATGGTAGGATATTCCTCATCTCCGTCCAAATAAAATTTTACTTCTCCTTCTCCCCACCAATATCTTTCCAAGGTCTGTAGTGCCAGATAGGTTCCTACATAAATTCCCTTTCCATATACATTATCCAAAATCGTATAATCTTTCTTTTTAACAGTTACAGATTCTCTGTTCCATTTTGCGAAAAAGTATAACATGGTATCTGGCAATGTATCATAAAGGCAGTAATCAATCTGATAGAAAAACGCAGGAATTACATTTTTATGTTGACTAACCAGCTCAATTCTGGCTTTTTTCCTAAATGGCATTGAAAAATAAGAATTTAATCCTCTTGATGGTGCAACTACTATTGGGTAGGAATTAATATAACATTCTTTTCCGAATCCACAGCAAAAAAAATCACCCAGTGGTACTTCTACTGCCGGATTTTTGGCATCGTCCCAAAACATGCGCAAAATAAGATCCCTCAGTACAAAACAGTCTCCATCAGTTGTTTTATTATCCACAGTAATCCAAATGTGATTAATTACTCCACATCCTGAAATATCCGCAAGCACAGTAGTACTTCCAGGTTCTACGTTTTTAAGACATGGACTTCCCTTTCTTCCCTTTCCAAGATTACTGGAAGCCATTCCTCCTTTTCCCTTTTCGCCTGTGGGATTTTCTGCATTAATTGCCCTCGATTTTCCAAATACGCCATATGGTAAAATATCTTGAAATATATTCATCATTTGCTCCTATCTGCAACATTCTCACTCTGCGCTATTTTTTACTATCCTATTTTGTTCTTTTCCCTCAAAGACTTCAAATTCATCAATCTGAACTTCCCCCTCCACAGACCTTTTCGTGCATATATGCACCTCTGAATTTAAAATTTATACTCTTCAATCATACATTCATGTAATTTTGTTTTCTTATTGTAATTCACTCCAACCAGAAGTGCATTTCCAGCATATTCTTCCAGACTTCTGCAATATTCTTTTCTCTTAATCTGGCAGATTGCTTCAGCGCAATTGATACCTCGCCCCAGTCCGATGCAGCTACACTGTTAACATACTCATTTCGCACTTCATTATTCGGAATCTTCACTACCTTATTCTCCGAATCATACGCCAGATAACCCAGATGAATCAACAATGTCAATACATCGTCCTCTGTCCGGAAGGTTGTCATATCGTTGGTAAAGCTTCCTGTATTAACCGGAATCCTTTCCCCTGCAATCATGCTCAAAACATCATCCTTCCCTTCCGGTCCGGCATTCCGCTTATTGGAAATAGATCTCTGGAAAAATTGCAAATAATAACAACAAAATTTATCTCCTTCTTCTCAAAAGAAACCATAATGCGTCACCTCAATTTTGACCTCTACAGCCGTAACCCTTTAATATCTTTAATCCGTGATAAGATCGTATTGCAGCTACAGCTGATAATGCCGGGCAGTGTATCAATGACATTGTGCAGGAAGTGCTCCATTTCATCACTTGATGAAGCAACTGCATGTACATGCAATTTATCTCTTCCTGTGACACGGTAAATCTGTGTAACTGTATCATCTTTGTATAAGATATCTGTCACCTGCGACAAATGATCTGGTTTTATTTCAATTTCAAAATAACAGGATACCGCCCCACTGATTTTTTGAGGATTTATTATTGTTGTATATTCTTCAATTATCTCCTTTTTCTCCATAGCCTGAATCCGGGCTTTTACTGCCACTCTGGAAATGCCGGTTTCTTCACCGATATCCGAGTAGGAGATACGTGCATTTTCTATAAGTAACTGGATAATCTTCTGATCCAGTTCATCTAAATTATCCAGGTACATAAGTGCCCTCCTGTAAAATAATATCCGTCAGCTTAATTCGATTTCTCAATCAGCTTTACGGCACAATCTCAAGCCAGTAACCATCTGGATCTACGATGAAATAAATTCCCATTGCTTCATTTTCGAAGCAAATGCAGCCCATCTCTTTGTGCTTCTTGTGCGCAGCCTCGTAATCCTCCGCCTGGAATGCCAGATGGAATTCGCATTCACCCAGATTATATGGCTGTGGATGATCCTTAAGCCAGGTAAGTTCCAGCTCAAAATCACTTACATCGTTGCTCAGATACACGATGATAAAATCATCGGTAGTCTTTCTTCTTACCTCGTGCAGATCAAGGGCCTCATTGTAAAATTTAATAGATCGGTCCAGGTCTGACACATTGTAGTTTTCGTGAATCATCTTAAATTTCATACTTCTTCTCCTTTTGTACATTCTGTGTTTTTAATGCGTGACTTATATTGCGGATATTCAGTAATGAACCGCTTAATTACACTGGCATCATTCCAGTAATGCATTGGAAAAATGACATTGCAATCTACATTTTTAAGGAAATACAGGATCCCGTCGGCATAATGATCTCCCTGCCTCGGATCTAAGGGAACAAATGCAGCATCAAAATGCATACCCTTAATTTTCCTGATCTCTGCACGATATGCAGAAGTAAGTCTCTGGTTGTCAGCTTTCAGCTCACCATCCCAGTACCAGTCGTTTAAGTCGCCGGCATGATAAATGGTGCCTTCCTTTGTTTTGACAATGAATGCGACACCACTATCGTTAGACAGCAAGGTATCAACTTCAGTACCATTATCCAGATTATAAGTCTGATCATGATAAACATATGTGATCTTCAGATCCGATAAATGATTCCTTTTTCGTATATCATTCGCCAGGACTGCCTGATAAGTCATCCCCATATCATCAAGAATCCCAAAGATTTGTGGGTTAAAATGATCCTTGTGGAAATGACTGCAAAAGACGATTACTTCTTTTTCCTTGTCAAGGTGCGGCAATTCACCCTTGTAATAATCAAAAATATAGTAGCAGTCTCTGGTTTCAATTAAAAAACCACTGTGATTAATGTAAGTAATTTTCATGATACCTCCTTCATTTCCCGCGTTCTCTTTCAGCTATTTCTGAAGCAGCACGTCCAATGAAAAGCATTTTTCTATAGCATGTTTAAAAAAACTTTCTGCAAAATACAGCCAGATACTATAGACTTGATGATCTCCTGAGCGCCACATAGGATATTAAAAAGTTCGCAAACCAACCTGCTGGTACAGCAAGCCAGACGAATTCAATACCAAAACGCGGTGCAAAAATCAAGGCAACAGACAGGCGAATCGCCAGGTTTACCATGTTTGCAATAAGGAACGGACGCATGATTCCGAGACCACGAAGGACTCCATCGGTTGCCATTTTGATTCCCATAAAAATGAAGAAATAACCAAGCCATCTCATATAATCCCCGGATACCTGATAGGCCAGGGCGGTTCCGTCTTTACCAAGAAACAGCGAGGAAATTTGGGTATGCAGCGTTTCAATAACGATGAAAGCAAGTGCTGCAAAGCACACATCCAGCACCAATGCAGCCTGGTAGCCTTTTTTGATACGCTGAGGTTTGTTTGCGCCGAGATTCTGTGAAACATATGGTGAAACTGCATTACCGATAGATACAAAAATCAGGGAAAAAACATTCTCCACCCGCATCGTCGCCGCATATCCCGCAAGCGCCTGTGTGCCGAAAGGATTTACAACTGCCTGCACGATCATCATACCAATAGACACTGTAGACTGCTGGAGAACTGACGGAACTGCAATCT
>OGPP01001607.1_pt1 | contig 16390 bp, 14 predicted proteins | sample 1553021 | NCBI WGS metagenome assembly OGPP01 (sample SAMEA2580217, study PRJEB22360) | human gut metagenome | biome: human gut; feature: human-associated habitat; material: faeces | place: Denmark | collected 2008/2010
CGCCGTCCGCTTTTCTTCCGGCACACCGTCAAGACGGTCGATCAGGTTCTGGTTTTTAATATCATAAGAAGTATCTTCGCCCATATAGCGCGCCGAGTAAATACCCGGCTCCCCGCCAAGTGCGTCGATCTCAAGTCCGGAATCGTCCGCCATCGTGATCTCACCCGTCTTTTTCATGATCGTCCGCGCTTTGATGATCGCGTTTTCCTCAAAGCTTGTCCCGTTTTCTTCGATATCTGCCGCTGCTCCAGCTTCCTTCATCGATACAACCGGAACACCGAGATCTCCGAGAATCATTCGGATCTCCCTCATTTTTCCCTCGTTTCCAGTTGCAAATATAATTCGCTTTTCCACACTTTTTCTCCTTTTCTTACTCTTTGCGCCTCTCTGTACGCTATAAGCTGCATATGACAGTCAAAGCGGAGCTTTGCAATCCGCTGCTGTTTGCTCATAACCCTTATCATGAGCGAGTCTGTTTCGCTTACGAGATTCCGCATGCAGCCTTTCCCATAATAGTTCATAACCGAGCAGCTACTTGATCAGAATCATTTTCTCACTCTACTCATCTGCTCTGCGAGTATACGCTTTCAGGCACACATTACTTCCATATTTTTCTTCTGTATGCTCCCAGTCATTTCCATCCCGGCTGATAAATCCGTATTTTCCATCGGTCGTGACATTTTGGGCATCCGGATCTCCCTGATACTCCACTGCCACTGGGTTTTTGATGCCCAGCGTATTGATATGCACAAGAAGTGCAAACCGTTCTCCATCCCGCAGCGGAATCTCCTCCGATAACTCCACCGTATAATAACCGCTCCACCGGAATGTGCCGCGTTTAAAAAGCCGCCGCTTTGAAAAATCAGCCGTTCCAGAAGGTGTCTCCACCAGGTACAGTTCATAGGAAGTATCTTCTCCGACCGCATAAAATCCGGCCGCCGCGAGCCGTTCTCCTTCGCCTGCGCGATAAACATTTGCAAACCAGCACTCTCCGTCATCGTACCCCTGGCGCCCACGCCAGCCGCAGTCATCCGTCTGGTAAATCCTGTCATAATTGTCTGCCGGTTCGATCTTTGTGTACGCCATCGCTGTTCCGGCAATGTTTGCGTCCGCATAGGAGACATAGAAGATTCCCTGATCTCCAAAATCCTCTCCCCAGCTGTTCTGGCAGATAAACGCGCCGTCCTGATCCGGAGTCTGTGCAAACAGAAATCGGGAAAAGCTGTCATCCCACCCAAGGATCAAAATTTCGTGGTTCTGAGTCTCCTCCTGTGGGTCATAATAAGCTGCTGTCCATTCATTATAATAACCTGCTTCCGGTAAAACCGTTTCACGGCTCATGTAAAGGGAGGTCTGTACCGCCCCATACGTTTGCACCGCCTCCTTGATTTCCTGACGGTTTGCTCCGTCCAGCAGCTGAATTTCCTGCACATGAACTGCCGGAGACAGATTGTCCGGAGAATAACCGTCGCCATAGGGATCTTCCTCTTCCGTCACCGGTCCCTGCCAGCCGTTTAAATACGCCATCGTCATCCGTGCATCCCCGCCGTCATTTACCGGCACAGTAAACGCATTGTTCAGCGCCAGATGATCCGCTGAGAAAACAATCCGCTGCTCTGGCAGCAGCGCGCTTTCCAGCGCCGATGTCGCCGCCAGTGCCCAGCAGGTGCCATAGCTGCCCTGGTTTTTTACAGTCGGCTTCCGGCCGCAGTCGACAGAACTGTAACGGGAAGGGAGAACGCCGGGCAAATCCGGCAAAATCAGGTCTGGAAATACCGCCGCTCTCTTTCCAGTCGTGATTCTTATCCCGTTTGAAACTGCAAAATGTTTTCCCCTTCCGGAAGACGCATTCACATTTTCCGCATTCATCCATTGCAGCATTCCAAGCACAGCCGCAGCGCACCAGATACCGCACAGCCATCTGCTCCTATTTTTCGCGTTTTTCAACCGCATTCCCCGTTTCACGGCGTGGCGGGCGAGGTCCGATAAACTGATAATAGTACGTTTTGATCATGCCATTATAGATCTTACGGTTCTTGTCCGCCTTGCGTCCGATGTATTTCTCCGCATCCTCATAAGAAGTGATCACATATTCCGACCAGCTGTCCAGTCTTGAGAATGCCTGCCCGATCTCCGTATACAACGCCGGAAGGTTTGCCCGGTCCTCGATTCGCTCACCGTACGGCGGATTCGTGATCACAAAGCCGTACTTTTTCGGATGATTCAGTTCACTGACACTGCGCTTCTGGAAATGGATCAGGTGATCCACACCAGCCAATCTTGCATTTTCTCTCGCGGCCCTGATCACTTCGCCATCGATATCATAGCCCTGAATATCCGTCTCTATTTTATCATCGATCAGATCCTGCGCTTCCTCCACCGCATGATACCAGTGCTTGCGCGGCACCAGATTCTTCCAGTTCTCAGCAAGAAAACTGCGGTTCATGCCAGGTGCAATATTAGCTGCCATCATTGCTGCCTCGATCGGAAAAGTGCCGCTTCCGCAAAACGGATCAACCAGAATCCGATCCGCTTTCCACGGGGTCAGCATGATCAGTGCTGATGCCAGCGTTTCTGAAATCGGAGCCTTTGCCGTCAGCTTTCGGTAGCCGCGTTTATGCAGCGATTCGCCTGTCGTATCCAGCCCGATCACCGCCTCATCCTTCATCATAAAAATGCGGATCGGATAGCTTGCACCATCCTCCTTAAACCACTCGATTCCATAAATTTCTTTCAGACGTTCCACAATCGCTTTTTTTACGATCGACTGGATATCGGATGGGCTGAACAGCTTGCTTTTCACCGATGTTGCCTTTGTCACCCAGAATTTCGCATCACTTGGCAGATAGGCCTCCCACGGCAGTGCCTTCACCCGATCAAACAGTTCCTCAAATGTTGTTGCATGCACCGAGCCAACCTTCAGCAGGATACGCTCCGCACTGCGCAGGAAAATATTCGCTACCGTGATCGCCTCTGCATCCCCGAGAAACGTTACCCTTCCATCCTCCACACTGCTGATCTCATAGCCAAGGTTCAGGATCTCTCGTTTGAGCACAGCTTCCAGGCCGAAATGGCACGGCGCCATCAGTTCATATAATTCTCTCATGCCTTCTCCTCATCTAAGTGAAGCTTCACTTCCTTTATTACCGTACCATCAAACGTGAGAATTCGAAATACGCCATCCTCCAGCACCGCATACGTCGGCGGATTGCCCTCCTTCGGAATTGAAACAGAACCCGGATTCAGGATCAGAATCCCATCTTTACGCTCCGCCCGAAGTACGTGCGTGTGACCATGCAGAAGCACATCACCTTTTTTCATCGGCGGAAGATTCTTTTCGTTATAAACATGGCCATGCGTCGCATAGATCGCACAGGTACCATCAAATAACAGCATATAATCAGCAAGCACCGGAAATTCCAGTACCATCTGGTCCACCTCAGCCTCGCAGTTTCCGCGCACTGCATAAATTTCATCTTTATGCCCGTTCAGCATTTTGATGACTTCCTTCGGCGCATACTCCTTGGGCAGGTCATTGCGCGGTCCATGATACAGAATATCTCCAAGCAGTACCATTCTCTGCGCATTTTCTTTTTCATACGCTTCCAGCAGTTTTCTGCAGTAAAATGCAGAACCATGTATATCAGATGCAATCAACAGCTTCATGTTTTTTCCTCCTGATAAAACGGATTGTTTTGTTTTTTCGAAAATCGATTTATTCTTTATCTTAATGCCCACCCGCTTTGCTGTCAATCCCTATCTGAACGCCACATCCTTCTTTGCTGCATCCTTCCCCGCTGACCGCCTGCGTTTCCAGCCACTCTGTCACACATCTTTTCAGGTATCCGGATATCTGCCCGCCACAATATTTCTCCCGCGGTACGCCCGATAACCGCCCACCACACTTTTCACCTGATATCCCTTTTCATCCATACGGCGCGCCGCTTCCAGGCTGAACCCTCCGCGGTCACAGTACAGAACCAGCAGCCGGTCCTTCCCCGGACGCAGCAGTTCAAATTCCTGCGGCGGCACATTTAAGGCTCCCGCGATATGTCCTGCCTCATACTCTTCCTCTATTCTCAAATCCACGATCAATACTCGTAAATCATGAACATACTGATCCAGTTCTTTCGCCGGAATCGTCTCCAGCATCACTTCCAGCCTCCCATCACCTGCGCCTCTGCTGTATCATATGTAAGAAACCAGGGAAGGTGCTGCCGTTTTTTGTTCCATACAGGTACAGCAGCCGGCTTATGTAAAACGGGCCGGGATTTTCTCCCGGTCCGCACCGTTTTGCAGCCACATGATTACAGCGAAAAGCATATTCACGTTTCTTTCTGCTATCATGTGCCGAAAAATTTCTTTTTTTCTTTGCTGCAGTTCCCATTCAGGATCAATACTCGTCTTTCTCGCTCTTGTACGAATTGTGGCAGTCTTCCTCATACTCAGACTGTTCGTTTCTCGCATTGCGTGCTTTCGTATTCTCCGCATTCTTGTATGCAGCCTTGTTTTCATACTGCATTCCTGATACGTCTTCTCTTTTTGCCTTTGCATTTGATGTCCTTGAAGTGGTCGTATTTTTTGCCATTTTCACAGCCTCCTGCATATTATTGCACAGCCGCGCGGGCAGTGCCGCAGATGCCTGAAATCCTGCATTTCAACGGCTTCTGCATTCTCTAGTATGCCGATAAAATTATAAAATATGTATTGCAATTTTCTGGAAACTGTATTATAATTTGACTTGTAAAAAAACTTACCCTTCAAAACATTTTTTTACAAACCCCTTATTAATTATTTATACTCCCCTCGAAGCGGTCGGCAGCTCCCCTGTCGACCGTTTCATTTTGTATTTTGCAGCCGTTCAGAACAATGTGATCTCTGAGCGGCCCTTTTTTTACGAGTCAAAAAGACAGCCGGACGTTTTCCCGGCTGTCTTTTTTGTCTTATTTGCCAAATAAATGCAACTTTTTCACAACCTGTCTTTTTCCGCGTTCACAGATCACAGGTTTCTCCGGTTTTACTGCACTCCGCTCTTATACCGCTTCACTGTGATGCGTTCCACCTTTGCGCCCTCTCCGATGGCCTGGCACCATATCCTCACCGCCGCATCCTGCAACCACTCGCCAAGCACCAGCGCCGTATCCACCGTGCCGCCACCGACCACCGGTGCGTCTTTCTCGGAAAAATAGATTCTTCCCATCACATGATCTCCGGCGTAAACGGTAATCTTCACATTCTTTCCGGCAAAAAACAGCTTCAGATCCTCGCCCGGTGCCGCATCTGCTTTCACCTCAAGCATCTTATTTTCGCCCTCCGAAAGCGCAAGCGGAAGGCGCGTTCCTGCCTTTTCTCCCCGTTTCGGTTCAACTGCTCCATACTGGCACCCCCGCACTTTCCTTCCGGCAAAAAGCGTAACGCTTCCCATTTCATCCGTGTAATATCGTCTGTAAACGTACAGGGTAAGTTCCAGTTCACCCTGACCGGCATAGGCGGAAAGATCCACATATGGATCATCCTTTACCACACTTGCCGCTTTCTTATTATTAACATAGACCGTAATCATGCACTCTGCCTTTTCAAACTGAAGAAACAGCCCGTCCTCTCCCTTCGGTGAGCAGATCGTCCGGTTGATCAGCGTCACCAGCGGCGAGGCAGCACGGTTGTAACCGTCCGCATTCATGATGGCATTGTACGGTGAATGGCGGAAATAGCAGGTCTGCCGCGGCATTTCATTCGTCTCATACCCCCGCCAGTCATTTGTCAGATCCTCTGTGCGCGTGATCTGCAGTAACGTCTCCATTCCTTTTAAAGATCCCATACGAAGGCTTTTTACACGGATGTCATCAAAATTTGCATGCCCCCAGATCTCCGTCATTATCTGAAGTGCTCCTGCCTCAAAGTTCCGGACCGCTGTGCTTCCGTTAGCATAAAAAACCTCCGTTTTTTCCTTCTGGCTTATCGTGACAATATCCGCAAGACCAGACAGAAGGTATGCCCCCTTTTCGGGAAGTTCCATCTCGTATCGCCCAATTCCCCGGTACTGTCCGAAATACTCCATCGGAGCAATCTCTCCATTCTCGCTCTGCTTCGTTTCCAGTTTACAGTCATAAATGGCCGTCCGCACACCGGATACATTTTCCTCCTGTTCTCCCGGCGATACTGCAAGCGGCGGCAAAAACGGCAATCCGTGCTCAGAGACGTAATCATAGCGGCCAAAGCAAAACAGCAGGCGGCCCTTCTGTACTCTCCGTCCATTTTCCGGCTCACCGATACAGATCGTATCGCTCACCCCTTTTTCCTCAACCGTAAGAACTGCATTGCCGATTCCATAAAGCCATACGACAGTTCGTCCATCCTCCTCTAAAATGGAAGCCAGTTCATAATTCGAAAAACGGATCTTCGCCGTCTCTGTAACTTTTACATTCACCGGCAGCAGTTTCGTCTCGCAGCAGTCCATACTGATTTCATACGTCTCACCGTCTAAGAAAAGTCCTACCGTCTGTTTTTCCCCAAGATTCGATACATCAAGCAGGCTGCCCAGATCTGTTTTCAGCTCCGGCACAACTTCATTGACGCGCACACCGGAAAGCACAGCGCTGCTTTTCTCCGGCTTTCCGGTCCCGATCGCCGCACCAAACGTATGCAGCAGACCTGCAAACAGCCTCGCCTTTAAAATTGCCTCATCATAATTTCCCGCTGAACCGATCATGGACTTAAAATCATAATCCGTCGCCATAATTGCTACCGGCTCATCCTTTGGTCCCCAGTTCGTAATTCCGGTATAAAAATCCATCGTAGTTCCGGAGGTCTGATTGTACGGACCAAGCAGTTTTGCGCCGCACGCTAAAAGCCTCTTCAGGAAATCGTGCTCCCTGTTTGTCTCCGTGATCATGAACGGCATTTTACGAAGTGCAGCGGCTTCATTCAAATGCAGTGCCCGCTGCTCCAGTCCCTTAAAATCTCCCGATGAATAAACGTTAAATGCAGAGTACAATCCATCCGTGAGTCCTCCGCTCTTTACAATATCATCCTGGCCGCAGCAATAAAACAGAGGGATCTCCATGCCGAAAGACTCCGCCATCTTCTTGAGCTTGCCCATGTACGTGACCGGACTCTTGCAGTCATAAAAGTCCAGCTCATTTTCAATCTGCATGCAGATAATACTGCCCTGCTTTGTAATTTGATACCGATCAAGAATCGGAAGAATATGAGAATACCAGGTACGCATCGCATTCAAAAATGCGGGATCGTCCTGTCTTACCGGAATTCCATCTGCGTAAAGCCATGCCGGAATCGCACCGCCGTCCCACTCTGAGCAGATGTACGGACCCGGCCTCGCAATCACAAACAGCTCATTTTCTTTTGCAATTTTCAAAAACCGCTCTACATCCCGGTTATCCTCAAAGTTCCATTTTCCCGGTGCCGTTTCATGATAATTCCACGGGAAATAAACGTCGATCGCGTTATAGCCCGCCGCCTTTAAAAGCTTCATTCTCTGTTCCCAGCGCTCCTGCGGAATCCGGAAATAAAATAAGGAAGATGCCAGAATCACCTGACAGCTCCCATCGATCCAGATTCCATTTTCATTCAGTTCAATCTTCATACGTACCTCCCATCTTCTGCGTACCTGTCCGTCTGATTTAACCGAGTCAAACAGCGAAATGAATTACAAATATCCGAATGCTCAGGGATAACTTTGACTCAGGGGCGGGTAAACCACCCCTGAACCATCCTGAAATCCCATCAAAACAGATCTTCACAGTTCAACTTCGCTAAAGTTTCGTTACTGCTTTTATTGTATCTGATTTCGTTTTACTGTGCAAGATTGTCAAACGCCGTATCCAGCTCACCAAGCAGTGCATCCACATCGAAATCGTCGCCCATGCACGCATTCATCATCGTTTCAAACAAAACATCCTGATGCTCGGAATCCAGTCTTGTAAGTCCTGCTTCGCTGAAGGATTCTTCCGATGGATAATTCATGATCTCAGCCAATGCCGGAAGCATGTCATAATCGCCTGCTACGGACGGCATCTGATGTGCCTGCTCCGCATAAACCTTCATGGAATCCTGAGAATAGATCAGGTTGTAAAGATTGCGTGCTGCTTCCTTTGTCGCCTCATCCTCGAAATTGTAAAGTACAAGCTGCTGTCCTGGCTCCTTGATCATCAGCGCTTCTTCTGGATTCTCGCTTACCGGCATCGGGAACACACCAAGATTGATGTCCGGATTGTAAGAACTAATACCATCTACTGCCCAGGAACCGTGTACACACATTGCTGCCTCTCCGTTTGCCACCATCTGCTGTGCAGAATCCCAGGAAGTACCGAATGCATCGTCATTCCAGTATTCGTGCAGTGACCACGTGGTCTCCATCTGCGTCTTGAAGCTCTCAGAATCGGCAAATTTCATGCTACGATCCATCAGCTTCGCCCAGAAATCGCCGTCCTCATGCCAGCACACCTCGTCATAAAGCGCACGTGGATAGCAGCTGAAGGCCCACGCTTCTGCGAATGGAGTTGCAAACGGCGTGACACCGTTCTCTTTCAGCGTATCGCACACCTTCTTTAATTCAGAAAGTGTCTTCGGTTCTTCCAGTCCATACTGTTTAAACAGATCCACATTGTAAAATACACCGTAACCGGACAGTTCAATCGGAATGCCAAGCTGTTTTCCGTCTACCACGCCCTCTTTTAAAAGATCGGCATCCACATTGTTCAGGCACTCAAAATCGCTTAAATCTGCGAGATAACCGGATTTATTGTAAATCGCAAGATCCGCATTGCTTGCAAGGTCAAAAATTGCCGGCGCATCGTCTGATGCGAGCTTCGTCTGTAAAATGGTCTTGTGATTGTCTGCATCTACCGTCTCAATATTCAGAACAACGTTGTCATATTTTGCCTCAAACTGCTCCTTCACGCTCTGTAGCCACGCCTGTTTTCCTGCCTCTGCATAATGATTCAGCCAGGTCAGCGTAATCGTATCGCCGGAATCTCCCGCTGCCATTCCTGTAATGCCCATTGATGCTGCCATTGCCGCTGTCATCATGACTACCATTGTTCTTTTGGATCCGTTCCGTTTTTTCATGTTGTTTCCTCCTTAAATAAATTTTTATATTCTTTCTCTGCAGTTCATCCATTCAGGAACAATCTGTACAGAGATATTTCCTCCGCTTTTTCACGACTTCACTGCGCCTACCGTAATTCCATTTACAATATACTTCTGCATAAACACGAAACAGAGCACCACCGGAATCATGGAAAGAATCGCTGCTGCAAAAGCCATTCCATAATCAGCCGTATACTGGCCGAAAAAGTAAAACTGTTTGATTGTAATCGTCCGCACCGCCTCTTTCTGAAGCAGAATCACGGAAATGTTAAAGTCATTCCAAAGCCACATGACATGTAGTGAGGCAACCGTCGCCGAGATCGGCTTCAGCAGCGGAAACGTAATCAGCCAGAAACTTTTCATCTCGCTGCATCCGTCCATATACGCAGATTCCTCAATTTCTCTTGGAATGGACTTCACAAAACCAACATATAGAAACGACGCGTATGCAATACTTGTCCCCACCAGCATCAGTATCATACCCGGCAGAAAATTCAACATATGTAACGTCTTATAAATCTTGTAGACCGGAATCATCAGTATCTGAAACGGAATCATCAGTGATGCCAGATAGAGCTTATCCAAAGCACGGAACACTCTTTTTTCCTTTGCATATCGCGCCACCGCATATCCGCTCATCGACGCACACAGTACAATCAGTACCACGGACGGCAGCACAACAAGCGCTGTATTTCTTAAGGAATGGACGAAATCGCTTCGGATCATCGCTTCACTGTAATTTTTCAGATAAAGCGTTTCCGGCAGTCCGATGACCGATTTTGCCAGATCCGGCTTGCTTTTAAAGGAAGTAAGGACTGCAAGACCAATCGGAAGCACAAAGACTGCCATCGCCAGAAATATCAGAATCAGATAAACAATAGTCCAGATACTCATTTTTCGTTTTTTCATAGCTCAACCTCTCTTTTTCGGAAGAAAGAGGACACCAGAAGTCCCACGACGATCAGAACGAATGCAAACAGCAGCGATACTGCCTGTCCATATCCCGCCTTATAATATTTGTACAGATTTTCAAATACGTAGATCGACACAGTCCGCGAAGAACCGCCCGGACCGCCGGAAGTTGCTGACAGTGTTGTGGCAAACTCCTTCAGCCATGAGGTCAGGGTGAGCGTTACGCACACAGAAAACGACGGCATTAGAAGTGGAAGTGTGATTTTGAAAAACCGCTGAACGCCGGACGCACCGTCCACCGTTGCCGCTTCATACAGTTCCATCGGAATATTTTTCAGTCCTGAGAGGTAGATCAGCATATTTGTACCAGCCGTATTCCAGACGCCGATGATAACAATGCCGAGAATAATACTTTGAACTGCCGAGTATATTCTTCCACCCAAAGATCTTCGGAAAAAATTCATGATACAGAAACTTCCACAAAAACGCGGTCAGCACGGAACTTAAGCAGACCGGTATAAAAAATGCCACCCGTGCCACCGTATTGAGCTTCTGGTATTTTCCATTTACAAACATAGCTAAGGTAAGAGGAATCACATTTCCGAAAATTGTGCCGAGCACTGCAAATTTCAGCGTATTCAGAAACGGGCCACGGACACGAATGTCCTGAAAAATCATCTGAAAATTTTTCAGACCGACAAAATTGTATTTGATTCCTACGCCATCCCAGTCGGTAAATGCAATGTGAAATCCCATACAGAATGGAATCAGCATCGCAAACGCAAAGAAACAAAATCCCGGCAGCACGAACAAATACTTTGAAATGTTCTTTTTCTTTCTCATATCAGCCCCTTCTTTCACACATCCAGCAGCACACGCACCACACCGATATCGCTCGATACCCACAGTCCCATATCGCACTCATCACCGGTGCGCTCTCTGTCCGCTGTAAAGATGCCGTTTTTATCAAAATGCCCTTCTTCTACGCACAGATAGCAGCCATTGTTCGCATTCAGTCCTTTCGTTCCACGCAGGACGGAGGCCTGTCTCGTCGCATCCTGTTTTGGAAAGAGCACCAGCTTGAACCCCTCTCCCGCCAGATAAAGCTCCTGCTGTTCCGCGGTTATAATCAATCCTTTGCCACGGTATTTTGTATATTTTTCATTTTCGTGGCAGTTGTCAAGGTGAATATATGGCTCATCTGGTATGTGATTCAGGAAATAAATCCTTCCGTACATCGTGCCCAGATCAAGAAACATGGAGTCCGCATATTCCTGCTGGACGACGCTGTGAATCTTTCCGGTTCCACGATACCGCTCAAGAAGCGGTTTTACTGAAGATAATATCTGTGTTGTACGCCGGTAAGCTTCACCTGCCGGCGTCAGCTCCCCGTTTTCTTCCTGTGTCGCATCAACTGCAAATACATGAATTCCAGTCAGACCGTACTGCTCAATCGCTTCGAAAACATGCAGGGAATTAATCGCGTCCGCATGCGATTCCGGAATGTAGAGTGGATTGTCCTCCCGTGCATAAGAGCGGCACACATCCAAATACGTCTCCCTGTCATCAAAATAAACATCCGGGCAAATACAGGCGATGCTCGGCGCAAACCGTTTCCAGAGGCCAAGCACAAGGCTCGTCGCTCCGCCGCACGGATAATCGACGCCTGGAATCCGGTTCTGCGTCTCCATCACCCAAACATTGACGTAAAGAGGAATATCAAAGCACTGCTTTCCGGCCGCCGCAACCTGCTCCACGTATTTTGCAAAATAATAAGCAGAAAAAAATTCTTCGGCCTGATTTCCAAAAAATGCACGCCAGTTTCCGTTTCTGACCGCCCCCGCCTCCTGCCAGACAGCCGTCGCAACCGCATCTCTTTTTTCAAGCACAAATTCCGAAACCTCCGCCGGAAGCTCTGCCTGAAACAGTTTCTCTGCCGCCTCCGAATAATCTCTTGGCGCCGCATGAATTCCAGGCTCATTTTCCACCTGAACCGCCACTACACAGCCCGTTTTATCATATTCCTTCACATGCACCAGAAGTCTGGAAAACGCCCTGGCATCCGCCCTGCAGCTCACCTCTGAAAACGGAGACAGCACCATCGACTCATTTCCAAGCGCATCAAAAATATGTGGAAACCGCACATGATCTTTTTTCACCCAGCGGGGCACATAATGAGAAGCTCCATTCTTCCAGGTACCGAACCATAAAAGCGTCAGCTTCAATTCATTTTTCACTGCTCCATCGATGATGTAATCGACCTGGCTGTAATCAAAGGTGTTCTCTTCCGGCTCCAGTGTACTCCAGTAGATCGGAAAGGCCGCTGTATTCATCTCGTATCGTTTGATTATCGAAAATGCACGGTCGATGGATTCCCTGTCTCTGGAACTGCTGTTGTTGACCTGACCACCGATCGTAAAAAAATTCAGACCCTCTTTTTGAAACATAGCATCTCCCTTTCTTGCAATCGTTTTCATTTTTTATTTTTAAATAATACAGTAAAATAAAAGGATTATTCACTGTATTTGTCACGTTCTTTCGATTACTTCCGTCTTAAATTTGCAATCGTTTACAATAAAAAGTATAAACCTGAATTTCTTTTTTGTCAATCAGTTATTTTCTAAACCTCTGCAAAAGCCAAGACGGATACTCACAATCCACTTTGCTGCCTGCTTAACATAAAAACCCGGCCTCTTTTCCAGGCCGGGTAAAACATCATTTCACAATTCTACACTAATTTTTTTGCTTCTCGTCCTATAGCAGGAACCTGTCTCACGTCAAAGTGGATATTCGCAATCCGCTTCGCTACTTGCTCATAATCGAGTAGCTGCTTGACTCGGTTAAACCCTCTCACAGGATCTGCGAACAGAAAACATCAGCGGAACATCATAAATATCTTTCGTTTCTTTTTTCTCAATCATGTCAATCATCGTATCGACAATCATCTCTCCCAGTATTTCATAATCCGTGGAAACCGACGTAAGCTCCGGCTCCAGCATTTCTGCGATGTACGTGTTGTCAAAAGAGACCACCGAAATATCCTTTCCGCACTGCAGACCATTCTCACTTAATGCCTGTATCACGCCCATCGCACACGTGTCCGTGATTGCAATGACCGCTGTAAAATCTTCTCCTCGCCGCAGAAGGCTTTTTACCGCAAAATAGCCGTCCTCTTTTCCATAACTGCCCTCACAGATAATTTCATGCGCAATTCCACGCTCTTTCAACACTTCTGAATATGTCCGCCGTTTCTCCATCGTGGACCAGACATCGCTTCTTCCGCCGACAAATGCAATTCTGCGATGTCCAAGCCCAATCAGATATTCCAGAAGTGTCCGCATGCTCCTGGTATTGTCCACGTAAATGCAGCGACAGTCCGTATTTTTTACCGGAACAGACGTAATCACCGGTATCTTTTCCGCCGTGGATTTTATCTGGCTGTAAAGCTGCGGCGGAATCATCTGACGGTCGAGTGAGCCTCCAATCTGAACAATTCCACAGGCATGCTGCGCCAGAAGCTGTTTATAAAAATGAGTTTCCAGTTTCAAACTGTTAAATGAGTTGCACAATGCCAGAACATATCCTCTTTTTAAGGCTCTCTGCTCACAGACCGAAAAAATTCTTCCATAAAAAGGAGTCCGAATATCTGGAATCAGCATACCGATCATATTACCAGATGATGCTCCAAGACTCCTAGCCAGATAATTTACCTGATAGCCAAGTTTTTCTGCTGTATCCTCTACTTTTTTTCTCGTCTCTTCTTTTACAGAAGGATGGCCGTTTAACGCCCTCGAAACAGTGGCAACCGACAGCCCCGTCTTTTTTGCGATATCCACGATTGTTATATTCTTTTCCATGTGAAATTCCTCAGTTGTATGATTTCACAGAATCTCTGATTACAAAAATGGATTCTATGATCTCTGTTTTCTTTATAAGATAATAATCCGGCTCGTTGATTGCATCCAACGCCGTATAAGTAAGACGCTGTGCAAACTTTTCGTAATTGCAGCCAACCGTAGTAAGACGTGGTGTGATACTTTCTGAAATAAAAGAATTGTCAAAGCATACGATCGAAATATCCTCCGGAATGTTCAGATGCATTTCTTTTATCGCCCGTATTGCACCGATTGCAACAATCTCATTGACCACAATTACCGCCGTCGGGCGCTCTTCCTCTCGCAGAATGCGGCGCATCTCCTGATAGGCGCGTTCTTTTTCATAGCCACATGTATTGATCACACTTTTTTCTTCTGGAATCCCATAACGCCGCATCATAACAGAAAACTGTTCCGCCTTGTCCTCATAGGAGCGTGAATTTAATAGTCCTCCCAGGAAAAGAAAATTTTTATGTCCTAGCCCGATCAGATATTCAATCAGCGTCCGCATCGCCCGCCCCTCATCCGTAATCACATTACAGACATTTTCACACTCCATGCACCCCATTGTAATAACCGGTGTACTTTTGGCAATCCGTTTCACACAGTTGTAGTATTCCTCATCAATCCGTACCCAACCCGATTCTCCGCCCAGCAAAATGATTGCTTCCATCTTCTGCTCAGCCAACAGATTCAGAAATTTCATCTCGATCTCCGGCACATCGTGCGTTTCATATGAAAAAACTAAGTATCCATTTTTCTCCGCAATCTGATTGCATCCGTACAGAATCCGTGCAAAAAATGGATTGCATACATCTGACACAATAATCCCGATGCACTTTGTCCTCTGCTTTTTCAGAGATCTCGCAAATTCATCCGGCACATAATTGTATTTTTCAAGCAATCCTTCAATCAGTTCCCGCTTCGCCCGTGAAACCCCAGGCTTCTGATTGTAGACTCTGGAAACCATTGAAGGTGAGACATTTGCTTCACGAGCAATATCGTATATCGTCGCATTACTTTTTTTCGTCATAGCGTTTTCCTTTAATAATTTTCGGTCTGCTGCCCGGATGCCGCAGACTTTTTTCTTATTTTGCTGGATTTTTCCTGCAATGTCAAGACAAAAGCAAGTGGAAGATTTCTACTTTATCCAAATCAAACACTTCCTTGTTTTATGCGTACAAAAAAAGACAGCCGGACGCTTGGCTGTCTTTTCTGTCTTATTTATTTGTTTATCCGTAAATCTGCTCCTGCAGCTTGGTCAGCGTCTCATCCCAGTTCGGCACCAGCATATCCTGACCTTTTACATAGATTACGTCATACATGTTGTCGTACGGCACACGGCTCTGCTCAAACTCGTAACCGAGCATCTCCGGAACTTCTGTAATCATGCTCCAGATCTCGGTCTCCGGAATGTTCATCGTCACGTGCTGAAGGATCTCCTGCATTTTCTCCGTCATCTGTGCAAGGCTCATTTGCTTCGCCTCTGCCATCAGCTGTGTCATAACGTAACGCTGGCGCTCCGTACGTTCAAAATCGGAATTGCCGACGTAACGGTTTCTTGCAAACGCAACCGCCTGTACACCGTCGCAATGAACCATGCCGCCCTCGGACGGAATCATATGCTCAGAACCGTCGATGTCCATAAGATTGCACATATCCATAATATAGCCATTTGCTACTTCTGCTTCTTTTGCACTGACCTCAAGATCTACACCGCCGATGATATTGATGATATCGATCAGATCAAAGAAATCAACGGCCACATAACGGTCCACCTTAATCCGGAACGTATCAGTAATGGTCTGGCACAGAAGCGGTCCTGCTCCATATGCGTACGCTGCATTCAGCTTCGCGTAACCAACCCCTTCAATATCCACATACGTATCACGCATCAGGGATACCATAGACACTTTATTTTTTGCCTTATTGATCGATACAAGGATCATACTGTCAGAGTTGCCATTCCAGGTCTTGTCCCGGCGGTCCACACCGATCAGAAGCAGATTATAAATGTCATCGTCTGACTTCGTCTCGACATCTGTCGTACTCTTCTTCATTTTATCGTGAATGCTCGCAAGTTCGCTTTCATCCACTGCAACACCGGTACGTTCCTCCGTGCTGAGCGTTTCTTCCACAGCTTCCTCTGGAAGCGTCTCTACGGTCTTAATGTCCTCATCTGCGACATAATTCACATTGCTGTAAAGGTCGTGTCCAAACTTGTAGATCACGCCGCCGCTGATCAGTACTACACCAAGTACAATGCAGAAACTGATTGCGAACACTTTTTTCATATTCATTCCCGGCTTTTTCCTGTTTCCGGAACCGCTCTTTCCATCTCCCATGGAACCAGAACGGTCTTCTCTGTTCTTTGGCATCTCAGAGTCCCTCCTGCGTTTATCACTTTTCTGCCCGGTAAAAGCAACTGGCATTTCTATAAGATACTTCTTTCATTATCACAGTATCCCCGCAAAATGTCAAATAAATTTTACGTG
>OGPP01001616.1_pt1 | contig 16316 bp, 12 predicted proteins | sample 1553021 | NCBI WGS metagenome assembly OGPP01 (sample SAMEA2580217, study PRJEB22360) | human gut metagenome | biome: human gut; feature: human-associated habitat; material: faeces | place: Denmark | collected 2008/2010
ACCGCCGTTTGATCGTTATCAGGTTGCGGTGTACTTGTCGCAATATTTCCCGCCACAATAACAAAGAATATATCCGGCACCGCCTCAATCGCCGATTTAACGATACTCACCGAAGTACTTCCCCAACCTGCACCGCCAAAACTGCAATTAATAATATTTATATCATTCTTTTTCGCGTAATTAATCCCCTCTATTATATAAGATAAAGTACTTTTACCACTGCTGTTAAAAATCTTTATTGATGCGATTTTGGCATTACGTGCAACAGACGCCACACCCTTGGAATTGTCGGTCACCGCACTCACAATACCTGCAACGTGGACGCCGTGATTACTCACATATGACACATCACCGTTACTGTCACCGCAATTCCAACCATATATGTCATCAATATAGCCGTTACCGTCATTATCAATGCCGTCACCGACAATTTCTCCTGTATTCACCCATATATTATCAATTAAATCCTCGTAATTTGTCTGTATACCCGAATCCATAACTCCGACAGTCACATCAGAGCAATCAATATCAAAATCCCAAAGCTTTTTTGCACCGATTAAATCAAGCACAGCTTGTTTTCCGTTTTGATAGTACGTGTCATTAGGTTCGGAAAACTCATATACATTGTAGTTAGGCTCTGCATATTCAATATTCGGCATAGCCTTTAACTTTTCAATCGTGTCTATAACATTTTCACGGCTCGGATTTTCCAAATCAAGTACATATATAATAGGCTCTGTTTTATCAGAAAACAAACTGATACTGCTTGTATCGTCACCGAAAATACATTTTGCATCACTGATATTCAATTCTTCAAACGAGTCTGAACACATTGAAACAGCATCGGTAATCTGCGGTTTTAACTGCACAAGCACACTTCCGTAATCAAAATCCAACCCGTCATATTCATCTGCATAAACATTAATCCCCAGCCACATCATAGCCAATAACGCGGCAAAAAATATATATCTGAATCTTTTCATAACCATAGCTCCGCTTTTCAAATTGCTTTAATTTCAGTATATCACTCAATTTTTATAAAGTCAATTTAAACCTCGTTTTTCGCTTGACTTTTTTGTTTTACTATGGTAAAATATTAAGGTACTTTTGGAGAAGTATCGAAGCGGTCATAACGGGGCGCACTCGAAATGCGTTTGCCCTCCGGGGCACGAGGGTTCGAATCCCTCCGTCTCCGCTCTTCCAAAAGGAAACACAATTTGCTTTATATTCGTGTTTCCTTTTTCTTTTCACACTTTTTCGTGATTACCCACAATTTCATAGCTAAAGTACCATATTTTTTTTAATTTATGTCTACCATTTTTTGTCAAAAAATAGTAAAATAAGTGTAATTAACCTATAGGAAAGGGAGCTTGATATCCATGAAAAGCAAAAGCGTAAAAAATTCACTGACACTAATGTGTCTTATGACCGTTCTTGTATCTGTCATAGTCATTGGCGGTATTTCAATTTCAAATATCAGCACTATGACTTCCACGGCAAACAAGAATTATGAAAATGCCAGGTTAGATGGGTACAATACTGAGATCAAAAGTCAGGTACAGTCTGTCATCGCTATTTTACAGGCAGAATACGACAAATCCCAAAACGGTGATCTGACTGAAGACGAAGCAAAAAAAAGAAGCAGCAGAGATCGTCCGCAACATGCGTTACAGGGATGATGAAAGCGGCTATTTCTGGATTGATGATACCGACTACAACCTCATTATGCATCCGATCTTAACCGATCAGGAAGGCAATAACCGTTACGATCTGACTGATCAGAATGGCGTCAAGATCATTCAGGAGATCATGAAGGTCTCGACCGGTTCTGACGGCGGCGGCTTCAATGAATTTTATTTTACGAAAGCCGACGGTGTTACCGTAGCACCAAAGATCGCGTACTCTCAAATCTTTACCCCATGGAACTGGGTTGTTTCCACCGGTAACTATGTAGATGATATGGAAGCGGAAATGAATAGTTCCAAAAACGAAGTTCAGGCGAAATACCATACTATGATCACAGTCATAATCATAATTGATCTGATTTTTACAGTTATCGTATTCATTGCTTCCCGTATTTTCGGTAATACGATCTGCAAACCTTTGATCGAGATTCAGAATTTTGCAAACAGGATGTCGACCGGAGACCTGACTACCGGAGTCAATGTTTCAAGTAAAAATGAACTTGGAAAAACAGCCGGTGCACTTGATCTTGCACAGCAGGAGGTTGTCGGACTTATCTCCAACATTGATGGAGTTTCCTCTCATTTACAGTCCGCCGTTTCGGATTTCAAAAAGAATTTTGACAGCATGAACGAATCTATCCAGAACGTTTCGACTGCAATCAATGAAATTGCCCAAAACAGTAACTCTCAGGCAGCATCAACTTCAAGTGCCTCTGAAAATATTGCTGAGATTGCCGATGGCATCGCAGATACTTCCTCAGAAATGGAATCCCTTGATCAGAATGCACAGCTGATGCAGGATCGTTCCAATAAGTCCATGGAAACTTTACACAGACTGATTGATGTCAATTCTACAACCAAGACTGATATTGATTCTATGTATAACCAGACTGCCCAGACAAATGATTCCGTCAACAAGATCAGTCAGGCAGCTACCCTGATCAGCGAAATTGCATCCCAGACCAACCTGCTTTCCTTAAATGCTTCCATTGAGGCAGCAAGAGCCGGTGAAGCCGGACGTGGATTCGCGGTTGTTGCAGAAGAAATCGGTGGACTTGCCACCCAGTCTGCGCAGACGGTCAGTGAGATCAACAATATCATCAGTGAATTAAGCCAGAACTCTGAAAAATCTATGGAGCTGATGAAGAAAATGAGTGAGGCATCTGACGAGCAGGTTGCAGCGCTTGAAAGCACACAGCAGATGTTTGAGGATTTAAAGGGTGCACTTGATTCCTGTATGGCTTCCATCCAGACCATTACCGGAAAAATCCAGAATGTCAACTCACAGCGTGAACTTGTCACAGAGAGTATTGATACTCTGACACAGCTTGCAACCGACAATGCATCTTCCACAGAAGAGACTTCTGCTATGGCAACGGAACTCGATGCCGTTGTCCGTAAATCTTCGGATCTGGTATCTGCTTTAGCAGATGATATTGAAAAACTTTCTGCAGATATGAAACAATTTAAGCTGTAAATCATATGAACGATATACAAATTAATATTTGCTCAAAAAAACCGTGCGGTAATTTTAATCCGCACGGTTTTTATAACTAAAAAGCAGAACTGCACCCGTGCAGCCCCAGCAGTAAAACGAGTGGAGCAGGCTCAATGCCGCTTTCTCTTACGCAAAACATTTTTTGATCTGTTCTGTGATCTCACCGTCGATCCATCCCTTTTGCACCATATTTTCCAATATCTCACATGCTGCCTCGTGCGTCATTCCGGATTTATACGGTCTGCTCTCCGTCAGTGCCTGATAGATATCAATGCACGCCATGATACGTTCCTGCCTGTTTAGCTCGTCGGCAGTTTTACCGAACGGATACCCGGTGCCATCGAGTTTTTCATGGTGGAGCGCCGCCCAGTCACGGATATCTTCCATTCCTTCTGCCTGTGATAAGATCAGATATGTGTATCCCGCATGATTTTTCATTTTAGAAAACTCCTCGTCCGTCAGGCGTCCCGGTTTTTCTAAGATATCATTTCCGATTGCTACTTTCCCGATATCGTGCAGTGCGCCTGCCAGGTACATTTTCAGCACCGTCTCCTCGTCATCACCGAGATATCTGGATAATCTGGCTGCATTTTCCGCAACACCGAGTGAATGGCGGCTTGTAAATTCGGATTTATAGTCGATGATCTTTGCAAACAGATTGGCAAAATTTTTGCACATTTCATCGCTTAAATCCCGCTTTTTTCTCGGAACAATATTCCACAGCCGTTCTTCTAAATCTGCATCTCCAAGACTCAAAAAATGTTCTTGCCCAAACACTTCCAAAAAAGTATCTACGCATGCAGTATCAAATTTTGTCCCTTTATTTTTCAAAAGATAATCTTTCGCGCGCTGCCACACGGCATCATCAAATACCGGCGTCCGGCAGAACGCATCTAAAATATCACACAGATGAATGATCCTTGCAAAAAGAGGGATCTCTTCCCACGTTTTTCCAAATGGTCCGCTTCCATCAGCATTTTCATGGTGATATAAAATCACATTTTTCACATCCGTCAGAAACGGGTACATTTTTAAGTTTTCCTCCCCGTAAATGCAGTGGATGCCAAGCTGCTTTGACGTTATATTTTCCGTATTATTTTTTGTAAGGTCATTGTGAAATTCCTCATAAATATACTGCGTCAGCGCATTGTCGTGCAGCAGCGAACACGCCGCGAGATCCTGCAGGGCATCTCCTGTAATTCCCATTTTTTGTGCTGTGCATACGCTCATATATGCAACTCTTTTTCCATGTTTTGTCGCAACATGGGTCAGTTCCGCTTCGACACAGTCGAGTGCATAAGAGCATGCACCAAGCAGACCAATAATGTCTAATTCCATTTCCCATTCACTTTCTTTTTTATTTTTTTCTATCTTAGCACACTAAAATCACTTTTGATACCACAGAATTGCTTTTCATTTCAGAAAATTATTTCTGCGGGTGAACGCCGTTTTTCCACCGTGCTCTGACAGCATGAACGGCTCATTTTCCAGATTTTCAATTTCAATCTTTTCTTTTACGCAAAGCGGATGTGCCTCCGGCAGCACGACCATGTATTCATCCATTTTTGACATATCACTTTAGCAGCTTCTGCCACACACTCTCACTGTGACCGGCATCTTTCTCATACAAATTGATATACTCTCCCGCCGTGCTGCGATCCTTAAATGCCGGGTACAAAAATCCGCTCTCCGGCACGCCCGGCTCATACTCGCCCTCTAACGGACTGACCACACAGATCAGATATTCGTACACTTCCTCTGAGCCCTCCTGCCATGCCTTATCGGTCCCTTTGACCGGGACATCGTATCTCCCGTGGAACAAAAAACACGCATATGGGCACCCCGGCTGATATTTCTCTCCAAGCAGCTCATAGAAAAGATCCGGGAATGCATCGTCTTTCAGACCTGTCTCCCTGATCCCGTCAAAGAGCTGCCAGATACTGCCCGGCTTTCTTTTTTCTTCCGGGATCCGGTATTCTCTTAACTGTTCATTTGTTTTTGAGATCAGCACCGTCTTGGCAAGTTCTAAGTTTTTGGCTCTTTCGGATGCAGACAGTTTTAAGAAATGCGTATTGAATGTTCCATCCACATATCCCTCTTCGTCAAAATATGCGCCTGCGATCCGGTCTATGGATGCCCGTGCGGGAGTCATGCGCCTGGTCAGTTCTAACATGTCATCGCGATTTATCATTTTGGTCCTTTCATTCCCGTAATTTATTCCATTAAATTTACACTATTTTTACACTATTTTTCACTATTCTTTCACTATTTTTTCTTAATTACTTTCCTTTTTTACACCAGCCCCTGAATCAGGATAAACAGGATCAGCAGCGGCAGTATAAACTGGAAATACGGCTTTAACTTTTTCGAGATTTTAAGTCCATCTCCCGTATTTGCCTCGTCAATATATTTATCAAATCCCCAACCCCACTTTGTTACGCTAAACAGCAGATAGATCAGTGAACCGACCGGAAGAAGCAGGTTGCTGACGATAAAATCCTCACTGTCGAGCACATCACGGCCGCCTATCAGATGCAGGCTGCTCCACACATTGTAACCCAGTACACATGGAAGACTTGCGAGCAGGATGATCACTCCATTGATAAGTGCGGCTTTATTTCTGCTCCAGTGAAACATATCCATACAAAATGACATAATGTTTTCAAACACTGCCATGACCGTCGAAAAACTTGCAAAGGTCATGAAAAGGAAAAACAGACATCCCCAGATCCGCCCGCCAGACATATTGACAAACACATTTGGCAGCGTGATAAAGATCAGGCTCGGTCCGGCATCCACTTCCACTCCATAGCTGAAACATGCCGGGAAAATGATCAGTCCAGACATGATCGCTACAAAGGTGTCAAGACCGCAAATTCTTGCGCCCTCACCGGCAAGCGAGTGATCTTTGCCCATATAACTTCCGAAGATCTCCATTGCGGCAACGCCAAGACTCAGTGTGAAAAATGCCTGATTCATGGCTTCCGTGATCACATTTTTAAGCCCTGTCTCTGCAACCGTGTCCAGATTCGGGACAAGATAAAACTTCACGCCTTCTGCTGCACCCTGCAGTGTAATACTGTGCACCGCGAGAACAACAATCAGAATCAGCAGCGCGCTCATCATGATCTTGCTTATTTTTTCCAGTCCGTTCTGCAGTCCCCTGCTGCACACAAAAAATCCCAGTATCACGGTAAGGATCATCCAAAATGCCATCTGTCCCGGATCTGCGAGCAGATTAGAAAATACTGCCGCAGTATTGTCCGCAGTCATGCCGGTCTGGAATTCGCCTTTTAAAAATTTAAAGAAATACGATACCATCCAGCCTGATACGGTCGTGTAATACATCATCAGCATATAGCAGCCAAACATTGCGATCCAGCCGTGAATATGCCACTTGCTGCCTTCTTTTTCGAGTGCTTTATAACCTAACACGGCGCTTTTTCTGCTGGCGCGCCCCACGGCAAATTCCATGGTGAGCACCGGAAGTCCCATTGCTATTAAAAATATCAGGTAGAACAGGACGAAGATGCCGCCGCCGTTTTGTCCAGCCACATAGGGGAATCGCCAGACGTTTCCGATTCCGATGGCGCAGCCGGCGCTTACGAGCAGAAAGCCCAGGCGGGATTTGAAGGATTCTCGTTTCATTTTTATTTTGCTCCGTTTCTATTTTATTTTTTACTTGGTGGATTCAAATTCTTTTAGGGCGCTAAGTGCCTGACCACCAAGCAAATACAATATTCCGGTGTTGAAGATAGTCATCAGACCGATTCCGACGTCGCCGAGATCCCATACGAAAGTGTAGGCAGCGATTCCGCCGATGAACAGCATAACCAGTGCAAGGATTTTGTACAAGGTCTGAAAGATCCATTTATCTCCAAATAAATAGGCGACGTTACTTCTGGCATAGAAGAGGATGCCTAAGAATGTGGAGAAACTGAATAAAAACAGTGTCACTGCGATGAATATGACGCCAAACTCGCCCAGGTGATAGCGCATTGCGGACTGGAGAAGATCCATGCCTTCTTTTCCTGCTACGATATTTTCCGGTGCAGTGAGCATGATCATAGCAGTGCAACTGCAGATCACAATGGTGTCGACAAATACGCCAAGTGCCTGTGTCAGTCCGGCGCTGACCGGTGTCTCACATTCGGCTGCTGCGGCTGCACAAGGAGCAGAGCCGGAACCGGCTTCGTTTGAAAACAGTCCACGCTTGATGCCGTTCATAAGGACAGCGCCGAAGCCGCCGGAAACTGCCTGTCTTAGCCCAAACGCCTCCTCAAAAATCCGATCAAAAACCGCCGGGATGCTTCCAATATTTTTCAGGATAATAAATATCGTGATCGCAAAATAGCAGACCGCCATAACCGGTACGACCACGTCAAGCACTTTTACCGTCGCATTTTTCCGAAGGACGATCACCGCTGCGATCGCAACCAGTACGATCGTTGTGTAGAGTGGCGGGATGCCAAATGCATTTTCAAAGGAAGATACCACGGAATTGCTGATGACCTGGCTGATGCCACACCAGCAGATCAGTCCTGAAATTGCAAAAAGTACCGCGATCAGCACATGCTTTTTCTTCTTTTTCAATTTTTCTTCACAGAAATGATGGATATAATATGCGGGACCTCCGCGATATCCGCCATACAAAGGATCTTTTTCCTTGTGTAACTGTGCGAGCGTCCCCTCCACAAATGCGGTCGAGGAACCGATCAGCGCAGTCAGCCACATCCAGAACACAGCACCGGCACCGCCTGCCGAGATTGCCGCCACAACGCCTACCAGATTTCCCATGCCGACTCTGGTAGCCGTCGAGACGATCAGCGTCTGAAATGTGGAAAGACTGTCCTTCGTTTTCTTTTTTGCCATAAGTGCTTTTATCATATCCGGGAAAAGCCTGACCGGCAAAAATCTTGTGCGGATCGTAAAATAGATTCCTGTCGGAATCAGAAGAATTACAAGTAAAGAAATCCCTATGCTGCTTTCCTGCGGCAAAGGGATCGTAATCAGATCTCCCCATAAAAATGCGTAGATCTTTTCAATGACCGAGACTATCATAGTATATACCTTTTCCATCCTTAGTTTGTACTTTCTCTATCATACTATAGATTGTCTCTTTCATGCAATAAACAAGTGATAATTTCATGTAATATAGTTGAAGTATTTTTATTCTGTTACATTTTCAATTTCCGGAATTTTAAATTTCTGGATCATTCCCTGCAGACTCTCTGCCTCACTGCTCATCTCCTGACTGGCAGCCGCACACTCCTCAGATGTTGCAGAATTTGTCTGCACAACATCATTGATCTGCTCAATTTCCTCATTGATCTGCTGGATTTCTGTTGTCTGTGTCTCTAATGTATCCGCAATATGTGTAACGTCTTCCGTAATCAGCTTGGAGTTCTCTGCTACCTCCTCCAGCTGTGCCGCAGTCTCTTCCGCGATTATCATACCTTTTTCTACCGCATTCACAGATGTTTCGATCAGTGATGCTGATTCCTTTGCCGCCTGGGCACTCTGTTCAGCTAATAAATTTACCTGATTCGCTACAACTGCAAATCCTTTTCCTGCCTCTCCGGCCCTTGCCGCTTCAATAGAAGCATTCAACGCCAGCAGATTTGTCTGGGAAGCAATTTCATTAATTGTTGCAATAATCTTATCAATCTCTTTTGATGCCTCATTAATCTCATGCATAGAAGCAACCATTTCATGCATCTTACCATTGCTGTCTGAAATGGCATTTCCAAGTTCATCCACTCTTCCGCTGATTGCTTTTGCAGATTGCGAATTTTTTTCTACCTGTTCAGAAACCCCGGCAACTGTAGCCGTCAGTTCTTCTACAACCGCTGCCTGATTCGTAGCTCCATCTGCAAGATCATTGGAACTTGATGCCACCTGGTCTGCTGCACTTGAAACCTCACTCGAAACATTTTTAATTCCTTTGATCGTTTCTGCCATACTCTTCTCAAATGACATGAAAGAATTTAAAATACCGACAAAATCTCCCTTCCACTCTACTTCCGGCTGAACATCAAAATTTCCTTCTGAGAACAGTTTCATTGCACGATCAATATCATCTACATAAGTTCCCAAAATACGAATTGATTTGCGCATACTGTGCGCCAGTCTTCCAATCTCATCCTCCGAATGATATTCCAGCGTACTGTGTATATTTCCTTCTGTCAGTTCCTTTGCAACGTCTTCCACTGCATGTAACGGATCCAGAATTGTTTCAAGTACCTTTTTACTTATTACCTTAGCCAGTGTGCATGCACAAACCAGACAGATAATAATACACACCATTCCTGCAACAGCAAAAATAATTGTAGTTCTTGCAGACTGCTCACTTACTTCATCTGTGATCTCATCTAATCTTATGGCAATTTCCACAAGTTTATTTAATGCAGGTGTACAACTATTAAAAATTTCATCAATCGCTTTCTCTTTTTCGCCATTTTTAATTTCTTCTATAATCGAATAACCAATGTTTCCCCAATCAGAAAGAGCAGATGCATACTCATTATATTCCTCATCCGGTAAGACTTTGGTTTTCTTTAATATTTCCAGCTGCGAATCCACTTCTGTAAGCAGCTTTTTTACATTCTGCTCATAACTGTCATAAGCAGATGTATCATTATTTAATGCCATTTCCCTGATATTTCTCGCTGACGTATTCACATTGATCCTGCAGATTTTTACCGCCTGATCCGCAGCATTGACATCATCTATATAATGTAACATATTAGCAAATAACACACCTATGACCACAATAGAAAACAGACCCGAAATCAACATCATACTAATGACTTTTCCGTAGCCATAGTTTATCCTCTCCTGCAGATGCATATTTTCCAATTTGTCTTTCATTGTACTCTTTTGTGACAACATAGATTGTTATTTCCTTTCTCTATTGAATTTTTGAATTTTTATTCTTATATACCAAATTCCATTTTCAAAGTCAATACGGTTTCGGTTCAATTTTTCATATTCTACTTTTCGCATAATATTCAGCACATCCCACGCCAAAAAATTCAGCACTTTTACCAAAAAAAGAAAACCACCACTCCCCGGCTCCCGGTTTGTGATGGTTTCCTGCTATATTATTCTGTCCACTTCTTAAATTCTTCATCCGTACATTTCACATAATGTGTCCCGGACACCAGATGATCCGTTCCCTTATTATAATCAATGCCGGAAGTCTTGTAATCGTAGCTCAGTGCCACACGATTTTTTTCCACGACCGGATTCGGTGCAGGTATCGCAGAAAGAAGGCTCTTCGTATATGGGTGGATTGGATTCTCAAAGATTTCCTCCGTTGTTCCGGTCTCTAAGAGATGTCCCAGATGAAGTACCCCGATGCGATCCGAAATATATTTGACCATGGAAAGATCATGTGCGATAAACAGATACGCGGTTCCTGTCTCCTGCTGGATATCCTTCATCAGGTTAACGACCTGTGCCTGAATGGAAACGTCCAGCGCAGAGATACACTCATCTGCAATGATCAGTTTCGGGTTCATGATCAGCGCTCTCGCAATTCCGACACGCTGTCTCTGTCCACCGGAAAACTGATGCGGATAACGACCCGCATGTTCCGGCGCAAGTCCAACTTTTGCCAGGATGTTTTTGATCTTTTCCTCACGCTCTGCGCGTGTCTTGTACATATGATGGATATCTAACCCCTCGCCGATGATATCGCGCACCTTTTTTCTTGGATTTAAGGATGCCATCGGGTCCTGGAAGATCATCTGCATCTGCGTGCGCAGTGCCTGGCTGTTTGCCTTATTGATCCTGCCGCTGATGTCCATTCCATTAAAATTGATCTCCCCGGCGGTCGGATCATAAAGTCTTATGATACTTCTTCCGATCGTTGATTTTCCGGAACCGGATTCCCCGACCAGACCATATGTCTCACCCGGATAGATCTGAAAACTTACGTTTTCCACCGCATGCACGGTATAATTATTACTTACCTTAAAATATTGTTTCAAGCCTTTCACGGTAAGAAGAGGCTTACTGTTTTCATTCACCGTCATCGATCTTTGCCTCCTTCTTCATTCGCGCAATACGCTCTTTTAATTCAGGCGGCATCTCTGCCTTCGGTGCCCGCGGATCTAACAGCCAGGTAGCCGCATAATGTGTATCTGTCACCTGAAACATTGGTGGATCTGCCTTGTCGTCGATCTCAAGCGCAAACTGGTTACGCGGTGCAAACGCATCGCCCGGTTTTTCGTTTAACAGGTTTGGCGGCGAACCAGGGATCGTGTAGAGTCTCTCATCCGCAGTGTCAAGATCAGGCATTGCAGAGAGCAGTCCCCAGGTATACGGATGTTTCGGATCATAGAAGATCTCATTGATCATACCTTTCTCAACGATTTTTCCGGCATACATGACATTGACGTAATCTGCCACTTTGGCAACCACGCCGAGGTCATGTGTGATGTAAATAACGGAAATGCCTCTCTCTTTCTGTACTCTGCGGATCAGCTCGATGATCTTTGCCTGAATCGTAACATCCAGTGCAGTCGTCGGCTCATCACAGATCAGAAGATCCGGGTTACAGGCAAGCGCGATGGCAATGACCACACGCTGTCTCATACCACCGGAGAGCTGATGCGGATAGTTTTTCATACGTTTTTCCGCATCCTCGATGCCAACCTCTTTTAAAAGTTCTACTGCCTTATCCCAGGCTTCTTTCTTCGGTGTCTTAAAATGCCAGATCATACCTTCCATGATCTGTTTTCCGATCGTCATGGTCGGATCAAGACTTGTCATCGGATCCTGGAATACCATGGCAATTCTTTTTCCATTGATATGGCGTCTGATCCACTTTTTATCTTTTGTTAAAATGTCTACCGTCTGCGGCGTTCCATCCGCATGATGATAGGAAAATTCTATGGTACCGCCTGTTACTTTTGCATTGGATGCCAAAATACCCATGGCAGCTTTCATTGTTACGGATTTACCGGAGCCGGACTCACCAACGATCGCAACTGTCTCGCCCTTCATCAGGTCAATATTGACTCCACGGATAGCGTGCACGCTTCCTGCAGTCGTCTGAAACGTAATATCCAGGTCCCGTATTTTTAAAATCTGTTCTTTTGTCTCTGACATATACGAATCCCCTTTCTTACATTTCTTTCAGCTTCGGATCTAATGCTTCACGTAAACCATCTGCTACAAGGTTAAAGCTTAACATCAGAAGCGCCATTACAACGATCGGCGGAATGATCTGGTACGGATGTGTGGTAAAACTGTTAAATCCTTCGGAGATCAGTGAACCAAGTGAACACTGCGGCACCGGAATACCAAGACCTACGAAACTTAAGAACGCCTCGGTAAAGATCGCTGTCGGGATGGAGAACATTACCTGTGTAATGATCGGTCCAATGATATTTGGCAGAACTTCTTTAAAGATAATAAAGAAATTTCCTGCTCCAAGTGTCCGTGATGCAAGTACAAATTCCTGCTCTTTTAATTTGAGCATCTCAGCTCTTGCGATACGGCTCATGCCGACCCACTCTGTCAGCATCAATGCAAAAATAATGGTAAGCATACCCGGCTGCAGTACTAATAATAAAAGAGTTACGATAACAAGACGCGGAATACCGTTCGCGACCTCCAGAAACCGCTGCATGAACATATCGACTTTCCCGCCAAAATATCCGGAGATCAGTCCATAGCTCATACCGATCACCATATCGATGATAGCGGCTGCTACGGCGATAATCAGGGAAACGCGTGCGCCGGACCAGGTACGTGTCCAGATATCACGTCCGAAGTTATCACTTCCGAACCAGTAGTAAAGATCATCTAAGCCTTTTTCTTCATAGTAATTGATCTTTTTTGTTCCGGTCGTTGTTTTCATGCCCTCACTGCCATCGAAGATGCCAAGTTTTTCAAGACCTTTTACCCTCGGTGCAAAGTTCTTCTGTGTCAGTGACTGTTCGGAGTAACTGAAATCATTCATCCCCGGGCCAATAATTGCAAATACCGTAATGATAATGATCAGGATCAGACCGATCACTGCACTGATTTTTTTGAAATAGCGGATCAATACGTCTTTCCAGAAACTCTGTGCAGCAAAGTTGTCATCTAACGCAAGTTCGCCATCCGTATGTTTAAATTTAAAATCTGCCTCGACCGGTATGTAGCCGGCAGCATCATTTCCCACATTCATGGTATTTTCCTGTGACACCATATCAGTCTCCTTTCTTTGCCAGACGAATTCTCGGGTCAATGATTCCGTAAAGGATATCTACCACAAGCATGATGGCAATGTACATTGCAGAATAAATAAAGCTTAATGCGATAACCACGTTGTAGTCGTTCGACTGAATGGCATTTACCAGAAGACTTCCGACACCCGGTATTGCAAATATTTTTTCAACAACCAGAGAACCGGTCATCAGATCGACGATCAGCGGTGCAAGCACAGTGATGATCGGGATCAGTGCATTTCGCAGCGCATGTTTAAAAATCAACGCCGAACCCGAAATTCCTTTACTCTCCGCAAGCAGCATATAATCGCTGCCGAGTACTTCAAGCATTTCACTTCGCGTAAAACGGGCGATTGACGCCATCGTAAACATCGAAAGTGAGATACTGGGCAGCACGCTTGATCCGAAAATATCGCTCTCCGAAAACAACATCGGAAACCACCCTAATTTAAATCCGAAGTTATAGCTGAGTGCCAGCGCAAACACATACGATGGCACCGACACACCGATAACCGAAATGATCGTCGCTAACGAATCCCATATCGTATCATGCTTTAACGCCGCAAGAAGCCCGAGCAGAAGCCCGACCACGGCACCGATCAACACCGCATATCCTCCGATACTGATGGAGATCGGAAGTCTCGTCTTTATCAACTGGGAGATTGGTGTATTCTTTGAGATATTGTAACTTACGCCGAGATCTCCCTTTAACATATTGCCTACATATTTCACAAACTGTACCGGCAATGGCTGATCCAGTCCATATTTCGTATACAGTGCTGCTCTCTGGTCTGCATTTAACTTCTCATCGTTGAATGGAGAACCCGGCATCAGCTGCATCAAAATAAACAGAACGAGTAAAATTGCAAGCAGCGTAAACAGAGACGTTACGATTCTCTTAAGTGCATATTTTTTCACGTTCTAATCCTCCTTTAGTTTTGCGGAGCAAAATGCGACTGCCTTTGCAGGAGCAGAGGATTTTCCTCCTTGTTTTTCCGTTCACGACATAGGAAATTCCTGCCTCATTTCCTATAGCGTCAACAATATGATGAAATTGCCGCACCAAAGTTTTGCACTTTAGTGCGGCTATATTCATTTTCCTGTAAAACAGGATTTCTACTGTCTAAATTTCTTTATTCAGTCTTTACAGCATCTTTGTATACACGGTTGATAGCTACCGGATGATACTCAACGCCTGTTACTTTAGAAGAAAGCATCTCTGCGTTGCACTGTGTGTAAAGCGGATAAATAACTGCCTCATCCATAACGATCTTCTCAGCATCGTAAAGTCTTGCCCAGCGTCCCTCTGCATCTGTGCAAAGATCACCGGTTGTACACTCATCAATGATTGCATCGTAATCTGCGTTGCTCCACAGACCGTAGTTGTTAGAGTTATCTGTTACCCACATTCCAAGATATGTCATTGGATCTGCGTAGTCCGGTCCCCAACGTGTTAAACCTAACTGGAAGTTACCGTTCTGCATGTCTTCCACACGCTGTTTCTTCGGCTCAACAACCAGGTTTACGGTCAGTCCCGGAAGAGCTGTCTCCCACTGCTCTTTTAATACCTGCGCTACTTTCTGAGGTGCGTCATCTGCATCTACTACCATGTCTAAAGTGATCTCAGATTCACCAAGTTCCTCTAAACCTTTTGCCCAGTAATCTGCTGCTTTTGCAGTATCATAAGCACATACATCAGAGAATTTTGTCTGATCTTCGGAGAAGTCAGATCCGTCCGGACCTGCTGCGAACTGCATTGGAACTGCTGTGTATGTAGAAGCAGAACCATCTTTTAATACATCTGCTGTGATGGAATCACGGTCGATTGCCATTGTCATTGCAAGACGGATATTTAAGTTTGCGAGTTCAGGAACAGAATTCATATTCGGGCTGACATACCATAAGTAACCGGCACCAACGGTTGTGAATTCAGGATCATCTTTTACCTGATCAACCTGCTCACCGTTTACTAATGTTGTATCAAGCGCTCCTGTCTGGTAGCTCATTAATGCCTGCTGTGAATCCTGGATTACCTGATAACTTAATCCGGAAAGTTTTACTCTGTCGGTATCATAGTAGTCTGCATTTTTTGTTAAATGGAATGCAGTTGCTGCCGGCTGATAAGAATCCAGCACAAATGCACCGTTTGATAATACTGTCTCAGGACTTGTTGCAAATGTATCTCCACAGGAAGTAAAGAACTCCTCATTTACCGGATAGAAAGTCGGGAAATACATCAGAGAAGTGAAATAGCTGACTGGTACATTCAGTTCGACCTGAAGTGTATTGTCGTCTACTGCTGTCACACCAAGTTCACTCTTGTCTTTCTCACCTGCGATGATCTCTGCTGCATTTTTAATCTGACCGATATCGCTTAACATATATGCATACTCAGATGCGACATCCGGATCAACAGCTCTCTGCCATCCGAATACGAAATCTGCTGCGGTAACCGGTGTGCCGTTGCTCCATTTTGCATCGGTACGAAGATGGAATGTATAAGTTAAACCATCGTCTGATAAATCATAGCTTTCTGCGATTGCCGGAACTGCCTGTCCATCTGCATCCATCTGCATCAAACCGTCGGTGTAATCGGCGATTACCTCAAAGGATGTTCCGTCGGTAGCCTGCTGCGGATCGAGTGACTCGACCGGAGTTTCAAGCATAACATTCATGTCTGATGCGCTTGCTGCGGCATCTGTTCCTGCAGCATCACCTGCTGCACTGCCTGTCTCTGTGCCTGTGGTTGTTCCCTGTGTTGCAGAAGAACTGTTCCCGCCACAGCCTGCAAGACCAAGCATCATTGTTCCGGCCATCAAAATAGCCAAAACTGCTTTGGTTTTTTTCATAATAGTAATCCTCCTTGTTTTGCGGAGCAAAATGCGACTGCCTTTGCAGGAGCAGAGGATT
>OGPP01001621.1_pt1 | contig 16277 bp, 9 predicted proteins | sample 1553021 | NCBI WGS metagenome assembly OGPP01 (sample SAMEA2580217, study PRJEB22360) | human gut metagenome | biome: human gut; feature: human-associated habitat; material: faeces | place: Denmark | collected 2008/2010
AAAAAATCGCTCAGACCTCACGGTCTGGGCGATTTTTCTGTCAGGGGAGTTTTTTTACAGCCCCTTTTTATTAACTTTAGTATTTGAAGTAAACTATTTTACAACAATTGTCTTACCAATTGTAAGTTCCTTCTCAACATATACGTTAGCTGCTAATTTAATCTTAACAGTAACCTTATCAATATTTGTTGTTTTAGAAATGCTTGTTACATCGCTAGTGATTGTATAATCAGCTGCCTTAACTTCATTTCCATCATAAACAACCTTTAATAAGTCTTTTAAGTCTGTAGTTGTAGAAACTTCTGTCTTTGTAAGAGAAGCACTAGCTACAGGCTGAGTATTTGTAACTTCGAAAGTCTTAACAAATACCTTGTTATCATAAGAAGCCTTTAATGTATAAGTACCTGCTGCCATCTGCTTTCCAGAAACAGTATCATTGATTGTAATAGAGCTTCCAGTTGTAACACCCTTCGCATCCTTTGCATCTTTGCCATCTTTCTGAAGAGTCCAAGTTACGGCTGAATCAGATACAACGCTAACCTTTACCCCATTTGCATCATAACCACATACAGTTGCTGTTACAGTTGTGTTCTTTGTAGCATCTGCCTTAATTACAGCATCAACCTTATCAGCGCTTAATGATAAATCATATGTAGTAGCCTTAACGCCAGCTTTTCTAACTACAATTGTAAATGTAACCTTGATATCCTTATACTCTACAATGTAGGTGTTAGAAGTATCCTTGCCATCAACAAGTGCAGGCTTATTTACCTTGATTTCATTTCCAGTTACATCGATTACATCTGTTGTAACTTTTGAATTTGCATTCTTGCATGTTACACCAGTAACAATCTTAGACTCTTCGCCGTACTGATCCTTAGCAGTTACTTTAACAGTTACATCTTTATCAATATCAGCTGCTGATGATAAAGTAAATGCATTTTTATCAAGAGTTAAAGATGTAACCTTTCTCTCTGCAACTACAGTTACAGGAAGAGTTGTTACAACAGCTTTTGTCTTAGCATCCTTAACGATGATGTAAGCGTTTCCAGCCTTGTATGGATTAATAGCAATTGCTGTTGCATCTTTAATGTTCTGTGGTGTACCTACAGTCATAACGTCGATATCAGATGATTCAAAAGTATAACCTGTAGAAGCGTTAGCAGTCTTTCCGTTAGACTCTGTTCTCTGGATGTATGCAACAACACCAGTATCCTTTACAGCAACTTTTGCTTCTTTTACGTTCTTGAACTCTGTAGTAGCCTTGTTGTCTGCAGAAGTTCCAAGTTTTACACTCCAACCAGTTGTTGTAACTGCTTCTGGAGCAACACCTGTGATAGTAGCCTCTGCTGTAACATTTCCTTCCTCAACTGCGGAAGCATTGTATTTTCCAGTATGAGCAATAACTGTAACCTTTGCTGTGTTACCAACTTTGTAAAGGTTTAATGTCTTTCCTGAAAGATATCCGTTGTTTGTAGCGTCTACTTTCCACTCAACATATGCAAATCCATCTAAGTTCTGGCTATCAGCAGCTACTGTAGCGATTTCTACGCCGTTAGCATCTGTAAACTTAGCAGAAAGATCATTCACATTGTTTCCGTTGCTATCGTTTGCAGGAGTTGGAACTACAACTGTAGCAGGAGAAATTGTAGCAGCAACAATCTTGCCATCTGTAGCTGTGATTGTCTTTGTTACATCTGCTAATGTTACTGTGTAATCCTTACCATCGTTCATTGCAACGTATGTTTCAATAGTAACCTGTGTCTTATCCTTAGAATCAACAGATACACTCTTTACAGCAAAATTTGCTTTAGAGTATGTATTTGTGATAACGATATCAGAAGCCTTTACATTTGCTGTATTACCAGCAATTGTAGCAACAAGCTTAGTTGTTGTTGTCTGCTTAACATCTTTAAGGATAACATCCTTAACAGCCATCTTAACAGTTTTTGTTGTCTTACCAGCCTTAACTGTGATTGTTACGTCACCAGCCTTAACACCAGTAACAAGACCCTTCTCATCAACTGTAGCAACGTCTGTATTGTCTGATGTATATGTAATCTTTGTATTAGCTGGCTTTACAGTAGCTGTAATCTGCTCTGTTGCTCCAACTGCTACAATGTCAGCAGCCTTTACTGAAAGTGCAGGATTTTTAACTGTAATAGTAGCCTTTAATGTCTTCTTTACAGACTTACCAGACTTCTTACCAGTTACCTTAACAGTAACTTTTGCTTTACCAGCCTTAACAGCCTTAACAGTAACCTTCTTCTTAGAAGCCTTAACTTTTGCTACGCTCTTCTTGCTTGTAGTAGCTTTAACTTTTACGCTCTTCCAAGTCTTTGGAGTTGTAACTTTGATTGTCTTAGACTGACCTACATATACGGCAGCCTTTGTTGTGCTAAGCTTTGGAGCTGCAGCAGCATTTGCAGGAGTTACAGGTAAAGCTGTAACAACCATTGCAGCAGCAAGAGTTGAAGCTAACACTTTTTTGAATGTCTTCATGTCTTTTCCTCTCTTTCCTTTTGTGATCAACCTCCATCAGAATTCTACTTGTTTGCCTCACACGTTTAAGTTCAGCCATCTTCACTTTTGACTCGCTGCGGACGATCCATCCGTTCCAACGACATCGCTAATTGCCTCCGCCGACCTCCTCGAGTAAATACTCATCGCCAGCATCATCTACAAACACATAAATCTTTCGATTGAAGCCTCGAACCCTCAAAGTCGCGTAGAGCTAAATCCAACATTGATAGTTCAGCATCAAATTCAGCAAGCTGCTCCTAACGGATCTCAGCTTCTGTATGTATCTGTAATTGTAAGGTTGTCTGAAACCTATCTTTTCAGTTTCAGTTTCCATAGCTCCAATAGTTGCTAATCAGTTCTCGTACTTTTCTTTTAGCAGTACTATTTTAACTACTCTACGTGACAATAATACACCAAGTATTGTGTCTTTGCAACCTAAAAATCGCATTTTGTTGAAAAAACTTTTTAATATTTTCTTAAGTTGTTAAGATTTTTTTCACAAATTACAACTATTTCAACTGCATATAAAAAAAACGAGCCTTTTCATGCTATTTTAACATAAAAAGGACTCTTTTCCCAATAGATTTCTTAGATTTGAATTAGTTTCTTCTTATTATATATGGAAGAAACGCAGATCTCTTTCAAGGCTTCCTGCCATATCCTTTAACTGGTTTGCAATACTTGTGACGCCCATATGATCCTTGTTAACCGTTTTCTTTCTGGTGTTAACATTCTTACCTTTTGCCATATTTATTCCTTCTGTGTCCTCCGGCTTCTCTCTATAAGCCCTTCTTTTGATAATTTTTCCCTAATTACGAACCAGGTCTATATTCTTGGCAATTGGTTAAATGATAAAACTGATTATATTATTTCTTTTTCACAATGCATCTTTTCTTAAAAAAAGAAATTCCATAGCATAATACCTGATCGTATTCAGCCTCAAATTCTTTCGCATACATCCGATCATCGATCTGTGCGATCGCCCTGTCGCAATCCGATGCAAGGTTTTCCAGTTTGTGCGTATACTTGGCTTCAAATATGGCAACCTGTCCTGCCACCGGATTGTAGATAACAATATCGCTTCGTCCTTCCCCATGCTCACGGTTGGATTCGACCATGTATCCGGCTCCCGTGAAAATTCCGGCAAGAAATGCATGATAGAAATCTTCACGATAATCATGATAACTGATTGTTCTGCGAAGCAATTTGTTCAATTCCTCCGTAATTCTCTGCGCATCACCATTCCATACTGCTGTAAACAGCTGCTCGCGATTCCAAATCTTTGCATTGTCATCAAACCATCTCATGATTGTTGACTCAAAGATTTCTTTTACTTCCAGGTTTGGTATTGTGAGAGCGACTTCCCCATTGTTTCTCAGCCCCATAACCCCAGAACCGGAAACCTTTGTTAAATATCCTGTAAGATACAAAACCGACCATAGATTATTTTCCGACGAATGTAGATAATCATACGTGAGATCTTCCTCTATTTTCTGAACAATATAACCACCCTCCAACAAGGTTTCTAATTTTCTTGTAATACTTGTTCCGGCATAATCAATAAATGAACGAATGATGGTGTTGCCACTCGTATTCTTCCAATAACTCTGTGGAATAGCGGTATTATCGCTTTGTAAATCACGAATATAGTTTAATACATCCCATGGACAATAAATATCCAGATCTCCAAAGTGATATCCATCGTACCATTCACGTATCTTCTCTGCATATGCCTGACATCCGGTATCGGAAAGTAAGGTTTGAACCTCTGATTGGGTAAACCCAAAATATTCATTATACCGATTGTCAGAAATCGTATCTGTCACAAAATTGTTGGCTCCGGTAAAAATGCTTTCTTTCGTGATGCGCAGGCATCCCGTAATAACAGCAAATCGTAAAGCTTCATTGTCCTTCAAAGCAGTGCCAAGCATTGTACTGATTACATCAAGCATTTGCGCATAATAATTTTTTTCTTCTGCTTTTGCAATCGGTACATCATACTCATCCAGAAGCATAATAACCGGCTTCTGATAGTAGGATTTCATCATTCTGGTGAGTAACAGCAGTGATTTCTTTATTTCAGCATCCGAAGCAAGATTTTCTTTGATTCTGCTGAAAATAACTTTGTCATCCGTATCAATCATATCGGAATCCAGTAAATAAGAATGTTGCTTGTACAAATCTGCAATTTCTAAGGTGAGCATCTCATAGGCTGCTTCAAAACGAAGTCCATCTATATTTTTCATGGATAAAAAAATAACCGGATATTGATTCATCCATTTTTTACACAATTCTTTCTGTGTTGCAATATACAAACCTTCAAATAATTTTTCATTTTTTCCCCGAATATCAAAAAAAGCCGACAACATACTCATCGCAAGTGTTTTTCCGAACCGACGCGGTCTTGTAATCAGGGTTACAGATGAAAAATCTTTTTCCAACAGATCCTGAATCAAACCTGTCTTATCAATGTAGTAATAGTTGTTGCGGCATATTTCTGTAAAACTACTCATTCCGACTGGAAGCATGATCCTGTTCATTCCAACATTCCCCCTTTCATATATTTAATAACAGCATCCTCATAGTCACTGATGGAAGATCTTAAAGCTTCTATAAAGTCATTCTCTGTCACTTCCAGTATTCTTGTAAGTGAATATAGTTTTTCCATTTTTCGTACTATTATTATATCGTTTTTGTACGATTTCATCAATAAATTTAGCTAATAAAAAATGGTGTCATACTATATAATCGGGTTCCATTTTTCTTCTCCAATTTTTCCCATAAACAAAAAGACCTCATAGAAACATGCATCATTTCTACAAGATCTCTTTGTATTTTCTATTTGGAGAACAACTTATTGTGATAATTACTTAAAGTACTCTACACCGGACTCGAACAGCTTCATATCCTGCTCACCGTAAATGTTCATTGCTACATGATCACCGCGGCGCTCACTGTGTGCCATCTTTCCAAGTACACGGCCATCCGGACTTGTGATTCCTTCGATTGCCATGTAGGAACCATTGACGTTCCACTCTTCATCCATGGTTGGCTGTCCTGCTTCGTTGACATACTGTGTTGCAACCTGTCCATTTGCGAACAGCTTGTCTAACCACTCCTTCGGAGCTACGAAACGTCCCTCACCATGAGATGCCGGGTTGCAGTAAGTCTGTCCTAAAGTTGCTTTCTGCAGCCATGGGGACTTGTTGGTTACTACCTTTGTGTAAACCATCTTGCTGATATGGCGGTTGATGGTGTTGTATGTCAATGTTGGAGAATCCTCTGTCTGCATGCGGATTTCACCATATGGTACCAGTCCTAACTTGATCAGTGCCTGGAATCCGTTACAGATACCAAGTGCAAGTCCGTCTCTTTCTGTGAGCAGCTTGTTGACTGCCTCTGTCATCTTTGCGTTGCGGAATGCAGTTGCAAAGAATTTTGCAGATCCTTCCGGCTCATCACCTGCGGAGAATCCACCCGGGAACATGATGATCTGTGACTGATCGATTGCTTTTACGAACTCATCGACAGAATCACGGATATCTGCTGCACTCAGGTTCTTGAATACTTTAACAATTGTATTTGCGCCGGCTCTCTCGAATGCCTTTGCACTATCGTACTCACAGTTGGTTCCCGGGAATACCGGAATGAATACGGTTGGCTTTGCTACTTTATTCTTGCAGATGTATATTTCTTTTGTGTCGAATACATCTGTCTTTACTTCTTCTTTTTCTTCGGTTGCACGGGTTGGGAATACACGCTCCAAAGTACCTGTCCATGTGTTCAGTGCTTCTTCCATACTGATAGACATGTCTTTGTAATTGAAGTTCTGTGTATCGTTTACGGTTGCAACGACTGCTGCACCCGGAACTTTTTCCAATACAGCAGCAAGCGCATCCTCGGATACTTCTGCTACGATATTACCGAATCCCGGTGCAAATAAGGTATCTGCGCTGACACTGTCTTCTACGGTGACACCTAACTTGTTACCGAACGCCATCTTGCTGACTGCTGCTGCCAGTCCCTTTCCGTCCAAAGCGTATGCGGATAAAATCTTACCCTCACCAATCAGTGTATGGATACTGTCATACAATGCCATAACTTTCTCATATACCGGCAGATCATACTCATTCTTATCAATGGTAAACAGTACGAGTTTGTTTCCGGCTTTCTTTAATTCCGGTGTGATGACATCCTGTTCTTTTGCCACATCAACAGCAAAAGATACGAGTGTTGGAGGTACATCAATATCGTTGAAGGTTCCGGACATGGAATCTTTTCCACCAATGGATGGAAGTCCGAATCCGATCTGTGCATCGTATGCACCAAGGAGTGCTACGAACGGCTGGCTCCAGCGCTTTGGATCCTCGTTCATTCTGCGGAAGTACTCCTGGAATGTAAAACGGACTTTCTTGTAATCGCCGCCGGCTGTCACGATACGGGAAAGTGACTCAAGTACGGCATATACGGAACCGTGGTATGGACTCCAGGATGATAAATATGGATCAAATCCGTAAGACATCATCGTCACAGTATCACATTTTCCTTTGAGAACCGGAAGTTTTGCAACCATGCTCTGTGTCTCGGTCAGCTGATAACGTCCACCATATGGCATGTACACACTGCCTGCTCCGATGGAACCGTCGAACATCTCCACGAGTCCCTTCTGGGAACATACATTAAGGTCACCTAACATTGCAAGCCATGCTGCTTTGTTATCGCCTTTTTCTACTGCATCGGCTACCTTTGGAAGCTCAACTTTCCTGAAGAAGTTGTCTGCCTCTACCGGCATCTCTACTTCAACGTCTGCTTCCTGATGTGCTCCGTTGGTATCAAGGAATGCACGGGAGATATTTACGATTTCCTTGCCTCTCCACTCAAGGACAAGTCTAGGATCCTCGGTAACAACTGCAACCTCGGTTGCCTCTAAGTTTTCTTCTTTTGCATATGCCAGGAACTGCTCCACATCCTGTGGTGCTACAACGACAGCCATACGCTCCTGGGACTCAGAGATTGCGATCTCTGTTCCATCAAGTCCGGCATATTTCTTTGGAACTTTATCTAATTCGATACGAAGTCCGTCTGCTAATTCACCGATTGCAACAGACACACCGCCTGCTCCGAAGTCATTACATTTCTTGATGATGTGGCTGACTTCTTCTCTGCGGAATAATCTCTGTAATTTACGCTCGGTTGGTGCGTTACCTTTCTGTACTTCTGCGCCACATACGGAAGTAGACTCTGTATTGTGTGCCTTGGATGATCCGGTTGCTCCACCGATTCCGTCACGTCCGGTACGTCCTCCGAGAAGGATGATCTTGTCTCCCGGATCGGAAGTCAGTCTCTGTACGGCACGTCTAGGTGCTGCACCCATGACGGCTCCGATTTCCATACGCTTTGCTACATAATCCGGATGATATACTTCCTTGACATATCCGGTTGCAAGTCCGATCTGGTTACCATAAGAACTGTATCCTCTGGCTGCCTCGCGAACGATTTTCTTCTGTGGAAGCTTTCCTTCAAGTGTATCTTTTACAGATACGGTAGGGTCTGCGGCTCCTGTCACACGCATTGCCTGATATACATAAGTACGTCCGGATAACGGATCACGGATTGCTCCACCAAGACAGGTTGCTGCGCCACCGAATGGCTCGATCTCTGTCGGATGGTTATGTGTCTCGTTCTTGAAATTTACAAGCCACTCCTCTGTCTTTCCATCTACTTCTACCGGTACGACGATGGAACATGCATTGATCTCGTCAGACTCTTCCTGATCGTCTAACTTTCCTTCTGCTTTGAGTCTCTTCATTGCAAGAAGTGCCAGATCCATCAGGCAGACAAACTTGTCGTCACGGCCTTTGTACATTTCTTTATGTGTATTGAGGTAATCCTCATATGTCTTCTTGATTGGTGCCTGATAAAAGCCCTCGTCGAACTTGACATTCTTAAGTTCTGTTGAGAATGTGGTATGACGGCAGTGATCGCTCCAGTATGTGTCGAGCACGCGGATCTCTGTCATGGATGGATTTCTCTTCTCTTCACCCTTGAAGTAATTCTGGATATGAAGGAAATCCTTGAATGTCATGGCAAGATTCAATGAACCATATAATTCCTTTAACTGTGCCTCTGCCATATCGATAAAGCCGTCAAAGATAGCAACATCTGCCGGCTCCTCAAAATTCTGCACCAGTGTTTCCGGCTTCTGTGCGCCGGTCTCTCTGGAGTCTACCGGATTGATGCAGTACTTCTTGATGGCCTCTAATTCATCCTCAGTAATATCTCCATTGATCACATAAGTGGTTGCACTGCGGATGATTGGCTCCTCTTCCTCATTCAAAAGCTTCACACACTGCTCTGCGGAATCGGCTCTCTGATCGAACTGTCCCGGTAAGAACTCAACGGAAAATACTTTGCCGCCCTTTGCATCGAACTCTTCTTCATATATATCATCAACCGGAGGCTCAGAGAATACTGTCTGCAATGCTTTCTTATAAGTATCATCTGATACATTTTCCACATCATAGCGAATCAGCACACGAACTCCTTCTGCTGCGATTCCAAGATAATGCTTTACCTCATGCTTCAGTTCCTTTGCCTTCACTGCAAAGTCTGGTTTCTTTTCTACATATACACGACGTACGTTGCCCATGAAATGGTCCTCCTTATTCTGTCTGTAAAATTTCTGACGTATTACGCTATGTGAACAGTATATCTTATTTATCACAATTAGTAAAATTAATATAACTAACTATGTTTATTACCAAGTCTTATTTATAATATTTTTTGTTTACGACCCGGCCAACAAACACCTGATACGGGAAAAAGCCACAGGCGGACAAAATTCTGTTTCTGCCCTGCTGTGGCTTTTTGTTAATTACTTTTGTGTTCCGTTTGTTGTGTCGGAACTGTTTGTTGTGTTGTCTTTACTTGTATTGTCTTGGTTTGTGTTGTCTTCGTCTGTGTTGTCTTTGTCTGTGTCATCTTTGTTTGTACCATCTTCGTTTGTGTCGTCTCCGGTGCTGGAGTCATCTTTGGTACTATCATCTGTTTTGTTGTCGTCCGGCTTCTGGTTGTCATCCTTTTTATTATCATCCGTTTTGTTGTCGTCCGGCTTACTTGGTTTCGGATTTGGATTTACATATTTCACCTTGATGGTAATCTTCTTGGATTTATTTCCGGCCTTGTCTTTTGCAACCACAGTTACCTTATATGTGCCGTACTTCTTACTCTTCATTGCCTTCAGCAATGTCTTTGCATTTACGGTTACATACTTGCTGGATAATTTTTCCTTGCTGTCTGTTGCTTTCACATTCTGGCGAATCAGCTTCATCAGCTTTTTCTCGGAAAGATTTCCCTTGATGGTAAGTGTTTTCTTCTTTGCTTTGACAACCGGCTTCTTGGTATCCTTTACCGTTACGTAGCTATATTTGGTTGTCACATTGCTCAGAGAATCCTTTGCCTTGTATGTAATTCTGTATTTGCCGGCTTTCTTCATATTGATCTTGCCAGACATAGTTACTTTGACCGTTTTTCCTTTATAATCGGTTGCTGTTACACCTTTTTTCATATTTGGTGCTTTTGCAAGACGCTCTACGGTAATTTTTCTGGTGCCGGTAATCTTTGGAGCCATCTTTCTCCATGGGTTGTTCTCATTCGGATCAGTCGGATCCCAGCCTCTGTATTTGCTATTGACATCAATCTTCACCGGTGTAGGTTTTCCGAGTGGTCCCGGATTGTTCGAATCATAAATATTTACAAGTGTTCCGCTTGGGCAATTGTCATAGATCCATTTTGCATCTGCAACGTTCAGGCGCACACATCCATGGGACGCAGTCGTTCCCAGACGATTGTAGGAATTGTATGCAAGCGTGCCCGGATTTGTCGTGCTGTAAAATACCGAATGGAACAAAACCCCACCTGTGATTCTGCTACAATACTGTCCATATACAGATCCCATCAGCGCATGCCAGCGGTATTTGGTAGACAGGGGAAATGTTCCTGTCGGCGTCGCATTGTTCACACCAACCGAACAAGCCATCGCCTTGACCGGAATCGTATATTTTCCTTTCTTGTCTAATTTGTAAATCGTAACACAGTTCTGCTGACGGTTGATACGAATATAGTAAGGATTCTTGCTTGCTGCATACGTCTCCTGTGGCTGCGCCACTACCGTTACAAGCATTACAAGTGCTAACAGTACGCAAAAAATCCGGCGTACTGCCTGTGGAAATTGTAACTTTTCTTTCATGTCTTTTCTCCTCAATTTTCTTTTTGCAATATACTCTCTTATTGTACCTTATACAACGATTTTTTACCTCGTTCAATTTACACAAATTTTCTTATGGAATCCTTAATTTATAATTCTAAATTGACACATTTATTAGTAGGTCTTATAATAAGTATAATATGTTATAAATAATCACAAAGGGGATTCTCATGGATATCAATTATGAACTATACAAAGTCTTTTATTATGTAGCTACTTCGCTGTCCTTTTCGGATGCCAGCAAGAAGCTTTTCATTTCGCAATCGGCCGTCAGCCAGTCGATCAAGACATTGGAGAAAAAACTGGGGCAGTCACTTTTTATCCGAAGCACCAAAAAAGTGCAGCTGACTCCGGCAGGTTCTCTTCTTTTAAAACATGTGGAGCCTGCTATGAATCTGATTTCCCGCGGTGAAAGCCAGCTTTTAGATTCCGGTACACTCGGTCTTGGACAGTTGCATATCGGCGCAAGCGATACGATCTGCCGCTACTTTCTGCTTCCTTATTTAAAGCAGTTTCATAAGGCGTTCCCGAACGTTCCGATCAAAATCACGAATGCGACTTCTATCCAGTGTGTAAATCTTTTAGAGCAGCGTAAAGTCGATCTGATTGTGACAAACTTTCCGAATTCTCATCTGAATCATGCATACATTCAAAAGACGGTATGTAATTTTTCCGATGTGTTTATCGCAAACCCTGCATACTTTAACCTCAAGCAACAGGAGATTCCGTTCGAGGAGTTACAGCAGTATCCGATCATGATGCTTGACCGCAACAGTACCACCAGTGAGTTTCTGCACAACCTGTTTTTGCAGCATCAGCTTGAACTGATTCCCCAGGTCGAGTTAAGCAGCAATGACCTGCTGATCGATATGGCCCGCATTGGCCTCGGCATTGCTTTCATCCCGGACTTCTGTCTCTCACGTGAATCCAATGATCTCTTTGTTCTTCGCACAAAAGAAAAGATGCCGACACGACAGATTGTTGTATCCGCCAACACAACGCTGCCCATATCCGCATCCACCGAAGAATTTCTCAAATTATTACCGGATGCATCACTGTTCTGATGCACCCGGTTTTTTATTGTTTTCTCCATAATTTCTACTTTACTTCTTTCCAGAATCTTTCTACTTCTTCCTTCATCTGCTTTAAATTGCACACCTTGCGTTCCCGCCATTCTCTTGGAAAAAGCGGCACATAATCTGCCTGCAGGAACCGTTCGTCCAGCAGCAATATGATTCCTCGATCTTCCTGCGTCCGGATCACGCGTCCCGCTGCCTGCAGCACCTTGTTAATTCCCGGATAACGAAACGCATAATCAAAGCCCGACATTCCACGCTCATCATAGTAATCTTTCAAAATCTGCCGCTCATTGCTGATCTGTGGCAATCCTGTTCCCACAATGATGGCTCCGATCAGTTTATCATTTTTCAAATCGATTCCTTCCGAAAAAATTCCACCCATCACGCAAAAAGCAACCAGACTTCCATCCCGCTCCTGTTCGAACATCTGCAGAAACTGTTCGCGTTCCTGTTCCTGCATATTGCTGGTCTGCATACAAATTTCCAGGATTCGCTTTTTCCCGTCTCTGCCATATCTGCCATCTATAGCAGCCTCGCCCTCCACTAAACGGTGAAACACCTCATATACATCCTGCATCATTTTATAAGAAGGGAAAAACACCATATAGTTTCCCTCTTTGCCTTCTACAGCCGCCTGTATATACTGCGCGATACGCATATACTCCGCCGGGCCCCGCCTGGTATATTTCGTACTTACATCCGGCGCAAAAGCGAGCAGCCGCTGGCTCTCCGCAAAGGTACTCTCCGCATATATCGCATAATTGTCTTCTTTCGTCGAAAGAATCTGTTTGTAATAATTAATCGGAAGAAGTGTCGCGGAGAAAAATATCGTGGCATTTGCCTTGTCAATGCATTTCTGCAGATTCAGCGACGGATCCACGCAAAAAAGCTTAATCATAAAACGCCCGTCCTCTTCCATCTGCGTGTAAATGACATAATGCTCATCCACAAGTTCATATATATTAAGGAAATTGCGCACTTCAAAATAAAAGTCCAACACTTCCTTTTTCTCTGGAAATTCGCGCGGTTTTTCAAAAAATTCTTCCAGTTGCGAAGCAAGCCGCATTAGATGAAACGTCAGCACCCCCACACTTTCATGCACTTCATACGTCTCACACACACGCTTAAACTCCAGCATCGCTTTATTACATTTGTCCAAAGTCTTCGCAATCATGAAATTGTGCGGCTTCATGATTCGTTTGACTGCAAGCATGTCTTCCTTATATAATTGCGCGCTGTACATCTCCCGGCTCCGGTCCACCAGATTATGCGCCTCATCCACCAGAAAAATGTAATCGCCTTTGATTCCCTCCTGAAAAAAGCGCTTCAAATACACATTTGGATCAAACACATAATTATAATCGCACAATATATTGTCCACCCAGGTGGCCACATCCAGACTCATCTCAAACGGACACACCTGATACTTTTGTGCCTGCGCCAATATTTCCTCGCGTGTAAACAAATCCGAATTTTGCAGCAGATCATACACCGCATCATTCACACGGTCATAATGTCCTTTCGCATACGGACAATTCACAGGATTGCATTCTAACGCCTCCGTGCCATCTTCCCCACACATGCACAACTTTTCTTTTGCTGTCAGCTGAATAATCTTCGCCTGATATCCATGTTCTCTTAAAATCTGAAATGTTTCTTTCGCAACCGTGGCCGTGATCGTCTTTGCCGTCAAATAAAAAATGCGGTCTGCCAGTCCCTCGCCCACTGCTTTTACAGCCGGAAAAATTGTGGAAATTGTCTTACCGACTCCTGTAGGTGCCTGGATAAAAAGCGTCTTTCGCCGTATAATCGTCCGATACACATCCGCCACCAGCTTACGTTGTCCCTCCCGGTAAGGATACGGAAATTCCAGCTGTGCAATGCTCTCCTGCCTTTTTTGGCGCCAGGCAATCTGCCAGTCCGCCCATTTCTTATATTCCGCAATCAAATGCTCAAACCAGTCGTAAAGATCTTCCCATTCCCAAATCTCCCGAAAATACCGTATGTCTTCCGTATCCAGATTGCAATATGTCATCTGCACACCGATGCGATCCAGATGATTTTGCAGAGCATATATGTACGCGTAACACATCGCCTGCGCCTTGTGTACATATACCGGCTGTTCCATGGATGCCAGATTCCGGTACACGCCTTTGATTTCGTCAATATACCAAAGCTGCTCCCCAATTTGCATTTCATCCTTTTGTTTCTCAAGCAGTCTCTGTTCTTCTATTTGTTTTGCCGGTTCGTCTGCAACAAATTCTCCAAAAGCGATTCCGTCGGCCCTGCCCTCTACCACAAGAACGTACGATTCTTCGATTCGTTCTATCTTCAATGGAACTTCCGCTGTGTAGGAACTTCCCATGCTATTTTGAATTTTCCTATGAATTTTACCGCCCTCTAACATGGCATCCTGCACCATACGGCTGCTTCTATTATCAATGTCTCCACCTCGCAATATAAACTCCACAAGATTTCGCACCGAAATATGCAGTTCCTGTATGCCGGATTCCGTTACCTTTTCCATCGAAATAATTCTATCTCCATTTCCTGTTTTTTCTTAAATATTATAGCATTTATTATTATATCATTTGTGTTACCTATTGCATAAAAAAAGAAATTCTACTCCGAATACTTTCAGAATAGAATTTCTTCTATATTCATTTGTTCTATTTTATTTATCTTTTTGCTTTATGCTAATGAAAACTTGTCGACCAGATTCTCGAAATTCTCGTTTTTTCCACCATAGCATACCTGAAGATCATTCTGCAATCCCAAACCAATCATTCCAAGCAATGACTTTGCATCAATGATTGTCCGGTTGTATTTTACGTCAATATCAAAATCACAATCTCCTGCAGCCCGAACAAAATCCTTTACATCTTTCATGTCTGATAATCGAATTACTTTTACTGTTTCATACATAATTCAACACCTACTTTCTAATTAAACAACTCCTAATGTTTTACTACATTATTGTGGATTATGCCACTTTTGTTTCCATATGTCAAACGTACACAATACTTGTATTTTGACGGATTTTGCAGCATTTCGACAGATATTGCCCCATCATGCATTCCAAATATACTATATTTGATTGAATTTGAAGTTTCTCATTCATCATACTATGCATTTTAGCTAAAAAGGTGCCTGTTTAACCACAATATCAAGTATTTTTATCAAATTTTATCCGTTATTTATTTAATCGTTTTCCCATTTTTACGCAATTCCTGCAGATAAATTTCCCCTAAACGACTCAGATTCGCTCCTTTATGTCGAATATAACCAATCCGCATTTTTTCTGACTCTTTGAGCGGAATTGCCACATAATCATCCCCATTAATCTCTTCGGAAATAATACCTGAGCATAATGTGTACCCATTCAATCCCACCATGAGATTTAACATGGTCGCACGATCATCCGCCTTGATGATTCGCTTATATTCATATGTGCTTTTCATCTCTTCAGAAAAATAAAAAGAATTGTTCTTTCCCTGATCAAAAGCAAGACAAGGATAATCCTCTAACTGTTTCATAGATATCATACTTTGTTTTGCCAGCGGATGTTCCCGCCACATGTAAACATATGTGTCACAGCTAAATAACTCTTCAAATATCAGGCCATTTTCCTTAAATAGCTTTTGCAATACAGCCTCATTAAATTCACTCAAAAACAAAACTCCCAGTTCACTCTTCATGCTACGGACATTCTCTATGACCTGGTTCGTCTGTGTCTCATGAATCGCAAACTCATATTCTTCCATTCCTACCGACTTCACCATCTCTACAAATGCTTTCACCGCAAAGGAATAATGCTGCATGGATACTGAAAATTTCTTTTTTACCTCTCCATCCATATATCGCTTTTCCAGAAGCCGATACTGTTCGACCACCTGCTTGGCATAGCCTAAGAATTCTTCACCCTCCGGCGTAATCACAATTCCACGATTGGAACGCACAAAAATGGTCACTCCTGCTTCTTCCTCCAACTCCTTCACAACGGACGAAAGATTGGGCTGTGAAACAAAAAGTTTCTTAGCTGCCTCATTCATAGATTTACTTTCTGCAATTGTAATTACCTGATGTAGTTGTTGTAATGTCATATGTATTCCTCTGTATAACAAAAACGCCGAACAAACTGTTCGACGATTATTTGTACTCTTTATAACTTTATACATTCAAAACTTCATACAGATTATTAGACTTTCTAAATTCTTTAATGCCAACATACTCGCTTGTATGTTTTCGCTTGATTAAGCCCTCGACCGATTAGTAACAGTCAGCTCCATGTGTTGCCACACTTCCACCTCTGCCCTATCTACCTTGTAGTCTTCAAGGGGTCTTACTCCCGAAGGAGGGATATCTCATCTTGAGGGGGGCTTCACGCTTAGATGCCTTCAGCGTTTATC
>OGPP01001643.1_pt1 | contig 16125 bp, 13 predicted proteins | sample 1553021 | NCBI WGS metagenome assembly OGPP01 (sample SAMEA2580217, study PRJEB22360) | human gut metagenome | biome: human gut; feature: human-associated habitat; material: faeces | place: Denmark | collected 2008/2010
TTTACCTGTAAAGTGAGCATAAACTTCAGTCGATGCCTGCATTTTACGAACCATTTTTGGAATGAATTCATGTGGAACGTGACAGTCTGAACAAATTGCTTTCACACCTGAACGGTTACTAAAGTGGATTGATGCTTGGTACTCAGGTACAACGTCATTAGTATGACAGTCTGAACAGAATTGCTCTGTATTGGTTGTCGCCATTCCTGCGTTAAACAGGTTAGTTCCAACGATAGTACCAATGATAGTTAATAAAATAACCCCACCAATTGCCATTTTGCTCGGAGAGCGTAACCAACGGCAAACTTTCTGAATGCTTGATTTAATCATGGTTTTGCTCCTTATTTACCTTGCATTTGACGAATAGTTTCAAATTTATTTTGAATAATTGGATTCACGTCAGTTTGTTGAACGTGGCATTGTAAACAGAAATAACGACGTGGCGAAGTGCCTTCTGTTTTTTGTCCATCACGTGTTAAGAAATGGCTTTCAGGTACGCGAGGTGCACCCGTTGTTGGAGCAACATCCGGAGAGTGGCAGCCTAAACATTGGTTAGCATTCTTAGTCACTTGTAAACCACGAATGCTGTGTGGAACAAGTGGAGGTTGGTTAGGGAAGGTTACAGGAATATTACCAACATCTTTATAAGGATTCGTAAATGCTGGTGCAACACTTTCTGCTGTTTTATCAATGCTGTTTGCAACTTGCGGTGCATCAGCAAATGCCAATCCACTACATAAAGCCAGCATGAAAATAAATGATTTTTTCATGAAATCCACTCCATTAAATAATTAAATATTTTTAATTTTTATTTGTTTCTCAAAGCGAGAACCAAATGTAAATACATTTTCTGCGCAGACGTCAATACAGCGTCCACAAGTAATACAATCTTTTGCCAATATAATTTGGCTATCTTCAGGTCCACCGTGTAAAGGAAGTCTTAATACTTGCGGTTCTGGGCAAACATTATAACAGTCCATACAACGGTCACAGCGATCACGATCAATTACATTAACTTTTATTAGGCTTTTACTGCCAATGACACCATAAATTGCACCAATCGGACAAAGGTGACCACACCAACCATGTTCGGCAACAAGTAAGTCAAACAAAAAGATGACAGCAACTAACCAAAGGGTTGCACCTGTTCCAAAGACAAAGATGCGTCCAAGTGCTGCGACTGGGTTTATCCACTCCCATAAGAGCGTCCCCGTTATTGCACTACCAACTAAAATCACCGCTAAAATCACATAGCGAAGTTGACGTGAAATTTTTAATGATTGTCGAATACCTAATTTTCTACGTAACCAAGCTGCAGCATCAGTCACAATATTCATTGGGCAAACCCAACTACAAAAGGCTTTGCTCGCAACGATGGCGTAGAATATGACAATCACCAAGGCCCCAATAATCGTTGTGATTTCTGGTAGGTAACCTGTCGCTAAACTTTCAGCTGTAATCAATGGATCTGTCAATGGCACAGTATCCAAAAGCATGCTTGAGCTGTAATTGCCCTTTAGAATCCAAACTTGCCAAATCGGGCCGCTTAAGAACATTAAAATAATACTTAATTGACTGATTCGACGTAGAATTAAAAAGCGATAAGCATGCCACCAACCGAGTTTTTGGCGAGCTTCTAAGCCTGCATCTTTAGGCTTATTCGGGGTATATTTTTCAGCCATTATTTAACCCCCTTAATGTTTAAGTCCAGATTAGGGAATTGCTCAGCTTCTGGGACTGTCGTTGGATTCGGTACATAATCCATTGTTGCACGATTCGGTGTTGCCACTTTTTGGTTTGGTTGAACCTGCATTGGTTGATAAACTGGCTCATGTAAACCTTCCGGCATACGAGCATCCATTGCTGGACGTAAGCCATCCGGATGTTGTTCCTCAATTAAGGATTTTCCGGCATTTTGTTTTTCTTTCCAACCTAAGCGGTAGTGACGACCGAGTAAGCCTTTGGCGATATCCATCGGTAAGACTTTAATTGCCGCTTCTTCTAATACGCAAGCTTGTTCGCATTTACCGCATCCGGTGCAAGCATCGGAGTGAACAGTTGGAATAAGCTTCGCATGAATACCTGTACGATCATTATGAATACGTTCAAGTGTAATCGCTTTATCCACTAATGGGCAAACGCGATAACAAACATCACACCGCAAACCTTGCCAGTTAAGACAAGTTTCATGGTCTAGCAATACCGCTAATCCCATTCTTGCATCATTGATATCTTTGAGTTCTTCACTTAATGCGCCACTTGGACAAGCATTCATACAAGGAATATCAGGACACATTTCGCAAGGTTTATCCCGCGCGATAAAATAAGGTGTGCCTGCTTCCATTGGAGAAATTAGCGAGGCTAGATACAACATATCATATGGACACGCTTGGACACACTGTCCGCAGCGGGTACAAGCTGCCAAGAAATCCTTTTCTGGTAAAGCACCAGGTGGACGTAAAGCAACCCCATCTTTAGCTTTAGCTTGTTGTTGCTGTAAGCCAAGAATCACACCAGCTCCACATACTCCGACGGCTGTTCTTGTCACATTTTTTAAAAACTGACGACGGTTAGGATCAAGTTTCATCTGCGTTTCCTTCTATAAGCGGTCTAGTTTTGTCAAAACTTTGCAAAATTTGACCGCTTTTGTTTTAAATTCCTCTCTTTGTTTAAAGAGAGGAGTGACTAGAAACGAAAGGGAAAACTTACGCTTTCACCACTTTAACCGCACATTTTTTGAAGTCGGTTTCGCCAGAGATTGGGTCGGTTGCATCCAATGTTAATTTGTTAGCAAGCTGACCTGCATCAAAGAAGGTGGTGTAAATTAAGCCCTGAGGACATTTGTTACGACCACGGGTATCTAAGTAAGTGATCATTTCACCACGACGAGTGATTAATTTCACTTTATCCCCATGACGTAAGCCATATTTTTTCGCATCAGCTGGGTGCATCCAAACTAAGTTGTTCGGGAACGCACGGTGTAATTCAGGTACACGACGCGTCATGGTACCGGTATGCCAGTGTTCAAGAACACGACCAGTACATAACCATAATGGATATTCCTCATCTGGTGATTCTGCTGGTGCTTCATAAGGTACACCTAGAATAATCGCTTTTTTATCTGGATAGCCATAGAATGCGATATCTTCACCTGGTTTGACATATGGGTCAAAGCCTTCACGGTAACGCCATAAGGTTTCTTTACCGTCAACAACCGGCCAACGTAAACCACGTACTTGGTGATAAGTATCGAATGGTGCTAAGTCATGACCATGTCCACGACCGAAATCAGCGTATTCTTCGAATAAACCTTTTTGTAAGTAGTAACCAAAGTGATCTGCTTCATCATTGATGTATCCCGGAACATCTGTTGGTACTTTATATTTGTTTACTTCACCATTTTCGTAAAGCACTTCATATAAAGTCTTACCACGATATTCTGGCATTTGAGCTAATAATTCTTCGCCCCATACTTCATCAGTTTTGAAGTATTTAGAGAATTCAACAATTTGCCATAAGTCAGAACGAGACTCACCTGGACCTTTTACTTGTTGGCGCCATAATTGGGTACGACGTTCTGCATTACCATAGCCCCCTTCTTTTTCTACCCACATACAAGTTGGAAGAATTAAGTCAGCAGCTACTGCAGAAACAGATGGGTAAGGGTCTGAAACAACAATGAAGTTTTCAGGGTTGCGCCAGCCAGGGAAAACTTCTTCATTAATGTTTGGACCGCCTTGCATGTTGTTGGTGGACATTTGCCATAAGAAATTCAGTTTACCGTCTTTTAAAGCACGGCTTTGTTGTACTGCTGGATAGCCAGGTACAGTTGGGATGGTGCCTTTTGGTAATTTCCATTTTTTCTCTGTAATTTCAACGTGTTTCGGATTGGTTACCACCATGTCTGCTGGTAAACGGTGAACGAAAGTACCTACTTCACGTGCGGTACCACAAGCTGAAGGTTGACCAGTTAATGAGAATGGACCACAACCTGGTTTAGAAATTTTACCGGTTAATAAGTGTACGTTATAGATCATGTGGTTAACCCATACACCACGAGTGTGTTGGTTAAAGCCCATTGTCCAGTAAGATACTAAGTTCTGTTCTGGATCGGCGTACATTTTCGCGAGGGTTTCAAGCTGATCTTTTGGTACACCAGAAATACGGTGTGCTTCATCTAATGTATAAGGTGCAACGATTTTCTTGAATTCTTCAAAGTCAGAATCGTGCATTTTACCTGCAGTTTTACGGTTTTTCGCTGCAACTTCAAGTGGGTGTTCTGGACGTAAACCATAACCGATATCAGTTTCACCACGTTTGAATTTAGTGTGTTTATTAACGAAATCCCAGTTTACTTTATCGTTTTGGATAATGTAGTTTGCAATGTAGTTAAGGATTGCAAGGTCTGAATGTGGATTAAACACGATAGGCACATCAGCTAGTTCAAACGAACGGTGTTCGAATGTTGACATAACCACTACTTTCACATTATCAGAAGAAAGACGACGGTCAGAAATACGAGACCATAAAATAGGGTGCATTTCTGCCATGTTTGAACCCCAAAGCACAAATGCATCAGTTTTTTCGATGTCGTTATAGCAGCCCATAGGTTCATCCATACCGAATGTACGCATAAACGCCACTGCTGCAGATGCCATACAGTGACGAGCATTCGGGTCGATAGTATTAGAGCGGAAACCAGCTTTCCAAAGTTTTACTTTTGCATAGCCTTCATAGATGGTGGTTTGACCGGAAGAGAACATCCCTACAGCATTTGGTTCTTTTTTCTTCAGGATATCTTTAATTTTTTCCGCCATGATAGTGAAAGCTTGATCCCAAGAAACTGGTGTAAAGTCACCTTCTTTATGGAATTTACCATCTTTCATACGTAATAACGGAGTTTGTACACGGTCTGCACCGTACATGATTTTAGAAAGGAAGTAACCTTTGATACAGTTTAAACCGCGGTTTACCTCTGCATCCGGGTCACCTTGAGTTGCGACAACTCGACCATCTTTGGTTCCTACCAATACGCTACATCCTGTACCACAGAAACGGCATGGGGCTTTATCCCATTTAATGCCCATATCTTCTGCTGCATGAACCTCTTTAACAGGGATAGTCATGCCAGCCGCCGCAGCTGCTGCAAGCGCAGCATTGGCTTTCATAAAATCTCTACGATTAAGTTCCATAGTTTTCCCCACTCGTTGTTGAATTTTTTAGAATATACAAAATGGCATGTATACCTAAATTATTTATTTTTCATCTAAGTAATTAGAAATTAAAGAAACGACAATAACTCCAGGAATATCTTTAATTTCATCCATCAGATCTGCTAACGCTAATTGACGATTACTTTCAAGAGTGACCACCAATTTGCCTTCATCAGACTTCTCGCCATGAATTTCAGCCGTTGGAATCGCTAAAATGGCTTCTTTGACTTGGTTAAGTTTTTCTGGTCTGGCTTGCACAACAATACTGCATACATACCAGTTTTCATTTTCGCTAAATTGATTCATCTGTATTTGTTTCAAAATTAATAATTTTTATTGCTTTTGTCGGGCAAACACTTAAACAAGCGCCACACCCATTACAGCTTGCTAAATCTAACATTGGTTTTGCTACACCACCAAGTTGTAATCGAAAACGGATGGCGTTCATCGGACAACTGTCTTGGCAACTTCGACATTCCACCCGATTTTCTGTTAGACATTGCGTTGTAATCTTAACTTTATGTGTCCAAGGTTCTTCTTCTAATGAACGAAAAATCGGTTGTTCGCATACTAAAACACATTTTTGGCAGAACGTGCATTCGCCCTTGTCAAATTGTATTTCAGGAAAGCCACCATCACCTTTTACAATAATTTGGGTTTCACATACCAGTATGCAATCACCACAGCGGGTACATTTATCCGTAAAGTCTGCTTCGTTAATTGACCAAGGTGGACGTATAGCATTAATACCTTGAATTTTAGCGCTTTCAGAATGTAACGATTGCAAAAACTGCCCACGTAATAACTGTCTGCGAGAAGGGTTCTCAATCGCCATATTTTTCTTTAAAATTCGGTATTTTCAGAGGGTGCATTATCTAGTTCTAATGATAAAATAGTAACTACCTAAAAGGAGTAATTTTTAAAAAATATACACTTTTATTGAGTTAGATCAAGGATATTTTTAAAATATGTTATTAATGTAAATAAATTGTTAAGAAATAAGTGAAAATGATTATTAAAAAGGGCGGAAAGCCCGCCCTTAAAAATATTTAAAACATTATGCGTTTTTGGTTGGGTAATCCCACCAAATATCGAATAATTCGCTGATTTCGATTTGTTGCAATTTATTCTCTTCTAACCATTTTTGCACTAATTGGCGATGGCTTTCATCACATTTGCCGATTTTCTCTAAGCAAACTAAGCCTTCCCAATGTAAATAGCCGCTACCTTCATAAGCTAAGCCGTTTGGTTGAATCACTTCAGCAATAAAACGATCAACGGTTTCATCGATAGTTTCGATGCTGGTTCCTTCAGCAAATTGCCAATTCACTAAAAAGCCTAATTCTTGGAATTCAGCTAAGTGAAGTTTTTTACGTTGACGTTGATTACGAGTTTTCATTTTCAATGTTCTCCTATGTTAAGGTAATGGGGTATAGTCATCGTCTCGATGATTATTTTTTCTTAAAGTATAAATCCCACACACCGTGACCTAAACGATGGCCACGCGCCTCAAATTTTGTAAGAGGGCGGAAATCAGGACGTGGAATATAATCTTGTTCGGCAGTATTGACTAAATTTTCATTGGCTGAAAGCACTTCGAGCATTTGTTCTGCATAGTTCTCCCAGTCCGTGGCCATATGAATAAAGCCATTTGGTTGTAATTTTTGGACGACTTGCTCTACAAAGCGCGGTTGAACAATACGGCGTTTATGATGTTTTGCTTTATGCCAAGGGTCTGGGAAGAAAAGCTGTAAACCACCTAACTCGCCGTCTTTTACACAATCACGTAAAATTTCAGTGGCATCATGGCAAATTACGCGAAGGTTTTTCACGCCTTTTTCTACCGCATAAGCAATACAGGCTCCCACACCAGGCGTGTGTACTTCAATACCGAGATAATTTTTATCAGGATTTGCTTCTGCCATATCCACTAAAGATTTACCCATCCCGAAGCCAATTTCTAATATAACGGGATTTGTATTGCCATAAATCGCGGCAAAATCAAAAGGGGCGTTTTGATAATCTAATCCAAGATCAGCCCAGTGATCGTTCATCATATTTTTTTGAAAATCACTTAAGCGACCAGTCCGCAACACAAAGCTACGAACTTTACGTTTATAACGACCATCTTCTGTAAATTCAGCCGTTTCAACGGTTTTACGTTTTTGATCAGCAAAGGTTTTTTGCTCTTCTGTCATGGTTTTTATTCGCTCAATTAAAATTGGCGGCGATTATACACTAAAAGGCAAGGTTGTGGGATTTTTCCACCTAATTCCCGTATAATAGCGAAAATTTTTAATTGTTTTTTGTTATGAATATTGTCCGAGTTGCATTAGCCGTACCGCTTCCCCGATTTTTTGATTATCTCTATCCGACCGACTTGACGCCAATCGTTGGTGGACGCGTGTTGGTGCCTTTCGGTTCGCAAAGACGAGTCGGGATCGTGGTGGATTTGCCCGCTTCTTCGGATGTCGCAAAAGAGAAGTTAAAACCGATTATTGATGTGCTTGATACAGAATCGCTCTTTAATTCCACAACGTGGGATTGGTTAGCTTGGTCGGCTAATTATTATCGTGCAGCATTAGGCGATGTGTTGTTTCAAGCGTTGCCAGTCAAACTCCGCAATGGAGAAAGTGCGGTTAAAAATGACCGCACTTTTTGGCGTATTACGGAACTTGGAAAACAAGCGTTAGAATCGGGTGAATTAAAACGCGCTAAAAAACAAATTGAAGCCTTAAGTTTATTGCTAACGCAAGATCTAGAAAAAGGTAACAATGAAATCAGTTCCGCGATTTGGTCAGCCTTAAAGGGCAAAGATTATGTGGAAGAGATTATTGTGCCTACTGAACAAAAAAGTTGGCAACAAGCTCTAGGGGATAATCCTTTAGTTAATCTTGATAACCGATTGACCTTAAACAAGCAACAAGCCCTTGCATTTAGCCAGTTGCTTTTCCAAGAAGGCTTTAATGTGTGGTTATTAGAAGGCGTGACCGGTTCAGGTAAGACTGAAATCTATCTGCAATACATTGAAGAAGTTTTAAAGAAAGGCAAACAGGTTTTAGTGCTTGTTCCTGAAATTGGGCTTACCCCTCAAACCGTGAGACGGTTCCAAGCACGTTTTAATGTGGAAATTGATGTATTGCATTCCAACTTGAACGATACACAGCGCTTAAATGTTTGGGAACGAGCAAGAACAGGACAAAGTGCAATCGTGATTGGAACGAGATCGGCACTTTTTACCCAGTTTTCAGATCTCGGCTTAATCATTTTAGATGAAGAACATGATGGCTCGTTTAAACAGCAAGATGGTTGGCGTTATCATGCGCGTGATTTAGGCATTGTGCTTGCTCAAAAGCTCAACATTCCTATTTTGTTAGGTTCTGCGACCCCTAGTTTGGAAAGTGTGAATAACGTACAAAATGGTAAATACCGTCATTTGGTCTTATCAAAAAGAGCCGGAAATGCGACCGCACTTCGTCAATTTGTAATTGATTTAAAACATCAACGAATTCAAAACGGCTTATCCGAACCGCTATTGCAACGTATGCAAGAACACTTAGAAAAAGGCAACCAAGTATTGTTATTCCTTAATCGACGTGGATTTGCGCCTGTGTTGTTATGTCATGAATGTGGCTGGATTGATGAATGTCATCATTGCGAAAAGCCTTATACTTATCACCAACATCAGCGCGTTTTACGCTGCCATCATTGTGGTGCGCAAAAAACAGTGCCGATGCAATGTGGTCATTGCGGTTCAACGCATTTAGTCACAACGGGTTTAGGCACGGAACAACTGGAGGAAATCCTAAAAGCGCGTTTTCCTCAATATAATATTGCTCGAATTGATCGTGATAGCACAGCGCGAAAAGGCAAGCTTGAAGGTTATTTAGAGGATATTCAGCAAGGTAAAAGCCAGATTTTAATTGGCACACAAATGTTAGCCAAAGGACACCATTTCCCGAATGTCACTTTGGTTGCTTTAGTAAATGTGGATAATGCCTTATTTTCCCTTGATTTCAGAGCCGAAGAACGTTTAGCGCAGCTTTATGTACAAGTTGCAGGGCGCTCAGGCAGAGCCGAAAAACAGGGCGAAGTGGTTTTGCAGACCCATTATCCGGATCATCCGTTATTAACGACCTTGCTAGAAAAGGGCTATCAAGCCTTTGCAGAAGAAACCTTGAAGCTACGCCATAATATGGGCTTGCCTCCGTTTAGTTTCCAAGCGTTGTTTAAAGCACAATGTCGTCATTCTGAAGAGGCGGAAAATGCATTGTCGCAATTAGCGTCTTTCTTCTATGAACAAAAAATAGAAGGCTTGCAAGTGTTGGGGCCAATTCCTGCACCGTTCAGCAAAAAAGCGGGACAGTATCGTTGGCAGTTACTATTACAACACGCCTCTCGAAAACAATTACAGGCGGCATTAAGTCGATATTCGCCAGAGCTGATAAAGTCTTCTCAAGTGCGGTTAATTTTAGACGTGGATCCATTGGATTTGAGTTAGCAAAAATTCCCTAGAAAAATGCACAGTTTTTCAGTAGAATTAAGCGTTTTTTTATACTCTAAGTTTAATTTATCGAATATTTTAGGATTTTATCGTGGCTCATCGAGATTTTGCCGGTCGAAGCGGCTCAAAAAATAATAAAAAGAAAGCAAAGAAAAGTTTTAATCGCAATACCTTAATTGTTCTTGCGTTGGTGGCGGTATTAGGTTTTGGGTTAGGGCTTTACTTCTTAAAAAGTAAAACGCCAGCACCCGTAGTGACGACAAATGTTCAGCCGGAAAAACCACAACCGAAAAGTGTGTTACCAAATCGTCCAGAAGAAGTGTGGCACTATATTAAAGAATTAGAAACTCGTACAGTGCCGGTGGATAATAATCCTTCTTCTGTTGAAAAAAATATGCGTTTGACGGAAGAGCAACGTCAAGTGCTTATTCAAATGGAAAAAGAGCAAAAGGCGGCAGAAGAAGCGAAAAAATTAGAAGCTCAGCGTAAAGAGCAAGAAGCGGCGAGTGCGGAAAAAGCCGCGGCTCAAGCACAACAAGCACAACAAGCACAACAAGCACAACAAGCACAACAAGCTCAATCAGCACAGACAGCTCAAACTCAGCCAGCTCAGCAAACAGCAAAACCAGAAGCGAAAAAGCCTGAGCCAGTTAAAAAGCCTGAACCGCCGAAAAAAGCAGAAGTAGTAAAAGCTGAACCGGTAAAAACAGAACCGGCTAAAACAGAGCAACCGAAAAAAGCAGAATCAAAACCAGCTGAACAGCAAGTACAGGCTGGCGGTAAAAAATTTGGTTTACAATGTGGTGCATTTAAAAATCGTGCGCAAGCAGAAAGCTTACAAGGTCGTCTCGCAATGGCTGGCGTGAATGCACAAATTGCGACAAGTGAAGAATGGAACCGTGTACGCGTGGGACCATTTGGTAGTCGAGATGCCGCAACAGCAGCACAAGATAAAGCAAAATCTGTGGCAAGCTGTGTGGTGATTGGAATGTAATTCAGAATTTAAAAGTGCGGTTAAAAATAACCGCACTTTTTTTATATTTTCACTTGCCAAAAAACGAAAAATCAATAAAATGAACGTTCATTCATTTTAAGTATTCATCTTAAATGACCTTTCTCATATATAACCCTAAGAATTTAATTTTTTATTATGCGACAAGTAAAAGTCTCTAAAACGAAGCTTGATGTCAGCGAGCAGATCTTTGATGCAACAGATCGTCTTATGGCAAAAGAAGGATTACATCATCTTTCTATGCATAAGTTAGCCAAGGAAGCAGGCATCGCAGCGGGTACGATTTATCTTTATTTTAAGAGTAAAGACGAGTTATTAGCACAATTTGCTCGTCGAGTGTTCAATAAGTTTGTTGTGGCGATTGAAGAAGGTTTTGATGAAAGCCAATCTTTTTTCGAGCAATACAGAAAAATGTGGTGGAATATTTGGCATTTTCTTCAAGAAAATCCAACAGTTTTGTCAAATATGAACCAGTATAAATCTTTGCCGGAGTTTATTGAAATCTGCTCCGAAATGGAGCATTCATGTTGGGAGCAATTTTGTCTCAAGGGACAAGCAGCAAATGTGTTAGCTGATTTAGAACCTCGAATTTTATTTTTGCTGAGTCTTAAAACGGCAATCGTTTTAGCCTCAGATAACAAATTTCTCGGTATAGCGGTTACCGATGTGGTATTAGAATCTGTCATTGAACGCTCTTGGCGTGCAATTCAGAAGTAGTAATTTTATTGTCTTAATGGAGTTTTCCAAATGAGTATAACTCAAACTAATAGACCAAAGCGTTCACACGTTTTCTTTTTGAAATTAGCGTTAGGCGTATTTGTGTTAATTTTTGCCGCAATGATTTTCCTTAATCAAATGAAGGCAAAAGGCATTGCTGATTTCTTGGCAAATAAACCAGAAACAGCCTCTCCTGTGACTGCAATGACAGTTAAGGCTTCAGAATGGACGCCAATCATTGAAACGACAGGTATTGTTCGTCCGAATCAAGGGGCGATGTTAAGCGCTCAAAGTGCAGGAACCGTGTCTAAAGTGCTCGTGCAAAATGGACAGAGCGTGAAAAAAGGGGATTTGTTAGTTGAGTTAGATAGCTCAGTTGAGCGTGCAAGCTTACAAGCCGCACAAGCTCAGGTGGTGTCATTGCGTCAAACTTATCAACGTTATGCAAACCTTGCGGGCAGCGGGGCTGTTTCTCGTCAAGAATTAGATAATGCAAAAGCAGCTTATGAAGCACAAGCGGCAAATATTGAGTCATTAAAAGCGGCGATTGAACGTCGCCAAATCGTGGCACCATTTGATGGTAAAGCCGGTATCGTGAAAGTGAATGTTGGTCAATATGTTTCAAACGGTACTGAAATTGTGCGTGTGGAAGATCGTTCTTCTATGAAAGTGGATTTTGCGATTGCTCAAAACCTATTAGATAAATTGCATATTGGTCAAAAAGTAACGGCTACGGCAGATGCGCGTAAAGGTGAAACTTTTGCCGCGAAGGTTACTGCAATTGAGCCAGCAATTAATTCTTCAACGGGTTTAGTTGATGTTCAAGCAACATTTGAGACAGAAGATGGTGCAAAATTATTATCCGGTATGTTTACTCGCTTAAATGTTGCTTTACCAACTGAGCATAATCAAATTGTTGTGCCACAAGTGGCAGTGAGCTACAACATGTATGGTGAATCGCTTTATATTTTGACCGCACTTTCTGATGAAGATATTGAGAAATTAGGCGGCGCAGAAAAAGCGGCAAATATGTACCGTGCAAAATCAATCACTGTGTTTACGAAAGATCGTCAAGGCATTTATGCACAATTAAAAGGCGATGAAGTCAAAGTGGGCGATAAAATTGTGACTGGCGGTCAGCAAAACTTAAGTAACGGCTCATTAGTGTCTGTTGCAGATAAAGTGGGCGTAGGTACTGAGCAACCTGCGAATAAAACGAATCTTTAATTAGGAAAAGCGAATGAAATTTACCGATATATTTATTCGTCGTCCTGTTTTGGCGGTTTCGATTAGCTTGTTAATCATTATTTTAGGATTACAAGCGATCTCGAAATTGGCTGTGCGCGAATATCCGAAAATGACCACGACGGTGATTACGGTGACCACAGTATATCCAGGGGCGGATGCAAACTTAATTCAAGCGTTTGTTACTTCCAAAATTGAAGAGGCGGTAGCGCAAGCAGATAATGTAGACTATATGTCTTCAAGCTCTAGCCCAAGTACGTCAACTGTCACCGTAAAAATGAAATTAAATACGGATCCAAATGCGGCCTTGGCAGACGTGTTAGCCAAAGTTAACTCGGTTCGTTCTGAATTGCCAAGTGGTATTGAAGATCCAACGATTTCTTCATCAACCGGTGGTTCGGGGATTATGTATATTAGTTTCCGTTCTAACAAACTCGATGCAAGCCAAGTAACAGACTATATTCAACGTGTAGTAAAACCACAATTCTTTACCGTAGAAGGGGTGGCAAGTGTAGATATTTTTGGTGCATCAGAGTACGCTCTTCGTGTTTGGTTAGACCCAGAAAAAATGGCGGCTCAAAACCTTTCTGCCACACAAGTGATGTCCGCATTATCAGCGAATAACGTTCAAACAGCAGCAGGTAATGATAATGGCTATTTTGTAACCTATAAAAACAAAGTAGAAACCACGACAAAATCGGTTGAAGAATTAGGTAACTTAATTGTGACGTCTAACGGTGATAAGTTAGTACGTTTACGCGATATCGCTGATATTGAGTTAAATAAATCAAGCGATAGCTCACGTGCGGTAGCCAATGGCGCAGATTCTGTTGTATTAGCGATTAACCCAACCTCGTCAGCAAACCCATTAACGGTAGCGGCGAAAGTACGTCCGCTATATGACAGTATTAAAAATAATCTACCGGATGCTATTGAATCTGACATCTTATATGACCGTACAATTGCGATTAATAACTCAATTAATGAAGTAATCAAAACGATTGTTGAGGCAACGATAATCGTGTTGGTGGTGATTACCATGTTTATTGGTTCATTCCGCGCGATTTTAATCCCGGTTATCACTATTCCGATTTCATTAATTGGGGTAATCATGTTGCTTCAATCATTTGATTTCTCCATTAACTTGATGACTTTGCTAGCATTGATTCTAGCCATCGGTTTGGTGGTGGATGATGCGATTGTGGTATTGGAAAACGTAGACCGCCACATTAAGTTAGGTGAAACGCCATTCCGTGCGGCGATTATAGGTACGCGTGAAATTGCCGTTCCGGTTATTTCCATGACCATTGCCTTGATTGCAGTATATTCTCCAATGGCGTTAATGGGCGGTATTACGGGTACGTTGTTTAAAGAGTTTGCTTTAACCCTTGCTGGAGCAGTATTTATTTCCGGTATCGTAGCATTAACGCTTTCACCAATGATGACGAGTAAATTGCTGAAATCCAACGAGGCTCCAAGTAAATTGGAACAACGAGTAGAGCATACCCTTAGTAAAGTGAATTCGGCTTATGCGTATGTTCTTGATTTGGTGATGGTAAACCGTAAATGTATGTTGATGTTTGCGGCAATCATTTTTGCAACCTTACCCGTGTTGTTTAAATCACTTTCAAGTGAATTAACACCTACAGAAGATAAAGGGGCATTTATAGCAGTCGGTTCTGCACCTTCTAACGTAAACATAGATTACGTGCAAAATGCGATGACACCTTATCAAGAGATTTTAACCAATACGCCAGAAGTACAGTTTGCGATGACGATTGCAGGGGCACCAAGCTCTAACCAATCTTTAAACGTTGTGACTTTAAAAGATTGGAAAGAACGCTCAAAAAGCCAAACAGCTATCATGAATGAGTTGAATGAAAAAGCAAAATCCATTCCTGAAGTGTCTGTACAAGGCTTTGCGTTCCCAGAAATTGATACAGGAGAGCAAGGTCCTCCAATTGGTTTTGTGATCAGCACATCACAAGACTACGGTGATTTAGCAAATGTGGCGGGTAAATTCTTAGAGGATATGCGGAAATCCAGTAAGTTTGTTTATACCAATCTCGATCTTAAATTTGATACTGCTCAAATGCGTATTAAGATTGACCGTGAAAAAGCAGGAACTTACGGTATTACGATGCAACAAATCAGCCGTACTTTAGGTAGTTTCTTATCTGCCGCAACCATTGAACGTGTAGATATTGACGGTCGTGCTTATAAAATTATTTCTCAAGTAAAACGTGACAATCGTTTATCACCGGAAAGTTTTAATAAGTATTACGTCACTGCGGCAAATGGTACCTCTGTGCCATTAAGCAGCTTGGTGACGGCTACATTGGAACCGCAACCAAGTACATTGCCTCGTTTCAGTCAGTTAAACTCTGCGGTGATTAGTGCTGTACCGATGCCTGGGACTTCAATTGGTGATGCAATCCAATGGTTGCAAGACAATGCGAAAAATACCTTACCGCAAGGTTATAACTATGACTTTAAAAGTGAAGCGCGTCAGTTAGTACAAGAAGGTAATGCGCTTGCTGTAACGTTCTTACTTGCGGTAGTGATTATTTTCTTAGTCTTGGCAATTCAGTTTGAATCAATTCGCGATCCAATCGTGATTATGATTTCCGTACCGTTAGCCGTGAGTGGCGCATTGTTAGCCTTAAATGCCTTCGGATTTATTGGCATTGCAGGGACAACGCTAAATATCTACTCACAGGTTGGTTTGATTACCCTAGTTGGTCTTATCACAAAACACGGTATTTTAATGTGTGAAGTAGCGAAAGAAGAGCAGTTAAATCATGGTAAAACGCGTGTTGAAGCGATTACCGAAGCGGCTAAAGTACGTTTACGTCCAATTCTGATGACAACCGCAGCGATGATTGCAGGTCTTGTACCGTTGCTTTATGCAACAGGTGCAGGTGCGGTATCTCGTTTCAGTATTGGTATCGTTATCGTGGCAGGTTTGGCAATCGGTACATTGTTTACCTTGTTCGTGTTGCCAGTGATTTATTCTTACATTGCAAGCGAACACAAACCGTTACCAGTGTTTGATGAAAATGTAAAACCAATTGAAGGTCACATTAACGAACAACATTAATTGAAAATACTATAAAAACAAACCGCACTTTGATTTTTCAAGTGCGGTTTTCTTTTAGAGATTAAAAAAGCGAACATGATGTTCGCTTTTTATTTATGAAAGTGCGGTCAATTTTTTGACTGTTTTATTTAGCCATTTTTATTTTTAGCGGCTTTGTAAAGTTCCATCGCTTCAGGTAATAAGCGTTGTAAGTTTTCTTGGCGAGATTCATCACTCGGGTGAGTAGAAGCTAATACGTCAAGAACGCCTTGAGAATCACCTGAGGCTTTAGCCATTTTTTGCCATAAGCCAGGCGCAACTTCAGGATTGTAACCTGAGCGAGCCATTAACATAA
>OGPP01001655.1_pt1 | contig 16016 bp, 13 predicted proteins | sample 1553021 | NCBI WGS metagenome assembly OGPP01 (sample SAMEA2580217, study PRJEB22360) | human gut metagenome | biome: human gut; feature: human-associated habitat; material: faeces | place: Denmark | collected 2008/2010
GGGCATATTTTTTATTTAGAGAAATAAGCTGAATACCGGAATCGGATTGATGATATTTCTTTACATAAGCATCACCATCAAGGAAGAAGACACCGATTTCTCCTTCTTCAAGTGTTTCTTGTTTATGAATCCAGATGATCTGTCCATCCAGATAGAGAGGCTCCATGCTGTCACCACATACCCGGACACCGAAGTCAGCACTGGAAGATACTTCATCACCAACTTCAATTTCGGAAAAACGGTCGGAATCAAGGAATTGTCCTGTTCCAGCTGAAACCGGGAGATCATAGAGACTGAGAGTTCTTCGTGGAAACTGATAAATGATTGGTTCTTCTCGAATGTATTCCCCACTTTTCATTAATAGGTTCATGTAGTCAAGAACTTTGGCTTGTCCTTCGTCATTTAATTTGGAGAAAAGTTTCTCATCCGTTCCAATCTGGAATGTTCTATTTATATCGGAAATCTCAAGAATCTCACAGAGGGCAAAAAATTGTAAAACATTTGGCAGGTTTACATTTTTTTCCCATTTACTGATAGAATGAGCTTTTACATCTAAGCCTCTTTCACACAGAAGAGCTGCCAGTTGTGGTTGAGACAGTTTTCGGTCTTTTCTTTTATTAGCAATAATGGATCCAAAATCTTTCTTTATCATCATACACCTCCATATGCAGGTATTTATTCCCTATATATACTATAACCCATAACAGATAAAAAATCAATAATAATAGCGCTAAAATCCAGAAAATCAACATATTTGCTACTTTACAAAGATTTAAAAACGATATATAATGCCTGTATAGAAAAAAACACACGTTCTAAAAGGGAGGTGAAAATGTGGAAAAAGTAGTATTGCACAGTGATGCCAACTGTTTTTATGCTAGTGTGGAGATGCTGTATCATCCTGAGTATGCAGGTAAACCATTGGCTGTTGGCGGTGATCCTGAAGCAAGGCATGGAATCGTACTGACTGCGAATTATGTTGCGAAGAGAAAAGGCGTTAAGACTGGCATGGCATTGTGGCAGGCAAAGCAGGTTTGCCCGGATTTGATATTTGTGCCTCCGAGGATGGATTTATATTTGAAGTTTTCCTCTGTGTTGCGAGAAATATATTCGGAATATACGAATCAAGTTGAACCGTATGGATGTGATGAAGCTTGGCTTGACGTAACTAATAGTTCTTTACTGAAAGGTGACGGAAGAAAAATTGCAGAAGAAATTAACAGAAGGGTAAAGAAAGAACTGGGCATAACGGTAAGCATTGGAATTTCCTGGAATAAAATTTTTGCAAAACTTGGAAGCGATTATAAGAAGCCTGATGGAATTACAGAATTTAACCGGACGAATTACCGTGAACTAATCTGGAAACTTTCGGTATCAGATCTTCTATATATAGGCAGATCAACGAATAGAACTTTACAGAAATATGGTATTCGCACAATTGGAGAATTGGCAAGAACAGATCCAAGTTTTCTGGAACGGCAGCTTGGAAAGATGAGACTTGTGATATTTTCATTTGCAAACGGATGGGATGATTCGCCGGTTGCAGCAGAATCATATCATGCTCCGATCAAATCTATTGGTAACAGTACGACAACACCGAGAGATCTGGAATGTGATCAGGATGTACAGATTATTCTGATGGCATTGGCAGAAAGTGTTGCAACCAGATTACGGAAACATGGTTTTAAATGTAATGTAGTTTCAATTTCTATCCGGGACAATGAGCTATATCATTTTTCACGACAGAAAAAAATTCAAGAACCCACTGACATTACAGATGAGATTATGAGAGCAGCTTATCAGCTATTCAAGGAAAATTATCATTGGTCACGTCCGATCAGAAGCCTTGGCATTCGTGCTGATGATCTGGTAATGGGAACAGTACCGGTGCAGTTAGATTTGTTTATGAATGAACAACGTCGAGAAAAACAGGAGAAGTTAGACAGAGCAGTAGATGAAATCAGACGACGGTTTGGATATCACAGTGTCCAGAGAGCATTTATGTATCAGGATAAAGTCTTATCAAGTTTGGATGCACAGAAATCCCACACGGTACATCCAGTAGGATATTTTAATGGGAGGTAAGTTCTTTGGAAAATTATAAAGTATATGTTGAAGTAACCGTAAAATTTAGTACTGATAGTGTTATGATGCCCGTAGAATTTATCTGGGAAGATGGAACGAAGTACATCATTGATAAAGTAAAATCAAAAGAACGATGTGCGAGTCGTAAGGCAGGTGGTACTGGAATCATGTATACGGTATTGGTAGATGGTAAGGAATGCCATTTATATTATGAATTTGATAAGTGGTTTATGGAGCGCAAGAGTGCGTAAAGATTTAAGAAAGAAAACAGGATCTGCAGAAGAGCTGACCTTTCCCTTTTGCTCTTTTCAGATTGACATATAAGGGCATTACATCTATGTCCATGAAACAATATACCCACTATATTGTCCATGCAGATGTGGCTCTGCTCAAGAATAATTCTTATTGAGCTTCCGTCAAAATCACAGGGATGGGAGTGTAGAACGTCAGAGAAAGACGATTCAATACGAAAAAAGGAGATTTTGATAATGACAGAGAGAGATTATGCGATTAGATCGTTTAAGGAAATTACGCTAAATGCAGCACGACATACAGAAGAGAGAATGGATCTGTACTATGAAAAGATGAAAGCACTGATGAACAATTATCAGGATTTGATTTTGGAAAATCAGATGGTTCTGGATGAATTAGAGCAGGAGTGTCAGGAAAAGATCAATGAGAATATGGCCTATGCCCTTCAGTATATGGATGCTTATGATTACCGCATGAATTTAGGAAAACTGAAAAAGGAAGTGAACAATATCATTCTAATCTATGGACTTTGTGATATGGTCAACCGGGCAATGACACTGGTAAAATATTTTACGCCGAATTTTGGAACAGAATATTATGATGTGCTTTATGGCTGCTTCTGCAGGCACAGAAAAATGACAGATATGGAAATTATGCTTGAACTGGGGCTGAGCCGGGCTAGTTTTTACCGGAAGAAAAAAGCAGCTCTCCGGTATCTGGGATATTATTTTTTTGAAATCGTAGTGCCACAGTCTGCAAATAAACGATATAAGCCATCTTTTCCAGAAACGGAAGAGTAGATCTGAAAGAGCCTGATGGAATCTCCCCTTTCCACCAGGCTCATATATAATGGAATACTCCCCTATTCCCCTTATTATTCCGCAACTTCTTCAGCTGCAGTTTCTTTCTTTTTTCTGGATTTGCCAGAAATCATTTTATGACCTGAGTAAATGGCCATAGCCATGCAGATCAGTGAACTGAATGCAAAATATTTATGTGCTGATTTCATATCCTTATAGCCGGTGTAGCAAGTTCCGATCATGGAAACCAGTGACCGATAGACCAGTATTTATGTGATTTCATTTGAACCTCCTGAGCTTTTTTATATCATACATCTTTTTAAGAAATATGCAAACTGGAATTTTCAAATTAGTCTTTGCAAATAACCTTTGAACCTTCACCGTCAATTACAATTCCCTGACGGTTGTTAATTGGGCATAGATTCAAATCCGAAAACTCAGTCATTATTTTCTCGGTAACTTTCTTAAATGGTGCTGTAAGATAATGCGGAAGAACATAGAAATCAATCAAATCAAGCCCTGCATCATCTTCTTGTGAGTAGTCCTCCGGCTTTTCATCCATTTGCTGGATATATTGGATGCTTGGAGCGCATATAATTGCGCCTGCCGACTCGCCGATCATCAATTTTCCATTTGCCAATTCCTTTTTCAGCAGCCCATCAGTTCCCGTTTTACGGAGCCGGTCCATAAGAAAAAAAGAATTTCCGCCGGTAAAATATATCACATCTGCATCTTCAAAAACAGACTGTATCGTTGAATAAGCCTCCGTTGAAATATCAATTTCAGTTACGATTGCTCCCAACTTTTTGAATAATTTTCGAGCCGAGCCGACATAACCGGTGTAGCCTTCACGCAGCGAAGCTGTTGGAATAAATGCGACTTTCTTATTTTCAATTTCTTCCTTTATCAGACTTCCTACACTTGAAAAGTGCGAACATAAAAATAATTTCATCAATATTCTCCTTTATAAATTTCGATTTGTTAAACTCCATGTATTTATTATACCTTGTATAAGCAAATTCTCATATCCATTTTATGTCATATTTTTGCAATATTCTTTTGGCAGAATATTATCATCTCCATTTTTATCAACCATAACATTTCACATTCTCCAAATCTCATACCCCTGTATTCTTGCCGAGTCATACACCGGATGCAATTTTTCCTCCAAAACCTTAATAAACGCTTCTCTGTCATTTTCGGCAATGTATAATTCTTCCATCGACCACGGCATCACAAGATTATCTCTCTGACATTTCTTAAATTTGTCCATTATCTTTTCGCTGCTTTTTGCACTTTCATACATCATATATTGATTTTTTGCAAACAGTTCAAAATATTTCCACTGTGGCAGATTATTACTCTTGCTTGAATTAAGCGAACTATCCATAGGAAGTAAATTCCACAGTTCATCATTTGCCACAAACGACCACGGCACAAAATGATCTATATCAAAATCATTTAATCCAAGCAATTTTTCAGAATATATATCATATACGGGTTTTGTCTCGATTATAGTATTCCACAAATTTCTTACATATCTTAATTTTCTCTGTTTATTATTTTCAGGAACAAGTTTATAGATTATCCCCGGTACACCAGGATTTCTCCCTTGCAAATACCGTACTTTTTTCACTTCTATCCAGCCTGAAATCGTGACAAAATTATCCATGAAAAAATCCTGCCATTCCTCATTGATAACGACACGCTTTTTCAAACCTGCTCCATTCGTTATCTGATATGGAATACATTCTTTCTTATTTAACTGCTCAATATAAGCTATCAATCTCTTTTTTTGATCCCATATCCTGTCATTTCCTTTAACTTCGTGCATAAACGGAGACAGCATACGATAAGGCACATTCTTCGTCAACTGGTCTTTTTCACCATGCAGCTCCCTGTCATTTTCTTTAACAGCCAATATAATCGTATCTCTGTCCGCATCATTTGGAATATTTGTCAACTGCGACAATTTGATAACCGCTCTTTCCAAACTATTCATTATTTTTCCCGAAGCATTTTTAGGACCGAGATGCAGATGATATTCAACAACAGAATACCACGCATCTGCTATCATCTGATTTATAAGGTCATCAAAGACAATTTCTGTCTTTCCAAGCGAAAATAATTTTAACAATGCATCAAGCCAATAGAATTTATAACATTCTGTCGTATCGTCAAGCATATGTATGAAGCTGTCTATATTCAAGTCATTTTTATATTTTAAATGCTGTATATCCAAATTTTACCACCTCAAATATTAAAATTGGACAATATTTATCTATATGCTATTATAGCATCATACTTATATGATTACAATTTATACCTATTATTTATTTTTAAAACAATCTAACCGTAAAAAATATATGGCAATATCTAAGTCTGCTCACTATTTTATTATATATTTTTATGTCAGAATATCCTTTTTATCTCTCTTCCTGATTTTTCAACCAAACAGCATCCATCGCTTCCACTCTGTTCTTATCCTCTCCGCACCAACACATTCAGCCACTTTTCCTCTCCTCTGCCTACTCTCACATCCGATGTTATCCACTGTTCTTCAAGAGCTGCTCCATCTGTTTTTTTTATCAATTCTTTGAGTGTTTCTTCGGTCATATCGGTAAAATATCTGCCGTTACGCTCCCCCGAAAAATTTCCATACTTAAATGACGCATATATAATCCCGTTCGGTTTCAATGCTGTCGTCATTTTATTCATAACATTTTCAAGTTCATCCTTTGTCAGATGAAGTATCGACGAGCACGCCCATATACCGTCATATTTTTCTTTTACATTAAGTTCAGTAAACATCATATTTTTGACGGAAATCCCCGTGTATTCACTCGCCCGCCTGCACATCTCTTTTGAACCGTCAACCGCATCCACCTTATAGCCGTTATCGAGAAAATATTTTGTGTCTCTGCCTGAACCGCATCCAAAATCAAGAATAAACGCCCCTTTATCCAGCTTCTCAATAAATTTTTTCTGAGTTTCCTCAAAATCCACCTGTAATGTACTTGCGACAAATTTATCCGCATTTAAGTTGTAATAATCAAGTGTATTATGCACATTATTTTTTTCTTTTACACAATCAAAATGGAAACTTTCGAGAATTTCATTTGAAGCTGTCCTGTCAATTATCTGCTTTACCAGAGTTTCAAGTTTAGATTTTTTAGTATAATCCGCCGGAACAAAATATTTTATCCTGTTTTCTTCGAGCATATTAAAAACTTTTGTCTTGTCTTTCGTTTTTGAATCATATACCCCTATTGAATGTCCGCCGTTTATGTTCACAAGTTTCATACACGGAATATCCGTCTCGCTATCACCGATATAGACCATATTGCGAAACGGAACTCTGTATTCATTTGGCTTAAAGTAATCATTCACCCTTGAGTCGTTTACATCGAGTATTCCTTTTTCTATTCTGAACAAAAACTGTGTTTTATTTGTGTAATTTACCACCTGTGCAGGCCACACTGCGACTCCGCTCTCATCAAAATAAAACGAACTCGCATAAATCTTTTTAAATTTGTCTGCAACTTCCGTGCCCTCTATCATCTCTTTTAATCCCGATGAAATAATATAGTGTTCGACCTTTACGCCCCTTTTTTCACCGTAATCATTTATCCTGTCAAACCATGTTGCCACACCCGGATAAAGCTTAACTTTTGCCCCGTCATTATGTAAAGTTTCTTTTGTAAAAAGAACTTTCCCCCTCGATTTCTCTGCCATCAGATACATATAAGCAAGATTTCTGTCCATCTCATTTTTTTCTGAAAGTTCGTTTGACTCTCTCCAAAAATCGTCAACCTCATAATCAATCGACTGGATATAGCCCTGTGCCTGCATATCATCAGGCGACAGTGTCTTGTCAAAATCATAGCATATCGCCAAAACCGGATTATCTGTTTCATTTTCTTTTATCATAAGCAACTCTCCTCCATCCTTCGCCCAAAACAATATTACTGGTTTTATTATATAATAATGCCTTTCACTTTACAACCACGCCCCTTACACACGCTAAATACAACTCTAATGTACCATAAAGTCTGCTGCCAATCTGAACACCTGCTCCGCCGTAAGTTCCATATTTTTTACGGCATTTTCCGTTCGCATTGCTTTTTCCAATGTTGTCGCTCCACGCACTATCGGGAAAAATGCATCTATTCCGTTTGCATTGCACAAAACCGCATCGTCAGATACACTCCCCGCAAACGCTATCACTTTTTTATTGTATTTCTTTGCCAGTCCTGCCACACCTATCGGTGCTTTCCCCATCACGGTCTGGCTGTCGAGCCGTCCCTCTCCCGTCACTACAATATCAGCCATTTTTATCTTTTCTTCCATATCGGTTGCCTGCATAATAAGTTCAACTCCCGGTTTAAGTTCCGCATTTAGATATGAAAGAAATGCAAAACCAAGACCGCCAGCCGCACCTGCTCCCGCAATATCTTCACATGATACACCAAGTTTTTCCGCTGTTTTTTCTGCAAAATGTTTCATTGCCCTATCAATAACAGGCTTCATCTCATTGGTCACACCTTTCTGCGTACCAAATATATAGGTCGCACCGTTTTCACCGCACAGCGGATTATCAACATCACACGCAACCTGAAATTTAACTTTTGAAATCAGAGGATTCACTTTATCATCAACAATCTTTTCTACTTTTCCAAGTGATGATGCACCAAGTCCTACATCTTTCCCGTTTTTATCAAGAAATTCATATCCAAGTGCCTTAAGCATACCAATACCGCCATCATTTGTCGCACTACCGCCTATTCCGATAATGATATTTTCTGCACCTCTTTTAATCGCATCAAAAATCATTTCACCGACACCAAAAGTCGTGGCGGCTAACGGATTTTTTTCATGCACAAGTGTAATTCCTGCTGCCGAAGCCATCTCCATAACTGCCTTTTTGCTCCCGTCAAGCCATCCATAATAGCAATCTGTTTTTTCACCAAGAGGACCGGTCACCGTAAGACTTATCTTTTCGCCATCCATCCCATCGGTCAGTGCGTCTGTTGTCCCCTCGCCGCCATCGGCAAGAGGACATACCGACACAACTGCATCAGGAACAGCTTTTAAAATCCCTTTTTTCGCCGCTTTTCCTGCCTGCATTGAAGTCATGCTCCCCTTAAATGAATCTATTGAAATCAGTATGTTCAATTTTTACCTCCCAGAAATCATAATCATAAGTTACCATCAAATTTATCTTCCACTCCAGTAAAAACATTCTATATTTTTATCCGATTTTTTCTTATATAATATCATCCCATGATATTTATGTAAAGAATAGCCAATAAATTCGCGGCAAACATTAGTCTACATACTTGCATATATTCTCTGTTCACACTATACTAAAAAAGGGCAAAACCAGCGTTTTGCCCTGACATCCACACTACATTACAAGCGTTTTCCTATACACTAAAAACAGTTATTGTTCGCTTTTTTAATGCGGACAACTAACAAATTATAAAACCATAGGTAAATGCGAAACTAATTATATGTTGTGTTAATTGCACAGATATAACAAATAAATACCTAATTATAAAACAAAAACGAAAGGGGTACAAATATATGGCTGATAACAATGCTACAAGCATGAAAGATTTTGAAAAGGAACTTGAAAGTTCTTTTAAAGTTATAAAAGAGGGTGACATTTTAGATGTTACCGTTATAGGAATTTCTGAAACAGAACTCACCGTCGATTTGAATTATTATACAGAGGGTATCATTCCTCTCGAAGAATGTAGTGATGACCCTGCTTTTTCCATCAAAAGCGACTGCAACATCGGCGATACTATCCGTGCAATGGTTATTGACGCTGAGGGAGATAACGGTGCTGTCGTACTGTCAAAAAAAGCTGCCCACAATCTTATTGTATGGGATGAACTCAAAAATGATATGGCAAACCGCACTGTTTTTTCCGTCAAGATTACCGAAGCAAATCCAGGTGGTGTGACAGGTTTTGTCAAAGGAGTAAGAGCATTTATTCCCGCTTCAAAAATCGGTCTTGACTATGTTGAGGACACTGAAAGCTATGTCGGCATGACTTTAAATGCGATTATCATTACCGCTGACGCAAACGAAAAAAGACTTGTCCTCTCAGCAAAAGAAATCGCAAGAGAAAACGCTGTGCTTGAACATTCGCAGAAAGTTTCAAAACTCGCAGTTGGCGAAACCGTTTCCGGAAAGATTGTGCGCATGGAATCATATGGAGTCTTTATTGAAATAGGTGAAGACCTTATAGGACTTTGTCATATATCACAGATTACAAATAAATTTATCAAATCTCCAAAAGAAGTTGTCAAACCCGGGGACACGGTATCTGCAAAAATCATTGCACTTGACGGTGACAGAATATCACTCAGCATGAAAGCACTTGAGGATGATGTTCCTGACGCTAAAGAAGATACTTATGAAATACCTGACGAGTTCCGTGCAGATAAGGAAGATGATACTGACGAGAGTCCTTTTGCGAAGCTGCTCAAAGGAATAAAATTGTAATATACATCTGTGTCAATCGAGGATGTATAACAAATAATGCCACTGGCACGCACTCTCTACATCGTCGCTCGCAGCAGTACATATGTCAATAAAAAACATTGACCCGTCAGCAAAATACGCTGATTAAGAAAAGATACCGTTACCTTATGCACCATGTCCATCCGGACAATGGTGCTTTTGTTATTGCTGTCAGAAAGTATATATGGAATCACAATGTAGATTTTCCACTCTTTCTAAAAAGTATGTTTGATGTAAACAAGCAGCTTCTTGACGGTTCGGAAGAAGCAAAACAGCTTTTTCATGTATCAACCCTATCCGGTCACCTGTTTTTATGTTTGCTATCCGCCTTATTCCCGTCCCTCAGGAATATCTTTTATAATGTCATTCCAGATTTTTATAAGAAATGTAAGTGACACAATAAATGACATAACCTCTGCAATTGGAAACGACCACCATACCATATGAAGTCCGCCAAATTTTGCAAGAAGATACGCAGCCGGCACGAGAACTACAAGCTGACGCATGATTGATACGACCATACTAAACACTGCTTTTCCAAGTGCCTGAAATACGGTTCCTGCAATAATACAGAACCATGCAATCAGATAATGTACACCTATCGTTCTAAGTGCAGGCACACCTATCTTAAGCATATCATCAGAGGCATTAAACAATCCGAGCAATGCCTGTGGAATACTCTCAAAAAGAACAAATCCAATAAATGTAAGACAAAAAGCCGTCGCAAGACTTACTTTTATCGTCTTTACCATACGCTTACGCTGTCTCGCACCATAATTGTAGGCAATAATGGGTGTAATTCCGTTGTTCAGACCAAATACAGGCATAAAGAAAAAGCTTTGCAGCTTAAAATAAACACCAAAAACAGCCGTAGCTGTTGATGAAAACTCAATAAGAATACGGTTCATGCAGTATGTCATAACAGAGCCGATAGACTGCATTATAATAGAAGGTATTCCAACTGCATAAATCGTTCCGATAATCTTAAAATCAGGCTTAAATCCCTTAAATTGAAATCTAACTTCATGATTAAATTTGTGATTACAGGTTCCTGCAACAAGCCCTGCAACACACTGGCCGATAACAGTGGCAACAGCAGCTCCTGTCACTCCCATTTTAGGAGCACCAAACATACCGAAGATTAAAATCGGATCTAATATAATATTTGTAACCGCACCGCTGAGTTGGGAAGTCATACTAAAAATCGTGCGTCCTGTCGATGTGAGAAGTCTCTCAAAAAACACCTGCGTGAAAATACCAAATGAAAAAATCATGACCGTGCTAAGATAATCAACTCCCATAGTCATAATCTCAGCATCGGCACTTCCCACCTGACTTCTATAAAAAGGCTTCACTACGGTAAATCCAAGTATTAGAAAAATAATATAACTTACCGCATATATAAATGCTGCATTTGTCGCCGTTTTATTAGCTTTCTTAAAATCTTTCTCCCCGAGAGACTTAGACAAAAGTGCATTCATACCTACACCGGTTCCCGTAGCTACCGCAATAAGAAGCGTTTGCAAAGGGAATGCAAGTGAAACCGCCGTCAAAGCATTCTCCGATAATTTTGCGACAAATATACTGTCAACAATATTGTATAATGCCTGCACCATCATCGAAACCATCATCGGCAGTGACATATTGAAAACCAGTTTTCCTATTGGCATAATCCCCATCTTATTTTCCTGAATAGGGGCTGAAGATTGTTGATTACTCATTTTTTACTCCTTTCGTGTAACAAAAACATTTTACCAGTCAGGCAGATATTTGCAATCCACTCTGCTTCTTAATAGTTTTAGATATTTTTTTCTTTTGAATCTGTACTTTTTGCTTTGTCGTACAGTTGTTTATATTACCACGAAAGACATAGTAAGGGCAAGTCGTTAGGAAATGCTCGTTTTGTGAAAACATCATTTCTCTAACCACTGTTTTATAGTTTCTTCATCCATATCTACAACACTTGCTATTAAAGAAATATCCATTCCCATATCATTTAATTTTTCTACCGTTTTTTTCTTCTCAGCCATAGCTTTTTTTACAGCCTCCTCTGTAGCTTTTTTTGCTGCTTCTTTCGCTTTTCTCTCGGCATATTCCTCTACACTTTTACACATCTTCTCATCCTCCTCACCATGTTTTAATTCTTTCATTCTTCTTGATATATTTGGAAATTTATCATCCTCGAAATCTGTTTTTAGAAAACATTGCATGAGTTCACTTATCAGACTATCTTCTGCCACTTCCGTATTGACATATACTGACATTTATTATCATTGTTTGCATTACTTTTCTAATCCAATATCACATATCTGCCAAACCCCATGCTTGTATTCTTTCCTATATGCACAAGCTGTCCTGCGATAAGATATTCAAGTGACTCATCACTTATGTTTCCAAGGACACATTCCCCTTTAATTCCGTGCAATGCAATATGGCTTTTATGTGTATTTGAATATCTGTCAATCTTAGTATGATACACTTCCTGCTCTTCTATATATGGAAATTCACTTTCAAGATATATTTTTCCTACATCATTTCCCTCCATACAATTTAACAGATATACTCTCCTAATTGCAGCTTCTGTCAATGCCTGTCCGTCAAATTTGTTTAGCCATTGTCCTCTGAATTTCTGTGATAATGGTGTGCAAAATTTCAGTATTTTTCTGTCTGAGCTGTTTAATTTTTTTAATTGATATTCGATATAGTTTGACAGTGTATTTATTATTATTTTGTTATTGTTAATAGCACCATCCTCAAGTATCGGCTGTCTTTTTTCGTTAAATATGCCTGCTATCTCAAATCTGCTTTTTTCTTTTCCTATTCCCTTCATCCCCAGCATATATAATGCCTGCAATATCTGTGAAAAATATATTATAACATTTCCAAATAAGATAATATTTACTTTTAGCTTGTCTCCTCTGCTGAATGTTGTCTGCTTATTTTCACACTCTATTATATATCCCAGACTTTCACCGTTTGTTACATACTCCGGTTTTATTTTTAATGGATGATAAAATATTCTTGGTACAGTACAATCTTCTTTGAATTTACAAGCATTACAACTTCTATCCGACAGGCAATATTGTTCAAGAAGCATTTCTCCCATACCGCCTCTTATCGCCGAAACTTTATTTTCCGGCATTTTTGTGGCTTCTGTGAATTCAAATACTAAATTTATTTTACCGTATCTTATATCGAACTTTTCACTGTTTTTCATCCTACAAACTCTCCACAAATCTCATAAATGCTTTCTGTCCCTCTTCCGTGCGTTTATAAACTCCTGCACATTCAAGCACCTTAACAAATACTTTGCTTATCTCATCATGGATTATATCCATTATATTTTCCTGAGTTATCGTATAATTTCCTATCCACTTGTCTACCCAGTCAGCGTGTTTTTCAAGTATCTCATCCGCACGAATATCTTTGTGATTTAATATTGCATCTGCAAGGTCACTCATTTCCTTTTTAAGTCTTGCCGGAAGCACCGCAAGTCCCATTACCTCGATAAGTCCAATGTTTTCTTTCTTAATATGATGAAGGTCTGCTGACGGATGGTAAACTCCCCACGGTGCTTCTTTAGTTGTGATGTTGTTGCGGAGCACAAGGTCAAGTTCGTACTTTCCATCACGCATACGGGCAATAGGGGTTATTGTATTGTGTGGTTCTCCGTCTGTCTCGCTGAATATAAATGCGTCTTCATCTGTATATGCTCTCCAGCTTGTAAGAATATGGTCTGCCGCATTTACTATACTGTCTGCATTTTCCCCCTGTAAACGAATTACGGACATAGGCCATTTTACAATTCCTGCTTTTACATCTTCATATCCAGAAATTACAAATGTTTTCTCATAATCAGCTTTTGCCATTGCAAATGTATATCCGCCGCCCTGAAAATGGTCATGACTTAAAATAGAGCCTCCAACTATAGGCAGGGCTGCGTTTGAGCCAGCCATATAATGCGGAAACTGTCTTACAAAATCAAGAATTTTCTTAAATACTGCATGGTCTATTTTCATCGGTGTATGCTCGGCATTAAATATAATGCAATGTTCATTATAATAAACATATGGCGAATACTGCATATAATACTGCTGTCCGTCTAATGTAACAGGAATAATCCTGTGATTTTGTCTTGCAGGATGTGAAAAATGACCTGCATATCCCTCGTTTTCCTTGCACAAAAGACAAGCCGGATAACCAGACTTCTTTGCTTTTCCAGCCTTTGCAATATCTCTTGGATCTTTCTCCGGCTTTGAAAGATTTATGGTAATATCAATCTCGCCGTACTCCGTATCAGTAACCCATTTTTCATCTCTTGCAATTCTGTCTTTTCTTATATAATTGGCTGCCTGGCTGAAACTATAATAAAAATCAGTTGCCGCCTTTGGAGAAACCGCATATTTATCCTTAAATTCTTTCCTCACAATACTTGGCGGCGGAGTTATACAGCCCATTATCTTTGTGTCAAACAAGTCCTTTGCAGTAATCGTATCCTCTTTCATAATACCGTTTTCAAAGGCATACTTCATCATATCTTCAAGTATCTCATGTACCGGTCTGAATGATGCAGCCTTATGTTTCTCTTCTGAGTTTTCACACTTCTGCGACTCACTCAAATCCTTAGTATCAGAATTTTCATTCTTTACATCATATTCCATCACATCAAACAATTCTAAAAGTCTATTTGTAACATAAATCTCATCACATTCCTCAATCAAGCCATTAGCTTTCCCGTATGAAACAAGTTCACTGATATATTTAGTAATCATACTCTCATATCCTCCTGCTGTTTTTAGCAATCCTGTATGCCTGCTTCTTTTTCAAACAGAGAATACAGCACAACAATTCTCATTTATTATCAACTTTAATCAATAACTTTCATTCCACCGTACTTACGAATTTTAAGCACATTGCAAGCACCTTTTCCAAATACTTTATCCATCTTTTCAAGATATTCAGGTACGGCTTCATTTTTAACAAATGCCTGTATTGTTCCTGCAAATCCGCCACCATGCACACGACATACTCCTTTTCCACACTCAAGTACAGTGTCGCTTATCGCAAGTGCAAGTGATACATTCTGATGTTTTATATCGTTTACAGTATATACATTCTGGAGATACTTGTATGATGAGTCTCCCGACTCTTTTACAAGTTCTAAAAATTCGTCAATCTTTTCTGCCTTTAATGCATCCGCTTCTTTTTGGACACGCTTATTTTCATTTATAAAATGAATTGCACGAAGCACGGCTCTGTCACCACATTTCTGTCTAATCTCAGCTATATTTTCTATCACATCATCCATTGTTATTTCTAAGAGAACTTCTTTTCCAAAATAAGCTGCAACCTCTTTCATTTCCTGTGGTACCGCCGCATAATCTGCCGTAAGGTCTGCATGAGAGCCCTTTGTATCCGTGATACATAAACTGTAACCATACTTATTCATGTCAAATTCAACCTTTTCAACAACCGGCTCTTTTGGCTTTGCAAAATCAACATGTACAAGACTTCCTACAGAACAAGCCATCTGATCCATAAGTCCACAAGGTTTTCCAAAATATACATTTTCCGCATACTGACCGATAATAGCAATCGTGACCGCATCCATTTTTCCGTCATTGTAAAGATGTGAAATAATAGTTCCCACAACCGTTTCAAACGCTGCCGATGAAGACAATCCTGCACCTATGAGCACATCACTTATGACATATGCAGTAAAGCCGCCAATATCAAAACCGTGGTCTTTTGCACCTTTAAGCACACCTTTAATCAAGGCTTTTGTAGTTTCCTTTTCGCTTTCTTTATAAGAAATGTCATTTACATCAATAACAATTTCTTTATATGTACCTGAGATAAGATGAATCATGTTGTCATCTGTTTTTCTCGTGACTGCAATAGCATCCAGATTGATAGATGCAGCTAAAATCTCACCGTGCTGATGGTCTGTATGATTTCCACCAACCTCGCTTCTTCCCGGTGCACTGTATATTGCTGCATCTCCTTCGCCATAAAGCTTTTCAAACTTTTCAATCGCTTTTATATAACGCTCTGTCTGATACTCTATCCTGCTCTCATCAACATAAATGTCTGTCAACAGGTCCTTGTAATCACCTTTCTTTAATGCTTCTTTTATTTCATTTGTTTTTTTCATGCACAAAATCCTCCCAATTTTAATTTTATTTCAACATAAAGCTAAACCTTTCAACATTTAACTCTAATATAATGCCAATTTATCATAATGTCAATAAAAGTTTACTTATTTTTACTAAACTTTTGTAACAGTTCAGCCTAAAAAAGATAAGTCAATAATACATGAGCTTGCTCAATGTATTATTGACTTGT
>OGPP01001673.1_pt1 | contig 15859 bp, 11 predicted proteins | sample 1553021 | NCBI WGS metagenome assembly OGPP01 (sample SAMEA2580217, study PRJEB22360) | human gut metagenome | biome: human gut; feature: human-associated habitat; material: faeces | place: Denmark | collected 2008/2010
CTACCTTTCTTAATTTTTATTTTTAAATATTTTTCTACTATTATATAGTTATATAGTAGATAAATAACAACTTTAAAAGTGGATTAAGCTTGAGTCAATGAATCAAGAAAATCATATAACTTCTTATTCATTTCTGAATAATCTTTGGTACGCAATTGTTCAGGTGTTTGAACAAAAGGTAACTCCTTATTTTGCTTACGCAAGTGTTCCTCGCCATCCGCAGCTATGAGCAAATCAATGGCTTGGGAATCAAACTCTAGGTGTGCTTGGAAGGCATAGTGTTTAGGACTAAAGCGAATAATTTGACGTGGACAACCTTGACTAGTAGCAAGAACAACTGCATTATCAGTCAATCCAGGCATATCACCATGCCAGTGGCCAGTATTGAGAGTTGTGCCAAAACCTTTGACATGCTCATCAGCTAATCCATCATCCGTAAGTGTTATTGGAAACACACCAATTTCGCGTTCTGGACTATGCTCATACTTACCACCATAGGCTACAGACAGAAGCTGAGCTCCCAAACATACACCAACAATATAGATATCAGCAGCAATTGCTTTTTGCATAAATGCAATCTCAGCGTTTGGGTCATAATAAGGAAAGGTCTGACGATCCTCATCAGGTGACTGAGGACCACCCATCACAATTAGAAAATCAATACCTTCAACGGTTTCAGGAAGGACCTCTTCCTCATATACCTTGGTTGATGTGATATTATGCCCACGGTCTTGAGCCCATTTTAAATAGGCTCCTGGAACTTCAAACGTTTCGTGTAAGATAAAATGAATATTCATTGTTTTTTCTTCCATCTATTATTAATTATCCTTGATAGTAGACCCGCTAAGATTAGAGGAACTGCTACCAGCCCTCCTTGACCGGTAAAACCTAGAACTAAGGCTATTCCCGTCAGAGGAGCATCCAAAGTTGTTACTAAAAATATGGTTGCACCAAGTAACATTCCTAGATTAGGATTTAGGGATAAACCAAAAGTCTCAAGACACCTTGTTAATAAGAAACCCGATCCGACACCTAAAGTAAACGAAGGCGTCAGTGTCCCTCCATAAGTACCTGACCATAGCAACAAGCACACAATAAGCCCTTTAATTACTAGCAAAATCGGAAGGTATTCCGAAGTTCCTCCAGAAAACATCCATTGTGCTAGAACCTGACCATTTCCCATGATTATAGGATAGAAAGCTACAATACCACCTAATATTATAAAAGAGACGGGCATGGTCCAGAGAATATGTTTATCTGTTATACGACTTTTACTCGCCTTTTTAGCTAAAACTTTAAATATAAGAGCAAGCGGAGTTACAAACAGCGTCAAAACAAGAATCTGTATCAAACTAGTAGGATGTAAGCTTACTTTATCTACTAAATATATAGCTTTCCCACCAACAATTGGACGAGCACAATAAGCTGACAAATAAGTTGTCACAAGAATGATACCAATGTTTTTCAGTTTCCAAGCAACTCCCAAAGTTTCCAAAACAAACAGTGTACTGGCAAAGGGAACTTGGTAAACCGCAGCTAAACCTGCTCCTGCACCACATGCAATCATGAGTTGTCTTTCAGGAATTTCTAAACCCAGTTTTTTTGATAAACTGCCAGCACATAAGGCACCTAATTCTCGTGGAGCTGCTTCCTTGCCTACCGAAGCACCTGCTCCAACGATTGCTACCTGAACCAAAGCATGAAGACTTTGGCCAAGAAAATTTGGACTCTTCTTACCAACGAGTTGCTTAGCCTTACTAATAGAAAGGAGGGACACTCGTCTCTGAAGGAAATACCAAAATAAACTAGCCAAAACACCTACTACAAGCAATACTGCAAATCGTCGAAAGGGACTTACAGAGTTAAACTGTGACAATAAATTCGATTTATCATTACCAAATACAAGAATTTGTATAAACTCCAAAAGGTAATGACAAAGAATGCCTACCAAACCTGAAGCAATACCGGTTCCAAAAACAGCTAAACTTAACCTAGTCGACTTGGGTAATGACGTTATAGGTTTTATTCCCCGAGCTATCATATTTTAGAGTTCAGCAAGAATCGCTTTTAGCAATCCTTTGAAGTCCCCTTTAACACGCTCTGTCACTTCCACCACTTCTTCGTGGTTCAATTCTTCTTGGAAACCAGCCGCAAAGTTGGTAATACATGAAATACCAAGAACTTTCAAACCAGAGTGAGCTGCGATAATAACCTCAGGAACTGTTGACATCCCAACAGCATCTGCACCAAGTGTCTTATAAGCACGGATTTCAGCTGGAGTTTCATAACTTGGACCAGTCACACCGATATAAACACCATCATCCAATTTGATACCAAGTTTATCAGCCATTTTATGAGCGGTTTCACGGTATTCAGGTGTGTAAGCTTTAGACATATCAGGGAAACGTGGACCAAAATCATCCAAGTTTTCACCGATCAATGGGTTTTGACCAGTCATGTTAATGTGGTCAGTGATGGCCATCAAAGTACCTGGGCCAAAGCCGATACCACCTGCTGCATTGGTTACAACAACTCCTTCACATCCAAGAGCTTTCATAACACGTACAGGGAAAGTAACGACTTCAAGCGGATTTCCTTCATAAAAATGGAAACGCCCTTGAAGAGCCAAAACCTTACGTCCAGACAAAGTTCCGTAAACAAGTTTTCCAGCATGACCGACAACCGTTGATTGTCCCCAGTTTGGAATATCCGCATAGTCAATGACAACTGCGTCTTCAACTTCTTCAGCCAACTCACCAAGTCCAGAACCCAAGATTAAACCAAACTCAGGATTTTCAATTCCTTTGCTTTCCAAAAATGCTTGAGTGACTCTAATTTTTTCAAGTAGCGACATGTTATTTCTCCCTTAATTTTATTTCATTCTTAAAAAGTGACCAATTTTTGAAAAAGTTCTTGCATTTCGAATGGTTATATCAGGATAAAAAGGTGTTTTCAATAACTTCTTATGATAAGCTGTTTGGCTATAAGTTGATTTATCATACTTTACCCAGTAGACACCAAGTTGACCAAAATGAAGTATTTCATCTTTCAACTCTAAAGAGTTAATAATCTTCTTCATTTCGTTCTTATCAAGTCTTTCAGTGAATAAGAGGACGTCTTTTCTATAGAAATCATCTTCCCACCACTTAGGTAATGAGGCCACTTCATTTTGATAATCTTCAAGAGTAAAAAGAGAAAATACCTTAATAAATGGATAAGCCTTATTTAGAAATTCCTCTAAAACTAAGAGGAGTTCCTCTTTCATCAAGGTAGAATCAAAGAAAAGATTTCCACTATTTATATAGGAAGAAACATGTGACATACCGAGTTCTTCCAACTCACGACAAAATTCCTCCATGACTACCTTGTGACGACCACCAACGTTTATTCCACGAACCAAAAATGCATAGCGCTTCATTTTAGATAAGTTTATCCAAGAAGCTTTCACCAATCATGGCTTTATCTACACCAAAGTTTTCAGCGACAGTTGCTGAGATGTCAGAGAAATGACCTACTGGAATAAGTCCATTTCCTTTGAATGATGGGCTATAAGCCAAGAAAGGAATATATTCACGAGTATGGTCTGTACCTGCATAAGTTGGATCATTTCCGTGGTCCGCTGTAATCATCAAGAGATCATCTTCACGCATGGCAGCAATGATTTCAGGCAAACGTTGGTCAAATTCGTGCAAACAATCACGATATCCATGTGGATCACGACGGTGTCCATAAAGGGCATCGAAGTCTACCAAGTTTGTGAATGAGAAGCCATGTTTGAAATCTTTAGAAGTCATAGCTTTAATCAAATTATCAATACCATGGCTATTTGATTTGTTGTGGCCCATATCGTGGTTAATACCAGCTCCGTTGAAAATATCATTGATTTTACCAACGGCATAAGTATCAATACCAGCTTCATTCAATTTATCCAAAACAGTTGGTGCAAATGGTGAAACAGCCAAATCTCGACGATTAGATGTACGAGTGAAGTTTCCAGGCTCACCAACGTAAGGACGAGCAATGATACGCCCTAGAAGAGCTGGACGCTCAAGGGTAATTGAACGCGCATATTCACAAATACGATACAACTCATCCAATGGAATAATGTCTTCGTGTGCAGCAATTTGAAGAACTGGGTCAGCTGAAGTGTAAATAATCAATTCACCAGTTTCCATTTGACGAGGTCCAAAGTCTTCAATAACAGCTGTACCTGAGTATGGTTTATTAGCTTCACGAATGACTTTACGACCTGAGAATTCCTCAATTTTAGTGAGAATTTCTTCTGGGAATCCGTTCCAGAAGGTATCAAAAGGTTCAGTAATATTGAGACCCATGATTTCCCAGTGACCAGTCATCGTATCCTTACCAAGAGAAACTTCCTGCAATTTTGTTGCATAACCAGTTGGATTACTTTCTGCTGGTACTGTTTTCAAAGGTGTTTCACGAGGAATATTTCCTAGACCAAGCTTAGCCATATTTGGCACATTCAATCCTACTGATTTAGAGATATGACCAAGGGTATCTGAAGCACCATCTGGCACACCTGCATTGACAAAGTCATTGGCATCTGGAGCAGCACCAATTCCTACTGAATCAAGAACGACTAAATGCATTCGGTTAAATTTGGACATAACAACACCACAAAGAGATAAAATCTTTTCGAAATTACCTCTTGCCTTTCTATATTATTTAATAGTTTGACAAAATTAATTAGCTTTCCTCATTAAAAGTGAGGGAAAATCAAAATTGGACTAGGCCTTGACTTCAACGACCTTAACACCGTCTTTTCCTGCAACGATGACTTTGTTAACCATACCATTGAACAATCCATGATCGACAACACCTGTCATAGCTTTTAGTTCTTCACCAAGAGCTACTGGATTTTCAATCTTACCTAAATCAAGATCGATGATATAGTTCTTCATATCCGTAACAAAGCGATTACCTTCCTCCGAAAGTCGGAATGATGGCTTATAGCCCTTCGACTCAAAGACACGATAGAGACGATCAGCACCATATTGAACCACTTCAACTGGTAATTTGAAAGCACCTAATTGATTAACCATTTTTGACTCATCAACTACCCAGATATATTCTTTCGTAGGTGTAGCGACGATTTTTTCCATCAGAAGGGCACCACCGCCACCTTTAATCCCATTGAGTTGAGGGTCTACTTCGTCGGCGCCATCAACAGTAACATCAATACTGTCAATATCATCCACTGCCTTCAAAGGAATACCTAAGCCTTTAGCTTGTTTAGTGGTTTGACTTGATGTCGTTACTCCAACAACACTAAGGCCTTCTTCCTTAATACGACGGCCAATTTCCTCTACGAAGAAGTAAGCTGTTGACCCTGTACCGAGTCCAACAACCATTCCATCTTCAACATATTTAGCAGCGGTTACACCAGCGATTTTCTTAAGTTCTTCCATGCTCGTCTCCTTGCATCTTTCTATAATAGTCATTCAAAACAATTATAACATGTTTCACCAGTAAATAGAAATGATATGGGGGAGGAAAACCGAGCAAAAATAAAAACTAGATCCTAAATAGAATCTAGTTTTGATGGGGAACTAATTTAATAGCACCACTTAATCTTCTTTACGACGTTTGAAGAATCCTACAAAGGCTGCAAAAATCATTGAAAGAAGTCCAATAAATCCAGCATTGCTAGTGTGCTCACCAGTTTGTGGCAACTCAGCTTGAGGCACTACAGGAACTTCAGTATCTGGAGTTGGTGTAGTTGGTGGTGTCACTGGAGTTGGAGGAGTAACAGGTGTTGGTGGTGTTTGTGGAGTAGTCGGTGGAGTTGGTGGTACCACGTGAGACTCTCTCTCAACGACATAGTTCTTGTGCCATACAACACTTGGTTTTTCAGGAGTTTTAGGTTCTACTGGTTTAGCAGGAACTTCAACTACTTTTGGTGTTGGTGGCGTTGGTGCCGTTGGACCTGTTGGTGGTGTTGGTTCAACCGGTTTTTCTGGAACTTCAACCACTTTTGGTGTTGGTGGCGTTGGTGCCGTTGGACCTGTTGGTGGTGTTGGTTCTTGTGGTTTACCAGGAACTTCAACTACCTCTGGAGTTGGTGGCGTTGGTGCCACTGGCTCTTTTGGAGGTGTTGGTGGTGTTGGTTCTTGTGGATTGATACCAACTGTTTTAACGACTGGTTTAACCGGTGCTGTTGGTGGTGTTGGTGCCTTAGGTTCTTCAGGTTTTTCACCTGGATTCTTAGGTAAACCAAGGTTAGAGTTGATTGCGAACCAGTAAACTGTTGGTGCGCCATCAGCATTTGCACCTTCAGCAGTAAATACCAAGTGACCATTAGTCATCTTGATACCTGCACCTCCATAGTAGAGGTAAGGTGAATCAGCGTTATCCCAACCTGTCAATTCTGATGTTGTCTCACCATTAAAGACTGCACCATGGTCAATGTATTGGTTATCATTGACTGATGTTACTTCTTTAGTGGCAGCATCATAAGTAACTGATGATTTTGGAATAGCGATGAATTGGTTATCACCAATATTTACATATTCTTGGTGGCGTGTTGATTGGTATTTTTTCTTAGGTGTGAATGTAATCAAACCAGTTTCAGCAGAAACACTGTATGAACCAATAACATCATCTTTATCACCAAACGTATAATCTTGGTTACCAAGAGCGTGGCCATTACCACTACCTGAAGCATTAAGAGTTGTTACATCAGATGGAATTTCACGTGAGACAACCCATTCTGAACCATTCCAGTCAGTGATAGGAACCACTACCTTAAGTGGGTTCTCATCTGAAATGTTAACTGTAGCTCCACCAAAATCTGCATAACCAGATTTTGTAACAACTTCACCGTTTTGGATTGCCAAAGTAGAACCATCTGCGTAAGGATTGTAAGTACCGCGAACAGTATTACCATTAACGTCTTTCGCTTCTACTGTAAGTGGACGTGGGCGCTCAGATGTTTCAACATATGCTGCACCGTTCCAGTGGTTAAGTGAGTTAAGTGCTACGATAGCTTTACGCTCACTAAGGTTGAACATTTTACCATCTTTATCGTAAAACTCAACATCTACAGCTACTTTAACCGGTTTATCTTGATCAGTTGACGCTCCAACTGTCATAGTTACTGTTGGATCCTTACTGATTTTCGCGATACCTTTTCCGTCGTTTGATGGAAGGCTAACGATTTCGTAACGGTATACAACACGTTTGATTGCTGATGCTTCATTTTCAACAAGCATGCTTGATTGGTTCAAGCCATCATAAGTAACAACAAATTTGTCACCTTCTTTAACTTGAATCCACTCGTTTTCAGTGTTTGTCCAAGGGCTATTTGAAACAATGTCAGATGCTTGTAACTTGTTAGAGTCATATTGGAAAACATTACTTGTATTAAGACGCTCTTGTGCTTCTTTTGTCAAGTAGTTGCTTACACCTTCAACTCTGTGTGTCGCATCGTTTTCACGTTGGAAGGTCAATTCTTGAACAACTTCAGCATCTTTAAGGTTACGATATACAGGATCATTCATGTATTTATCGTAAGCTGTTTTAGCATCTTGGTATTGTTTAAGTGCTGTTTGGTAGACAGCTAATTTGTTTTGATACTCAAGGTACTCTTGGTCATATTTAGCTTTTTGCTCATTGTAGACAACCAAGGCAGCTTCGTATTTAGCTTTTGCATCTGCATTGTATTTTTCAATAGCTTGTTTTGTTTCAAGATCTGCTTCATAAGCTGTTTTCTTAGCGTTATAAAGTTCAAGATTCTTGTCATATGCTGCTTTTTCTACATCATATTTAGCTTTTGCTTCATTGTATGCTGCTAGCTCAGTTTGATATTTAGCTTCAGCTTCAGCGTTACGTTTTTCAGTAACAACTTTTTCAGCTACTTTATTATCATAATTAGCTTTTTCAGCATTGTATTTGGCTTTATCGCTATTGTACTGAGCAAGAGCTGCTTCATAATCAGCTCTTGCTTGGTTATATGTTGCCAATTCTGCTTGGTATTTAGCTGCAGAAAGCGCATTTTCTTTATCAGCGGCTTCTTTTTCTGCTACCTTAGCATCATAAGTAACTTTCTTAGTCTTGTACTCTGAAAGAGCTGAGTCATAAGCTTGCTTAGCAATTTGGTATTGCTCTGAAGCTTTATCATAAGCTGTTTTTTCAGTATCATATTTAGCCTGAGCTTCAGCATTTGTTTTATCAGCAAGTGCTTTCTCAGCTAATTTGGCATCATAGTTTGCTTTTGCTTTATCATAGTCAGCTTTATCTGACTTGTATTGTTCTTTAGCCGCTTTATAATCAGAAACGACTGTATTGATTTTCTCTGCTTGTGCTTTATTATCTGCAGCAGCTGCTTCAACAGTTTCTTTGGTTTGAGCAGGTTTTTCCTTAACCTCAACCCCTTCGTTAGTTGCAGCTGTTTTTGCAGCTTCTAAGCTTGTATTTGTTACTTCACTCGTTGTAACAGTTGTGTTGCCTTCTTCAGTAACGTTAACAACTTTCTTTTCAGTTGAATCTGCTACGGCTGAAGTGTTTTCTTCAACAGCATCTGTTGCTTCAACTGCTGGTGTTGCTGAATCTGTAGTTGTTGCTACCTCATCAGCGCTTGCATTTGAAGCTCCTACTGCAAGAACTGCAGTCCCCAAAAGAACAGAAGCCGCACCAAGGCTAGACTTTCTGAGTGAATAACGTTGTAATTCCTTTTTCCCCATTAAATTACTTCCTTCTATATTTAGTTATGTTCATATTCTAACAAAAGAAAGAACCATGTCAATTTGAGATATCTCATAAAAACACCCATTCCTTTAAATTCGATTAGATTCTTAAATTCAAATACTTTTTAATATCAAAATATTTGATAGACAAAACCCTATAATTAATAGTGTTTACGTTACAAATAGGTGGTTTAATTTTATAATATCTAGTCCAATTCACTTTAATGTTTTTTTATTGAAAAGATTATGAAAAACAATCAACTATAAGCTTTCATTTTACTTTTCATAGTGATATTTAGCTTTTGGATAGCTATTTCACCTAAATCATGTCCTCTCCTTTCCCCTATTAGTTTTAACATTCAAACTTATTTATGCCGATAATATGCAAAGAATAGGTAACAAAAAAAGACTAGACTGTCTTGCATGGCAAAACAACCTAATCTTTCATTTTATCTTATTAATGTTTACGTTTGCGAGCTGACCATAGACCTGTAAGCGCCATTGAAAGGAAACCTAAACCTGTTACAGATGCTAATTTTTGGTTAGAGTCACCTGTTTCTGGCAATACGGCGCTATTAGTTCTTTCTGTTTCTTGCTTAGCAACTACAGAAGAAGTTGGTGTAACGCTTGGTCCTGTAGGTGTTCTAGGAGTTTTTGGTTTTTGAGGAGTTGGTGGCGTCGTTGGTACTGGACGTGTTACGCGCTCAACAAGATAATTTTTATGCCATTTTACCTTAGGAGCTACAAGTTCTTTAGGTGAAACAGGTTTATTAGGAACATTAACTGTGACCATAGTTGGTGGTGTTGGAGCTGTTGGCTCTGTTGGTGGCGTTGGTTTTGTTGGCTCACCAGGTACCTCTACAACTACTGGTGTAGGTGGAGTCGGAGCCTTAGGTTCTACTGGAGCCGTAATCTTACGTGGCTCTACTGGCACTTCAACTAAAGCTGGAGTTGGTGGCGTTGGAGCTTTTGGTTCTGTTGGAGCCTTTGGTTCCTCTGCATCAACTGTAACAACTGTATAGTTAGGTTCTGTTGGTGCCGTAGGGGCTGTTGGCGGAGTTGGTTCTGTTGGTACCGCTGGAAGAACTTCTAATGTAATCGTTGGTGGTGTTGGAGCCTTTGGTTCTTCAGGAGCTGTTGGCTCTTTTGGCGCTTCACCTGGATTTTTTGGAATACCAACATTTGAGTTAATCGCAAACCAATATACTGTTGGTTGACCAGCAGCATTAGCTCCATTAGCCGTAAATACCAAGTGACCATCAGCCATCTTCAAGCCTGCTCCACCATAATAGAGGTATGGAGAAGATGGATTATCCCAACCTTCAAGAGTCGTTGAAGATTCACCATTAAAGATAGATCCATGTTCAATGTATTGGTTATCTTTAAATGATGTCACCTCTTTTGTAGCAGAATCATAAGAAACACTTGAATTTGGAATTGGAATGTATTTATTGTTTCCAACATTTACAGATTCTTGGTGCTCTACATTTTCAAATTTCTTCTTAGGAGTAAAGATGATACGTCCTGAAGTTGGATCAATCGTATAAGAACCGATAACATCATCTTTATCATCTAATGTGAACTCATCTGTTCCAATAGAGTGACCGTTCCCAGCACCTGAAGCATTGACTGCAGTTGCATCAATCACAGTTTCTTCACTAACTGTAAATTCACTACCATTCCATGTTGCTTTTTGTGCCACAATCTTAAGTGGATTTTCAGCAGAGATAGTGACGTCAGCAGTACCAAAGTCAGCTGTTCCATTTTTAACAACAACCGCATTGTTTTCAATGCTCATTGATGAACCATCTGCATAAGGATCCCATGTTCCACGAACAGTCTTACCATCTTTATCTTTGGCTTCTACTGTAAGAGCACGAGGTTTATCCCCACTATCTACATAAGAAGCTCCTGTCCAGTGGTTGAGAGAGTTCAAAGCTACAATAGCATTGTGTTGTGTCAAATCAAACTTATTGCCATTACCATCATAGAATTCAATATCAACAGCAACTTTAACGGGTTTATTTTGGTCTGTTGAAGCACCGACTGTAAGTGTTACAGTTGGATCCGAGCTAACAGCTGCAATTCCTTTACCGTCATTCGACGGGAGACTCAAAATCTCATATCGGTAAATCACGCGCTTAATTGGATGCATATCCGTATCTTCACGCATGCTTGACTGATTCAAGTTATCATAAGTAACAACAAATTTATCGCCTTCTTTAACTTGAATGTATTCAGTCTCATTATTAGCCCAAGGACTAGTTGCTACAATATCTGAAGCTTCCAATTTATTGGAATCATACTGATGTACATTGCTTGTATTCAAACGAGATTGAGCATCACGAGTGAGATAAGCACTGATACCATTGATGGTATGAATGGCTCCACCTTCACGTTGGAAAGTCAAATCTTGAACAGTTTCTACATCTTTTAGATCTTGGAAACCATTATCATTTATGTACTTATCATAGGCTTCTTTAGCATCTTTGTACTGTGCTAAAGCTGTTTGATATTCAGCAAGTTTTGTTTGGTAGGTAGCAAAATCTTTGCCATATTGCTCTAGGTCTACATTGTATTTTGCAAGCTCAACTTCATACTTAGCTTTAGCAGCATCTTCTTCTGCTTTAATAGCAACAAGTTTATCATAAGCTGCTTTATCTTTATCGTATTGCGCTTTCTTAGCTTGATATTCTTGTAAATCTTTGTCATATTGCGCTTTAGCTGTATTGTAAACAGCCATTTCCGCATCATACTTGGCTTTAGCATCCGCATTTGCCTTATCAGCAACTGCTTTTTCTGCTACTTTGGCATCGTAGGCTGCTTTAGCTGTATTATAAGCTGCTAAATCAGTTTGATATTTTACATAAGCTGTATTGTATGCAGTAAGATCTTTTTCATATTGCTCTTGAGCAGCCTTATCCGTAATTTCTGCTTGTGTCTTCTCAGCTACTTTCACATCATAGGCAGCTTTTTTAGTGTTGTATTCAGCTAGAGCTGCATCATACAGAGCCTTATTTGCCTTATATTCAGACAAAGCTGCGTTGTATGTGACCATTTCTGCATTATACTTAGATTTAGCTTTTGCATTAGCTGCATCAGCTGCTGCTCTTTCGGCTACTTTAGCATCATAGGCTGCTTTAGCAGTCTTGTAGGCAGCCAAATCGGTTTGATATTTTTCGTAAGCGGCATTATAAGTAGCTAAATCTTTCTCATACTGTTCTTGAGCATCCTTGTTTTCAATTTCTGTACGAACTTTTTCAGCTACTTTAGCATCATAAGCTTCCTTCTCGGCATCATATTTTGCCTTGTCTTTGGTATACTGAGCCATAGCAGCTTCATAGTTCTTTTTAGCAGTTTCATAAACAGCCAACTGTACCTTGTAATCGGCTTCTGATTTAGCATTAGCTGCATCAGATGCTGCTTTTTCTGCTACTTTAGAATCATAAGTCAATTTTTGAGTATTATACTCTTCCAATGCTGCGTCATAGGCTTTTTTATCAGCTTGATATTTAGCTAATCCTTTTTCATAAGAAGCTTGATCAGTATCATACTGTGCTTTAGAAGCAGCGTTTGCTTTATCAGCTGCTGCTTTTTCAGCCACTTTAGCATCGTACTCAGCCTTAGCTTTTTCATACTCAGCTACATCTTTTTTGTGGTCTTCTTTTGCTTTCTGATAATCATAAACAACTGTATTAATCTCTTTTGATTGAGCTTGATTGTTAGCAATAGCCCCCTCTAGGGATGTATGCGTTTGAGGTGCAGTTTCTTCAACTTCTACCCCTTCTTTTACCGCAGAAGCTTTAGCATCCTCAAGGCTATCAGTTGTTACAACACTTGTTGTTACAGTGGTATTTCCTTCTTCTTTGACAGAAACAACTTGCTTCTCTGAATGGTCAACAGTTGTTGCCGGATCGGCAGCAGAATCTGTTAGCACAGAAGCACTAAGTGGTGTATCAGTAGCAGCTGAAGTTGAAACCTCATCTGCATGTACACCAGTTGCACCCATCGCAAGAATGGTTGTACCCAAAAGAACAGAAGCAGCCCCAAAGCTATACTTTCTGATTGAAAAACGTTGTGAATCTTTTCTTCCCATATCACAAATTTCCTTCTATATTTTCTTAACACCTAAAGTCTAACACTTTTAAATTTTCTGTCAATAGAATCATCTTAATTTTTTCAAAATTTTACACTCATTTTCAATTTATAAGTATTATTTAATTGATTCTTTAATTTAAAAGAATAGATAGCTTAATTTTATATGTTACTTCTTCTGAAAATTAGAATTAATCAGCTATAGATAAGTATAATATTAGGTTTTTTATTAATTATTTTCCCCGAATAATTTATTAAACCATCAAAAAAAAGCCCCAAAGGGCTAAAATCTTTACAATATTTGGGTATATTCTGATAGTTGCTTCATTGATTTGAAACAATACCTAACGACAATCCAAGTGCAGATATCAGACATCATCGACTTAAGATTTTTTTGACCAAGGCCTTCAAATCTGGAACTACTTCTTCCATAAACCATGGATTTTTTGCTTGCCAAATATTATTTCGAGGAGAAGGATGAACGAGAGGGAAAAACTCTGGTAGATAATCTTTGTAATGCTTAACTGTATCCGTTAATTTTGCTGACGATTTTTGATGTAAATAGTAATGCTGTGCATAATTACCTACTAAAATCGTCAATTGGATATCAGGAGCTAAAGCAAGAACTTTCTCATGCCACTTATCTGCAAATCCTTTGCGAGGAGGTAAATCACCTGATTTACCATGACCTGGGAAATAAAAATCCATTGGTACAATAGCAAACATACCAGATTCATAGAATTCTTCGCGTGAGACCCCCATCCAATCCCTGAGATTATCACCACTAGGATCATTCCAGTAAAGGCCAGACTCTTGGGCACGAATACCAGGAGCTTGTCCCACGATATTAATCCGAGCCGTTTTTGGAATGGAAAACAAGGGTTTTATACCTTGTTCCGTATAAACTTTATTTTGTTCATCAGCCATAATGGCTTGTGTCAATTCTTCAAGTGTTTCCATAATGTCCTCCAAAAAAAGAGACAGTCTGTCTCTTCTTTTTATTTGATTAACTCATAGATAGCCTCTGCATAAATGGCAGCTGCACGGTACAAGTCCTCAACTTCAGTAAATTCATTGGCTTGGTGCATAGTGTTGACATAACCAGGGAACATAGCTCCATAGGCAACACCACGTTTTAGGAGACGTCCAAATGTCCCACCACCAATAATTTGTTCATGACCTTTAAGTCCTGTTTGTTTCTCATAGACTGAAAGAAGAGTCTCTACCATAGGATCATCAACTGGTACATAGTGTGGCACATGACCATGTTCTGAGAGACTAACTGCCTTAGGACCTTCAAGTTTTTCAAGACCAGCCTTAATAGCGTCCGTATCAACCCCTTGAGGGTAGCGGAAATTCAGAGCAATTGTATTATCTTCTGATTCCTTAGAGAAGTTAAATACACCAGCATTCATGGTCAATTCACCCATCTTAGGATCTGTATAGGCAAGACCTGTCTTTTCAGCAAAGAAATCCTTATGAAGTGTTTCAGCAATTATATCCAAATACGTTTTAGCATTGCCTTGGAAATCAAATTGACTAAGGAAGTGTGCCAAGTAGGTTGCCCCATTAATACCATTTTGAGGCATCATACCATGAGCTGATTTCCCATGAATAGTCACATGGAAAACACCCGCTTCTTCGGTTACTTGACCAGTTACTTCTTGTTCCGCAACAAAGTCTGCTAATTTGGCCTCGAGTTCTTTCAAAGTGATAGGTCCAGTAAAATCTGCACTTGCTGATTCAGGAACCATATTTTCACGCAAACCACCATTAAAGGACACAAGACTAAAGTCCCCATCATTTTGACCTTCAAAATGGAGATAAGCTGTAATATTTCCCTTTTCACCATTGATGATTGGAAATTCTGCATCAGGTGAAAAACCAAAATCAGGATCTTTCAATCCATTATGAGCGAAGTAATATTCCATATCGCCCCAACCAGATTCTTCATCAGTACCAACAATGAATCGCACACGCTTAGATACTGGAAGCTCGAGTTCTTTAATAATTTTCAAGGCATAGTAACAAGCCATTGTTGGGCCTTTATCATCTGATGACCCACGGGCATAAAGTTTACCGTCTTTGATTACAGGTTCATAAGGATCTGTATCCCAACCACTACCAGCTGGAACCACATCCAAGTGGGCAAAGATACCCAAAACTTCATCCCCTTGACCAAATTCAAAGTCACCAGCATAATTATCAATATTACGAGTTTTATAGCCATCACGTTCAGCTAAAGCAAGAAAATGTTCCAAAGCTTTTACTGGTCCAGGACCAAATGGGTGCTTATCATCAACCTTACTGTCATCACGTTCTGAGTTAATACGCAAAAGACCAAAAAGGTCCTCCATCAAAGCATCTTTGCGCTTATCAACTTTGGCACGAAAATCAATTGTCATAATTTACTCCTTACTGTCTCTAGTTAGCATTATTTTACCATTTTTAGTAAGAGTTTTCATCATTTATAAAGAAAATACAATCACTTACCCATCATCACAAGACGCCTTACCATTTTGAATAGCATGTGAAACATTTCCAAAATCAGGCATGATCGAATCAAAAGTAATACTATTGCTTTCAACTAGGAACGCTTTCTCTTAGCTACCTGCCCCTTTTCACTTTAAGCCTTACTATTGAAATCACTCGCATTGTAGCATTACGATAATATCATTACAAGAATTTCCATAAATTTTAGAATATTCTCTTAATTAATGCTATAATAGGACTATCAAAACTAAGGAGATGCATTATGCCATTTGTAAAAATTGATCTCTTTGAAGGTCGTACTGAAGAACAAAAAATCGAACTTGCTCGCGAAGTTACTGAGGTTGTATCACGTGTTGCAAAAGCACCTAAAGAAGCTATTCATGTTTTCATTAATGATATGCCAGAGGGAACTTACTACCCACATGGTGAAATGAAGAAGAAAAACTAATCAGGCTCTATAATTTCTGTAGTGGGTAAAACCACTGTAGAGATTATAGAGCTTTTTGAGTGTACACAAAAAGTCCCATAAGAACTATAATGAAAAGCGACCAAACCATCATTAG
>OGPP01001693.1_pt1 | contig 15717 bp, 12 predicted proteins | sample 1553021 | NCBI WGS metagenome assembly OGPP01 (sample SAMEA2580217, study PRJEB22360) | human gut metagenome | biome: human gut; feature: human-associated habitat; material: faeces | place: Denmark | collected 2008/2010
GGAAAAAGGTGGCGCCGCAAGCAGCGCCACCCCTTGTGGTTATTGTTTTATTTACCCGCACGTGCTGCTGCATCTTCAATAGATACGCTCTGTGCAGTAATTCTTAAGTCTTCCAGACTCAGCTTAGACATATCAACCAGTTCCTGATCGGTATATGGAAGCTGATCTACGAAATACTTCTCATAATTCTTGTAATCATCTGCAGATGATACATACAGATATGGGAATGGAACATCTTCGAACTTACCACCAAAGTCTTTGTAGTTACCCTTTACTGCATTGTATACCATCATGAATGCGATCAATGGATCACAGAAATGTCCTCCGGACTCACCAGCCATGGAACCATTCTCAAGTCTGTCTCCAAGGTCTGGAAGGAAGTCTGTAGAAACGATGTCGATATCTGCGGTCTTTCCGGCACGCTCAACTGCTGCGATTGCACCCTGGAGAGGATCTCCACCACCACCTGCTGGAATAAGTGCATCCAGGTTTGGATCTGCTGCCATCAGAGCTTCTGCTGCCTTAGAACCACCTTCGGAAGTTGTTCCTGCGTACTGTGGCTCAGAAAGCTTTGCCTGATCATCTGGATGTTCTTCGTTCCACTTATCTACGCCAGCTTTATAGCCTTCCCATCTGCCGAGCCATGTAGCATCTCCCTGCTCCCAGCCGATCAGACCAATGTTTCTGTCACCTTTGTTTAAAAGAATGTTTACAAGTTCTTCACCGTTTGCCGGCTCATCCTCGTGAACAGCTCCGATATAATAATCAGAATCTTTTGCTGCCTGATAAATATCTGCACTGTTTTCCTGACTGATAACACGGAAGAACTGTGCCAGATATACTTTATTGTCATTACATGTCTTAATAGCGGATGTCATCTCTGTATCAGAAGAGTTGCAGATGATGATACCCTGGCATCCTGCTGCTGCTAACTGCTCTACGGATGCGGTAACCTTCTCCGACACATGACCCTGGTCAACGTACTGAACCTGAACGCCCAGAGCCTTTGCTGCCTCGTCGATGATCAGCTTACACTGGGAACCAAGTACATCGGTGGAGGACCAGATGGAAACACCGATCTTGATGTCTTTGTTGTCGATCGTCGAAGCTGCTGCCTCGCTTCCTTCTGCTGCAGAAGCATCTGCTGCCTGTGTCGCATTTGCTGCTCCAGAGCCGCCGCATGCGGTCATGCTCACTGCCATCGCTGCTGCTGTCATGGATGCAGCGGCACGTTTGAACATTTTTTTCATTCTAACTACCTCCCATAAAATTTTCTTTGCAAGCGGCACCCCAGCCGCACTGCTTTGTTGCTTTTCACAACTTTTTGTAATTTTATTATAACAATCTAGGACAAGTTGTGCAAGTAAATACAAGATCATTTTTTCATAAAGTTGTATTTTATTTTGTATATTGTTATAAATTTAACGTCTGATTTTGACATCCTTTTAGCAGGAATACAAATGATGCATAAATTAAAGCGGCTGTTTTCGCTAAATATTTATGCATCATGTATAGGTTTGCTGATTTTCTCTCGAATTATGTCGAATCAAGAGAATACAGCTTTATATTGTTTCTGATATGTACTGTACTTTTTTCAGATGTCTTCTCTCTCTTTGCATGGATATTTCCCGTCATTTTGACTGTTCTATCTTGATGCTGTCATACCAGACATTCATGTCGGTTTGTCTGTCTCCAGAAGAGAATTTCTACTTTTTCTTCTTTACCATCGCAAGGATCGACTGAAGCACGATGAAGAAGCATAAAAGCGCCGCGATCGTGATACGGGTCCACCAGGAAGAAAGTGTTCCCTGGAAAGTGATAAATGCCTCGATCGTCGCCTTGATAAGGACGCCAAACAGGGTTCCGAATACATTACCGACGCCGCCGGTTAAGAGCGTGCCGCCGATAACAGAGGAAGCTATCGCATCCATCTCGAAGCCCTTTGCCTGCTCAACGAAGCCGCCCAGCGTATTCAGACAGAACAGGATGCTGCCGACACCGCAAAGGAAACCGTCCAGGATATAAGCTTTCAGCTTTACCCGGCGTACATTCAAGCCCATCATCAGCGCTGACTGCTCATTGCCGCCGATCGCGTAGATACTGCGTCCGAATTTCGTATATTTCAGCATAATAAATGCCAGAACCAGAAGCACCAGCGCAATCACAACCGTCGGATAGATATACGGATAAATCATCACGCCTTTTTTGTTGAGATAGCCGCCGAACGGAATGTAAAGTTTCATCTTCGCCCATGCCATGAAAGTTTCATTCGTAATACTGATCATGTCCTTGGAAATGATCGCGGTCATGCCGCGGGCAAAGAACATACCCGCCAGGGTAACAATAAATGGCTGGATATCCATGTAAGCAACCAGGAATCCCTGTACCAGACCAAAGACAATCCCGGTCACCAGCACGATGAGAACCGCCGGAACCGCACCGATACCGCCTTTTTCCATCATCCATGCCAGCATCATACAGCCCATCGCCACGAAGGAACCGACGCTGATATCGATACCGCCGGTGATCATGACGATCGTCATGCCGATACCGATGACAATCAGACCCGCATTGGAAATAAAGAGGTTTAAGAAGTTCTGTGTCTTGGCAAAGCCCTGTGCGTTAAAGAGCACGCAGCCGATCGCGTACATCACGAAGAACAGCAGGATCGTGACAAGAAGCAGGAACGTGTTCTGATTTAATTTCTTCTTTTCTTTCATGATTTATGCCGCCTCCTTTCCTGCCGCGCTCAGTTCTTTTTTCTGTGCCAGGGATTTTCTCCATCTAGCAAATCCCGGAGACTGGAGTGCTACGATGATGACAACCACGATCGCCTTGTAAACCGGAACCTGATCCGAGGATACGTGCATCGCATACAGGGTGGTCGTCAGCGCCTGAATCGTATACGCGCCGATGACAGAACCTGCCAGCGAGAATTTACCGCCGCCGAGGGAGTTTCCGCCGATGGCAACTGCCAGAATCGCATCCAGCTCCATATTAAGACCGATGTTATTCGCATCCGCCGAGTAGATGCGGCTGGAAGCAATCAGACCTGAAAGACCGGAGCAGAGCCCACAGTACGCATAAGTAAGGAAAATAATCATGACCGACTTGATGCCGACGAGCTGGGACGCACGCTTATTGATACCGACCGACTGGATGTACATACCCAGTGCCGTTTTCTTCAAGAGTAATGAAGTCAGCGCCACAACGACGACCGCCACGATAAACGGGGTCGGAACCGGGAATCCCGGAAGGGAAGCGCCCAGGGTACGGTAGCTGTCCACGCGCACGTATGTGATCTGTCCATCCGTGATCAGCTGGGCGATACCGCGCCCGGCGGTAAACATGATAAGAGTCGCTACCATCGGCTGGGGGGTTTAATTTTGAACCCGAAAACCGGAGGTGTGGATGTTTAACTTTGCAACCAGAAAACCGTTGAAGCAGCCAATCGCCGCGCCGACGATGAGCGCCGCCAGGAAGCCGAGAATCAACGGATTGGCATATGCAGTTGCTGCGCGCTCGCCGCCGGTTAAGAGGTTGCAGCAGACTGCCGCACTGACCGCCATGATCGCGCCGACGGAAATATCCGTTCCAGCAGAGGACGATACGACAAGCGTCATGCCGACTGCCAGAATCACCAGCTCTGACGCACGGTTGATGATATCGATTAAGTATCCGTAGAGAACGCCGTTCCGCACCTCGATCGCGAAGAAGTTCGGCGTCGTGACGATATTTACCAGCAATACCAGCGCAAGGCAGAAAATCGGGAGAAACAGCCTCTGCGAGGTAATTTTTTTGAACGTCATATTTTTCATAGCTACTGTCCTCCTGCAATGGTTGACATAATGTTGGACTGGTTCATCTCATCCTCGGAAAGTTCTCCTACCTTTGCACCATCGCGCATAACGACCATGCGGTCGCAGGTACGGAGCATCTCCTCGATCTCGGAAGAAATAAACACGACTGCCATGCCCTGTTCTGCCAGTTTTACGACCAGTTTCTGAATCTCTGTCTTGGTTCCGACGTCGATACCACGGGTCGGCTCGTCCAGAATCAGAAAATCCGGGTTTGTCAGAAGCCAGCGTCCGATGATTACCTTCTGCTGGTTGCCGCCGGAGAGTGATTTGATCGGTGTCTCACGGCTGGCGGTCTTAATCTGCAGCATATCAATATACTTATCGGTAAATTCTTCCTGCTGCTTGCGGCTGAGCAGGTGGAACATACCGCGTTTTGCCTGAAGTGCCATGATCAGGTTCTCACGCACGGACAGATCCGCGATGATACCCTCGTTTTTCCGATCCTCCGGCAGATATGCCATGCCGGCATTCATCGAAGTCAGCGGGTGGCGTGCCGCGATCGGTCTGCCCTTGACGCTCAGCTCGCCCTCATCCGGTTTTTCCGCTCCATAGAGGACACGGACCGTCTCAGAACGTCCTGAACCCAGAAGCCCGGTAAATCCGACGACTTCACCCTTGTGAATCACCAGATCAAACGGCTTTATGTATCCTTTCTTTCCGAGTCCCACCGCCTTGATGACGATGTCCTCTTCGCCGTGTTTCTCCTCACTCTTGGAAGCCTTGATCGCTGCCAGATCATCGAAATCCTTTCCCATCATCTTGGCAACCAGCTGGACTCTCGGAAGCTCCGCCGTCGTAAATTGTCCTACCAGCTGCCCATTCCGAAGAACGGTGATCTTATCGCAGACTGCATACACCTGCTCCAGGAAATGGGTAACGAATATGATGCCGACGCCTTCGGATTTCAGGCGGCGCATCAGATTAAAGAGCTTTTCTACCTCCCCATCATCGAGGGAGGAGGTCGGCTCATCAAGAATCAATACCTTTGCCGACATATCGACTGCACGGGCGATCGCTACCATCTGCTGAATTGCAATCGAATAATTGTCGATCGTCTGTGTTACATCTGCATGTATGTCAAGGTCCTGCAGCAGTTTGCTGGCCTTTTTATTCATTGTTTTCCAGTCAATCAATCCGCCTTTTCGCGGTTCGCGTCCGATAAACAGATTCTCTGCAACCGTCAGATTCGGACAGAGATTGACTTCCTGATACACGGTGCTGATGCCCCGGTTCTGTGCTTCCTGCGGGCTGCGGTTGATGATCGCATGATCGCAGCCGTCTATCATGATTTCCCCTGTTTCAAACTCCTCTACACCCGTCAGGACTTTGATCAGCGTGGATTTTCCTGCGCCATTTTCCCCCATCAGGGCATGAATTTCGCCTTTTTTTAAGGTAAAATCCACATTCTGCAGAGCTTTTACACCCGGGAATGTCTTATAAATATGCCTCATCTCAAGAACGGAATCCTTTTCCATAAAAGCTTTGCCTCCTTATTTTTTGAAAAAGAAAGCGCAGGGACGGAAACCTAAGCCTCCAGCCCCGCGCCTCCTGATTGCCAAGTGCCTGCCGTCCGCCGAAACCTCCGGTCTGACACTCATTTACTTACGGTCAAAAGCGATTGCCTGTCCGATTATTTACATTTAAAAATACCATTCAAAATCGAATTAGTAAGCTCTTGTCTTTAAGATTTCTTCCAGATCCATGCTTGTATCGAAGTATGCTTCGTCTACGTACTGAATCTTCTCAACCTCTTCGCCTTTTTCCAGCTTCTGGATGATTTCAGCTACACGCGGACCATGAAGCGGGTTGCACTCGAAGGTTGCGTTTAAGTCGCCAGCGATCATGGACTCGAAAGCTGCCTTTACAGAGTCAAAACTTACAACGATGATGTCGCCCTCCGGACCACAGGTCTTGCCTGCTGCCTTGATAGCATCGATGGCACCAAATGCCTCGTTATCATTCTCACAGATAACAACGTCGATGTCATCATAGCTCTTTAAGAAGGACTCCATAACTTCCTGTCCTTTTGCCTGTGTGAACTCACCAGACTGTCTGTCAAGCATCTTCCAGTTGGAGTGCTCTGCTAACTTGTTGTCCATACCTTCTGTACGTCCAACCTGTGCGGATGCGCCGATGGTACCCTGAATAGTAACCATGTTGATCTCTTCGTCACCGCGTCCCTGTTTCTCTAAGTAATCAGCCAGCCAGTCACCACAGGTCTCGCCTTCTTTTACGAAGTTTCCGCCTACCCACGCCTCATACAGGCTGTCATCGGAAAGCTGCATCTGACGGTCAGAAAGGATAACCGGGATACCAGCCTCTTTTGCTTCTTCCAGAACGGTCTCCCAGCCAGTCTCAACAACCGGAGCAACTACGATGTAGTCAACACCCTGCTGGATGAAAGAACGGATTGCCTTAATCTGATTTTCCTGTTTCTGCTGTGCATCGTCGAAAATCAGTTTGTAACCATTTTCCTCAGTAAATGTAGATTTGAAAGATTCGGTGTTGGCTGTTCTCCAGTCAGACTCAGCACCAACCTGTGCATAACCTACGGTAATCAGATCGCCGTCTGCTGCCGCTTCTTTCTCTTCGCCCTCTTCTGCTGCCTCTGTATCAGCCGGAGCTGCTGCCTCCGTCTCTTTCTCAGCCGGATTGCTTGTACAAGCGGTCATGGATAACGCCATTGCTGCTGCTAAAGCTGCGGACACTAATCTTTTTCTCATACTGTTTCCTCCTTATAAGACCCAATATATTTGTTTTTGCATATTTATTATAACAAAGCACCCCGCATCATGGATACGGGGCATCTTTGGAAAAAGGTATATTATTTTTTTGCGATGTATGTCGTTTTCTGTGTTTTTCCGGGTATGTCTTTAAAAAATTACAATTTTTTTTGAAAAAGTTATGATTTTTTTTGATTTCCCAAATAAACCTTAAAGCAGGTGCCGATATTCTTTTCAGATTCAACCAGGATCTCAGCCTGATCGCCATAATACATCTGAATCCGCTGTGCCACATTATGTAACCCAAATCCGCCGCTGCCGATCGGGGCAAGTTCCTCTTCCGGCTCCAGTGTCAGCTTGGCGCGCACGGCGGCAAGCTCCGCCTCATCCATGCCAATCCCATCGTCCTCCACCTCAAAGACAAGCCCATTCCGATCCTCATAGCCGCGGAGCACAATGCATCCGCCGCCGCGCTTATTTTTGATGCCGTGGTAGAGGGCATTTTCCACCAGCGGCTGCAGCAGCATTTTCAGCACAATCCGGTGCCGGATGGACGGCTCGATCTCGATCGAATAGTCGAGAATGTCCTCGTACCGGATCTTCTGAATCTTTAAATAGCTCCGGATGTGTGATTCTTCCTCCTCGATCGTGATGAAATCGCGCCCGCCCGATAAAACCGTGCGAAAAAAGTCGCTTAAATCCGTCGTCATCTCCACGACCTGGCGGTTGTTGCCGCCCTCTGCCATCCATACGATCGAATCAAGTGTATTATAGAGGAAATGGGGACTGATCTGCTCCTGGTGGAGACGCAGCTCCAGCTCCCGCAGGTTCTTCTGCTCCTGCCTCGTCTTATCAAGCAGCCGCCGGATGCGGTCGCTCATCTGGTTAAACGCCCGTGCCAGCACGTTGATCTCTTCCAGTCCGCCCGTTCTCGCCCTCGCATTCAGGTTCCCGCGGCCGAGCTGTTCTGCCGTCCTCTGTAACTGCTGCAGCGGTTCCGTGATGGATTTCGTGATCGTGACTGCCAGAAACATACCGATCACCAGCACCACCAGAAGAAGCGCCAGATAGCTCTGCATCTGATCCGCCATCTGCACCTTCAGCTCTTTCTGAAGCTGCTCCATGTTGATCATCTCATAATAGGTATACTGCGTGATGTAATCCTGAATCATCGAGCACAGACCCTGGATGTCATTCTCCCAGATATTGACATTTTCATCGTAATATCCACCGGCGGCGGCATTTTCAATCATTTTATCCACTGCCCGCTCCAGGGAATCCAGACAGGAGAGGATACCTCTTATCTTGATATCACAGTCCGACCCCGGTTCCCGCTCGATCGTCGTTCCGAACGCCTGTCTCGCCGACGCAATCAGGCTGTGGGGATTCTTGACCACCGTCGCATACTTTGTCTCGCCTTCGACAATATCTCCATTTTCGAACTGTTCCGCGTCGATCAGCCCGATCATAACACGGTACATCGAATACTCCATATCCGATTTGAACTTTATGTTGTACTCATTCGCCGTCTTTAGATTCGCCAGAATCGCGTCATAGGAAGCAGAATAGGAGGCGATCATCTTCTGGAACCCGAGCGCCATGCCTGTTAATGGAATGGCAATCACGAAGAGGAGAAGGATCAGACGGGCACGAAGAGAAAGAGGACGATATGGACGGGCAGCGGATAACGAATCAACGCCCGGATCCTGATTTTTATTCAAATCTGCCATCTCTTCTGTTTTTCCAATCTGCCCCTGCTCCACTCCCATATCTTTCCTCCCTTTTTGAACATCTTACTCCTGCCGCGTCTGGCTCGCCTTATACTCTTTCGGCGACTGCCCCATCGCTTTCTTGAACGCCGAGCTGAAATAGTGTGAATCGTTGTATCCCACCTGCTCTCCTATCTCGGAAGTCCGGTAGGAGGTACATTTCAAGAGCTCACATGCCCGTTCCATCCGCACCTGCGTCAGATACTCCACAAAGGACTGTCCCGTCTCCTGCTTGAAAATCGAGCTGAAATAGCTCGGACTGACGCCAATATGCACGGCAATCCGGTTCAGTGACAGGTCGCTCTGGCTGAAATTTGCCCGGATATATTCCTTTGCATCCCGGATCACGCTGCCATAACGGTCGTTCGACGCCCGGTCACGCGCCTGCAGGGCAGCCGTAAACTCCTCGATCAGATAGGCTTTCGTCATCTCCACGCTCTCGATCACCTTCGGAACCCGTTTTATGTCAACCACACTTTCCGGAACCTCCGGCGGCTCCGCTTTCAATTTCTTCAAAAACTCCTGCACACAGTAAAAAATATCCATCGTCATATACTGACGCAGCAAGAGCGATTTGTAATTATGTTCACCGATCGCTGCGAAATACTCCTCGACAAACGGACTGCACTCTTCGACTGAGCCGAGCTTTAAAAAATCGTTGATGAGCTTCCGGTCAACACCGCTGTAATCCGTTTTATCCAGAAATTCCGTATATTTTTCGTAGCTGACAAAATACCGCTCCAGAAGCCTCGATTTTTCCCGTTCTTCCCGGATCTCGTCCGCCGCCTTTTTCAACGCGTCGATGAGTCCCGCCGAGGATACCGGTTTCAGCAGATAATCGCTGATTCCTATCTTGATCGCCTCTTTTGCATATTCAAATTCATTGTAGCCGCTGAGCACGATGATCCGCGTGCGCGGAAGCGCCTTTTTCACCAGACGGCTCAGCTCCAGCCCGTCCATAAACGGCATCTTGATATCCGTTACCAGAATATCCGGCTGTGCCTTCAATATCAGCGGATACGCATACTCGCCGTCGCCCGCCTCCCCCGCAAATTCAAATCCGTGGCTCGCCCAGTCAATATTATCCCGTATACCGTGCCGGATGATCGCCTCATCCTCTACCAGAAACACCTTTACCATGGTTTTCCCCCCTGGACTCCATTTTTCTCTGTCCTTTTTATCCATTTGCCCGAATACACCCGTTTTTCATTTCCGTCCACACGCCATTTTGCCGGCTGAAAATATTCACGCCTTACTTCTTCTCACTCACTTCATACAAATCACTCCGCCGGTTTTCCAGCGACGGAATCTGCTTCCGTATCTTATCCAGATAATCTAAATCAATCTCCGCATAGGTGATCCCCGGTGCATCCTTTGACCGTGCAATCACCGTTCCCCACGGATCTGCCACCAGGCTGTTTCCGTATGCCGCATACGCCGGTTTCTGTCCAATCTGTCCCGGTGCCACGATGTAACAGCCGTTCTCGATCGCCCGCGCCCGCAGAAGAACCTCCCAGTGATCCTTTCCCGTCGGCATCGTAAAGCTCGCTGGAACAAAGATAATCTGCGCCCCACGAAGCGCCATGAGCCGGTAAATCTCCGGAAAACGCACATCATAGCAGATCGACATTCCAAAAACGCCCAGCTCCGTCTCCACCGTCACAATCGAATCGCCCGGTTTGACCCGGTCCGACTCCCGGTACGGCGTGCCGTCCGCCAGCGTGATGTCAAACATATGCAATTTGCTGTATGTCGCCAGAATCTTCCCCTCCGGCGAAATCAGCACACTCGTATTTGCCGATCGTCTTTCCCCCGGAAGTGCCTGCGTGATACTGCCCCCGTGAATATAGACGCCGTGTTCCTTCGCTTTCGCGCAGAGGCGCTCGGTCGTGTACCCCGGAATTTCCTCGCGTCCGCCGCCTTCACCGATATTTTTGCCGATCAGATTCATCACCTCCGGGAAACAGATAAGCTTCGCCCCTTTTGCCGCCGCCTCGTCAATCCAGGCGCATGCCGTCTCCAGATTCTTTCCTTTATCATTCTGTGTATCCATCTGCATCAATGCCACTGTATATCTGCGTATCATAAATACCCCCTGTATCCTGTCTATAAGCGCTTTTCTCTCCACAATTACCTATATTTTATTATAGCATCTCTTTTCCACACGGGTCAACCAATGCAAGGCGCTTCTCACACAACCTGTAACCCGGCTTTTCATTTCTGCATATTTTAAAGTAAGAATGTTTCAAGGAGCGTAACTGTCCCACTGATACACAGTTACCCAGGTATTTGCTTATGCCGCCCATTCTGGAAGTTTCCGGGCTTTCCTACTCCTACCACACGATATCCGGAGAAACGAAAGCCCTTTCTGATATATCATTTCAGGTAGAAACCGGCGAATTTATCGCCATTGTCGGACCGTCCGGCTGTGGAAAATCCACGCTGCTCTCCTTAATCAGCGGGCTCCTGCCGCCGGAAGAAGGTTCCATTCTTATAAATGGGGTTCCACTCTTAAAAAGCCAGTGCCGCATCGGTTATATGCTGCAAAGCGACCAGCTTTTCGAGTGGAGGACGATCATCCAGAATGCTGCCCTCGGGCTGGAAATCCAGAAAAAAATGGATCATGCCGCGGAAGACCGCCTCCACCGGCTCTTAAAACTCTACGGACTGGAACAATTTGAGCATTCCCGCCCCTCCGAACTATCCGGTGGAATGCGCCAGCGCGCCGCCCTGATCCGGACACTGGCGCTGGAACCGGAGCTTCTGCTTCTCGACGAACCATTTTCGGCGCTCGATTATCAGACACGCTTAACCGTCTGCGACGATATCAGCACCATCATCCGGGAGAGCCGCAAAACAGCGATTCTGATCACCCACGACCTCTCCGAAGCCGTGAGTGCCGCCGACCGCATCCTGGTTCTGACTAAACGCCCCGGAACCATCTGCCGCATCCTGCCGGTTACCTTCCCGCTGTCCGCTAACCGACCGCTGGAACGCCGGAATGATCCGGCTTTTTCTCTTTATTTCAATGAACTATGGAAGACACTGCAAGGGGAGGGCAAAAAGTATGAAATGTAAGAAAGAATCCACCGCCCAGAAAGCCTACCTCCGCCGCCAGCTCCATCGGCGCCGTCTGGTTCTCTTCTGCCGGATTTTCTTATTCGTTTTCTTTTTAATATGCTGGGAAATGAGCGCCCGACTGGGGCTCATCGACGCGTTTATTTTTAGTTCCCCGTCACGCACCGTGCGCTGTTTCCTGCGGATGATGCAGGACAAAAGCATCCTCATCCACACCGGCGTGACGCTCTATGAAACGCTGATCAGCTTTACACTGGTCATCCTCTGCGGGCTGATCGGCGCGGTTCTCCTCTGGTCGAGCCGGAATCTTTCAGAGATTCTGGAGCCGTATCTCGTCATGCTCAACAGTCTGCCAAAATCCGCCCTCGCCCCGATTCTCATCGTCTGGCTTGGGAGCAACATCCGCACGATCATCGTTGCCTCCATCTCGGTTGCTGTCTTCGGCTCGATCCTGACACTCCACAACGGATTTTCCTCGATGGATCCCGACCAGATCAAATTAATCCGGTCCCTCGGAGGAAACCGGATTCATATTTTAACCAAAGTCCTGCTGCCAGGCTCAATCCCGCTGATTCTCGCCAACATGAAGGTCAACATCGGTCTCTGCCTGGTCGGCGTCATCATCGGTGAATTTCTCGCTGCCAAACAGGGACTCGGATATCTGATCATCTACGGCTCACAGGTATTCCAGATGGATATGGTTGTGATGAGTATTATTCTTTTATGTATTATGTCTGCGGCGCTATATCAAGGAGTAGGAATACTGGGAAAATTTCTACAGCAGCAATATCACCAGCATTAAAGCAATCTGTCCACTGCTTCACGTTTGCTGTTCTTAAGCGCCTGCATTTTTCCGCATCCTGTTCCCGCCGAAGCCTGTTTCCTGCCGCTTTTCTTTCCTGCATCTTGTAGAAAACTTGCAGGGAACAGACTTTACAGCTTCTGCTCCTTCTCCAGCTTCTCTGCTTCTTCCATCTCCTCTGCCGCCTCGACTGCCGTCTCCTCCGGAGTCTCGCTTTCAAGCGGAGCCGTACCGACCGCGATAAAGGTTCTCGCAGCCGCCAATGGCAGAAAGCCTACATAGGCGCTGTAGATGCCGAACTGACCGACCGCCCACGCTCCGAGTACCACGCCCAGGAAAAAGCTGATGACCGTATAGGTATAAAGAATTGCTTTTCTCTTAAATTCCTTATCCTTTGTCAGACCGTACTGCAGCCAGCCAAGCACTGACTGTTTGAAGTTGTTCGTCATAAAGATCGTCGCGCTGTTAAATCCGTCGGCACCGGAATAGACGCCCCACTGAAATGCAGATGCAAAGAAAATCGGATAAATTCCGACCAGCGCCGGTTCAAGCGGCAGCATCGATGCCAGTGCCAGCGCAGCCGCATCCACCCAGAGGGCAAGTTTCCGCATGTTTATCTTCGTAAAGTTCGTGAGCAGATATGCGGATGCCACGCCCAGTCCAAACAGCACCAGCGCAGCCAGACGCAGAAGGACGTTAAACCATTCCATCGATACCAGTTCCGCTCCCATCTCCATCAGGTTGCCTGTCTGAGCAGAGCCAAAGTTTCCGGCATGAAGCAAAATCGCATAGGCTCCGAGAAATCCCCCGACCAGGGATATATTCCAATGAAGGATCGCATCCAGGCGATCCCGAATCACTTTCTGTACCATACCATTACCGCCTTTCGCGGTTGATTGTATCGCGCGGCGACTGGATCGTCAATGACAATTTACAAAAAATTACCATTTCTATCATAGACATTATCTATATAATGGCAAAAAAACAGCCCCTGCCACACGACAGGGACTGCCTTTTATATTAGACTCTAGGAGTTAAACTCTATAGCTAATAATATGTAACGATTCACATCCGATTATTTATCTTCTGCGATACGTTTTTTGTTGATGTCTTTCCACATCTCAACGTCTACACCCTTCCAGCAAAGCTTATCCGGGTTGTAGTACGGGTCTTTCTTTGCTTTCATCTGCTCTTCGTAGTCTTTGTACAGTGCAAATACCTTCGGAGACAGAAGCAGTACAACTAACATATTGATCCATGTAGATCCACCAAGTGCAAGGTCAGAAAGGTTCCAAGCCAGACCGGAATCGATATTGCCCCAGATGAAGATAAGGATAGGCATAACAATCTGCATAATTCTGATAACCACTTTACGGGTAGCTGCTTTATCATCGCCCTGGAACAGGTAAAGAACCGAAGTCTCGCCCTCGTAATAATAGCTGATTAAGCAGGTAAAGGAGAACAGAGCCAGCATGATAGCAATGAACAGAGGAGCAATACTTCCCATAACGGTGCTGCAGGCATTCTGAACGAAGATAACGCCATATGTTCCATCTGCTGCTAACTGAGCCATCTGATCGTGCATTGCACCGGTACCACCAACGTAACCAAACTGTGTATTGTAGCATCCGCTTAAGAGCATCATCAGACCAGAAGCGGTACATACGATAACGGTATCCAGCCAAACACCAGCTGCGTTTGCCATACCCTGTTTAACCGGGTGGCTGGTCTCTGCTGCTGCTGCGGTCGGCATGGACTCACCCATACCAGATGCAGATGAGAATGTGCCTCGTTTAACACCCTGCTGGATAGCGATACCAACGCCGCCGCCCAGAAGAGCTTCTTTGGAACCAAATGCACATTTAACAACGTCTACGATAACGCTCGGAATCTGACCTGCGTTTACGATTAAGATAACAACTGTTGCAATCAGGTAAATACCTACCATCGGCGGAACCAGCATAGATGCTACAGAACTGATTCGTTTAACACCACCCATAACTACAACTGCCATAGCCAGTGCGATAACCAGAGCCGAAACCCACATCGGAATACCTAAAGCGTTTTTGAAGCCATCGCAGATTGTATAGGTAGCTGCTGCCGGCATGAATAATACAACGCCCAGTCCGAAGAATGCTGCGTAGAATGCACCATATGCTTTCCAGCCAAGACCTCTCTCAGCACAGTAAGCACCGCCGCTTCGATACTGACCATCGATACGGTTCTTATAAAGTACGGATAATGTACACTCAGTAAAGCAAACTGCAGAGTTTGTCATACCAGCGATGATCATCCAGAAGAGTGCGCCAGGACCGCCCATGTAAAGAGCTACGGCTACACCGGCTACGTTACCGGTACCAACACGCATCGCCATGGTCGTACAGAACGAAGCGAATGAAGAAATACCGGATTCAGACTCCGACTTGTCAATAATTCGGCTCCACATATCTTTGAAATGAACAAACTGGAAAAAGCCGAGACGGATTGTGAAGTATAAACCACTACCAACAATCAGAACTAACATTCCAACGCCCCAAATGGGTCCGTTCAACATACCGACAATGTTGTTAATTGCTTCCATATAAAGTTCCCCCTTTATTTGATGTAGTGCCGCGCGCTGGCTAAGCAAGTTTTTCAATTCGCTCAAAAAACTTCTTGCTTTTGAAAAAATTATATCACTAAAGTGAAATTTGTTCAACAAAATTATTTGAATTTATTATGCAGGATTTTCATGGCACAGCACCGAATCATGAATTCCTCTGTTTTTTTCATGAAATAAATTGCACTTCTTCGAGAATCAATTAGTATAAATGCACAAAATATCATGATATTTTGTCTACAACTGCGTCACTTTCCGTTAGACTCCCGTTCAGAATTTTGTCCATTTTCTTTCGGAGTTTCATGAATTTTGTTTACCATTTGTTTATTTTTTAACTTTTTGTGTATTTCATTTAAATGAAATTTTCATGTTGTATTTGAGATCCTGGGCGTATTTCTATCTTTTTCTCCCATTTCTTTCACGAATATGATATACTAGGGACACTTGGCAGAGCCATCGGAATGAATGTCCGCCGCACACGCACCCGTGTAATCCGCCCGGATATTTCGTATGAATCAGATTTGTATTCTACGTAATTCGTACAAATTTTCTCATCCTCCTTTGGTATCTGTCAGCTCTGTACATTTTATGAATCAGACCGAACGCTTATTACGAAAATGGAGGAAGTATTTTTTGGATCTCAAAGATATGCGGCTTTTTTTAGCCATTGCAGAAGAAAACAACCTGACGCGTGCCGCCCAGAAAAACGGTTACACGCAGTCGGCGGCAAGCCATATGCTGCGAAATATTGAAACGGAACTCGGATTTTCCCTGTTTTCACGCTCCCAGAGGGGACTTGCCCTGACACGGAATGGCGAGGCGCTGCTTCCCCCGATCCGGCGGACGCTGGCGGGGGGGGGAAATTTTGGTTCGGACAGGGGAATCG
>OGPP01001699.1_pt1 | contig 15674 bp, 16 predicted proteins | sample 1553021 | NCBI WGS metagenome assembly OGPP01 (sample SAMEA2580217, study PRJEB22360) | human gut metagenome | biome: human gut; feature: human-associated habitat; material: faeces | place: Denmark | collected 2008/2010
TGATAGTCTTGGGCAGATACTTTTTAAAGGTATTTTACTTCTACTTTTTAAATAAGGAATATTAGTATGTCTTCTTTAAATCATGTTTTAAAATTTGGTACAACTGCATTAGCAGCTTTAGTATTATCAGCATGTGGTAGCAGCGGTGGTGGTAGTAATGAGCAAGATAGTTCAACACCATCCTACCAAGCTGAGAAAAATCAACCAAGCACCGTCGTTAATAAAGCGACTCAACAACCAAGTACTACGGCATCGACAAACAATCAGGCTGCATCAAATCAACCAACAGAAAACGTTACTAAACAACCATCAACGTCTGTGCCTCCAACTACAAACTCGAATCAAGTACTCTCAGCTAAACATATTGGCTTTGTGATACCTAAAGTAAAAGGTGCTGAAATTAGAATTGCGTCTTCTGATGCTGAGGCTGCAGATCTTGATATATTAAATGTTGAAGGCAAAAGCATTAATATCGTTCCTGCAGGAATGTCTGCTGGTGAGTACCTCGATATTACTTCAAATAATGTAACTCGTTTGATTAGCGGGAAAAAATATAAGAATGTACGTTGGGGTCTTGTTGGAGAAGCTGGTTTAAATAACCATTACTTACTTGCTTATGGTATTAATCCTACAACCAATATGCCAACAACTGGTCAAGTAACCTATGTAGGAAAAGGGGTGCATAGCTACGCAAACAATGGTTCAGGAGTTGATGCATATAAACTAAGTAACGCAAAATTTAATGTAAACTTTGCGGATAAATCCCTTGAAGGTACTATCGCACCAGCTGATAACAAACCTTTTGGTAATGTTAATGAAGTTAAACTTTCTGCGAAAATTGATGGTAACCAATTCAGTGGTAAAACTGCTGAAGGTACGGAAGCCGCAGGTCGTTTCTATGGTTCTAGTGCTAGTGAACTAGCTGGTAGTTATGTGAATCAGAAAGCCACTTACTTTGGCGTGTTCGGCGCACAAAAACAATAATGAGTTTTAATCCTAACATGAATAAAGCAAGCCTTGGGCTTGCTTTATTTCTCTTTTGATAACAAATGAAATTTACAAAAACTTTTTTATATACAGTATTAAGCATGACATGTGCTCAGTGGGCAAATGCCGAGGTAGCACAATCTAAAAATGATACATTAGACAAAAATATTCAGGTTGCAGCGCCAAAGCTTCAAGCACCTGCGAGCCAGCCGAAGACAAATAATGAAGGCTCAGTCTCAATGACTAAAGAAGAGCTAGCTCGTCATCCTGATTTAATCGTACGTGGGATGATTCCTTCTGTATTACAAAATAACGAAGAAGCAGTTTCACTTCTGTTGCCTTTATATCGAGAACTTCCAGAAAAAGATCCTGTGTTATTGAGCTGGGCTGAAGCTATTGATGCGCGTCATAAAGGCAACTATAGTGAAGCTGCACAACGCTATCGTACGCTATTCACCCAACATTCTGATAGCCTTCCATTACGTTATCAGCTTGCTCAAGCACTCTTTTTAAATAATGATAATGAAGCAGCAAAAGATCAGTTCCAAAAATTACGTGCGGAGCAAATGACGCCTGAAATGACTGCCGTTATTGATCAATATTTATCTGCATTAAATCAACGCGATCAATGGAAATTTTATGGTGGTGTAAGTTACCTCAATGAAAGCAATATCAACAATGCGCCCAAAGCAGGTACTCATATTGGTAACTGGAAAGCTTGGAGTAAAGAAAGTGCACAAGGGCTTTCTTATTCATTAGGTGTTGAGAAAAAATGGTCTCTTGCACATAACTTTTTCACCAAATTAGGCTTAGATGGAAATGGTAAATACTACTGGAATAACAAAAAATATAACGAATTAAATACGCGCTTAGGTTGGGGATTAGGTTATCAAACTTCCCATTTAGAATTGGCTTTAACACCATTTACCGAAAAACGTTGGTATAGTGGTGGCTCAAACGGTAGCGATGCACTCAAACAATACTCTAAAAACTCTGGCGTACGTTTTGATATTAGCTACTGGCTTAATCCTCGTTGGCAAATTTCATCTGCTTTGGAATATGGCGAACAACGCTATGATTGGCGAAAACATTTAAACGGCAACAATTATTTATTTTCCAACACATTACTCTATGTTCCGAAAAGCGGACAACATTGGTTTGCTGGGGTAGATTATTCTCGTGAAAATACTCGAGACAAAGATAACGCCTACCAACGAGCAGGTGGACGCCTTGGTTGGGGACAAGAATGGCCATGGGGAATATCAAGCCGAGTCACGCTTTCATATGCTAAACGTCATTATCAAGCGGCTGATTTCTTTAACATTCGTCAGAAAAATAGAGAATATGCTTCAACATTAACATTGTGGCATCGTGATCTCTATTTCTGGGGTATTACGCCTAAAATTACATGGTCTTACCAAAAAGTAAAAAGTAATCATCCTTTCTATGGTTACGACAAAAATCGTATATTCTTAGAAATGAGCAAAACATTCTAGATATTAATCTCTTTGAAGATTTCATAAAATCACATCTCATCATTCTGATGTGTTGTGAGTATAAAAAACGGTTGCTTAGATTAACTCAGCAACCGTTTTATATTTACCACATCATTAATTAAATATTCTTGGCATAGCAACTAAAGCTATGCCATGAATTTTAACTTTTGGCTAAGCTTTAATTTGCCCTTTCAAGAAATCTAACAACTGATCTTTTGCAATCATTTGTTTTTCACCAGTGCGGCGATTTTTGTATTCGATTTCGCCGTTTGCGAGATTTTTCTCACCAATCACCACCATGTGTGGAACACCGATAAGTTCCATGTCCGCAAACATCACACCAGGGCGTTCTTTGCGGTCATCAAAGATCACTTCAACGCCTTGTGCTTGTAAAGTGCAGTACAATTCTTCCGCATATTGTTTAACGCTTTCAGATTTGTGCATATTCATTGGCACGACAGCTACGGTGAATGGCGCAATTTCATCTGTTGGCCATACAATACCGCGATCATCAAAATGCTGTTCAATCGCTGCCGCGACCACACGCGTTACACCAATACCGTAACATCCCATGGTTACGACCATTGGACGACCATCTTCACCTTGAACAGTCGCATTCATGGCTTCTGAGTATTTTTTACCTAATTGGAAAATATGGCCGACTTCGATACCACGTTTGATCAATAAGGTACCTTTACCATCCGGGCTTGGATCACCTTCAACCACGTTACGAATATCCGCTACTTTTGGTAACGCTACATCACGTTCCCAGTTGATATTGAAGTAATGTTTACCATCAATGTTTGCACCCGCACTGAAATCAGACACTAATGCCACTGAACGGTCAATAATCACTGGAATATTGAGATTAACAGGACCTAATGAACCAACACCCGCACCAATTTTTGCTTTGATAACAGCTTCATCCGCAAACTCAAATGGTGAAGCCACTTCCGGTAATTTTTCCGCTTTGATTTCGTTTAATTCATGGTCACCACGAATGACTAATGCCACTAGCGGTTGCTCTTCGCTTGCCCCTTTTACAATCAAGGTTTTAACTGTTTTCTCAATTGGTAAATTAAATTGTTCCACCAACTCTGCAATCGTTTTTGCATTTGGCGTATCAATTAATTCCATCGCTTTCGTTGGCGCGGCACGTTCACCAATTGCCACCGCTTCCGCTAATTCAATGTTTGCTGCGTAATCAGATTCCGTAGAGAAAATCACATCATCTTCACCGCTATTTGCTAACACTTGGAATTCATGTGATGCGCTACCACCGATAGAACCGGTGTCTGCTTGTACTGCACGGAAATCTAAACCTAAGCGATTGAAAATATTGCTGTAAGTTTGGTACATCACATCATAAGTTTGTTGCAAGCTCGCGTGATCCGCATGGAAAGAATAGGCATCTTTCATGATAAATTCACGCGAACGCATGACACCGAAGCGAGGACGCACTTCATCACGGAATTTAGTTTGAATTTGGTATAAATTGATTGGAAGTTGTCTGTATGATGACACTTCGCGGCGAACTAAATCCGTAATCACTTCTTCGTGTGTTGGACCTAATACAAAGTGACGATTACCACGATCTTCAAAACGAAGTAATTCTGGGCCATATTGTTCCCAACGGCCTGATTCTTCCCATAATTCTGCTGGTTGCACGACTGGCATTTTAATTTCAAGTGCGCCGCTTTTATCCATTTCTTCACGGATGATTTTTTCTACTTTACGGAGCACGCGCCAGCCGGTTGGCATCCAGTTATAAAGACCTGAAGCAAGAGGACGAATCATCCCTGCGCGAAGCATCAATTGATGGCTCACAATGGCCGCTTCAGCTGGGGTTTCTTTTAATGTTGAGAATAAATATTGACTTGTACGCATTGAATTAACCTTAGATTCTAAGCATTGAGAAAAAATTGGTGAGAGTATAACAAAAAGTGCGGTCATTTTTAACCGCACTTTTTTATGAGAAAAGATTATCTTCTCGGTAAGTATCTAACTGGATCCACAGATTTACCTTTATAACGGATCTCGAAGTGAAGTTTCACAGCATTGGTTCCTGTGCTACCCATTTTCGCAATCTCTTGACCCGCTTTCACTTCTTGTTGATCGCTCACGAGGATCTTGTCGTTGTGTGCATAAGCACTTAAGAAATCATCATTATGTTTGATGATGATTAAGTTACCGTAGCCACGTAATGCGTTACCCGCATAAACAACACGACCGCTCGCGGCAGCTTTAACCGCTTGTCCGCGAGAACCGCTGATATCAATCCCTTTATTACCTCCGTCGGTATTAGAGAAGCCTTGGATCACATTGCCTTGGGTTGGCCATTGCCATGCCACATTCGATGCCACTGGTGCTACAACGTTTGCATTAACTGGCGTATTGTTTGTGGTTTCCACTTGAGTTGTCGTTGTTGTCACTGGCGTACTCGGTGTATTGTTGGTAAACGCTGGGGTTGATGTACCACCAGTTGCGACACCAGCTTTAATTGGACCAATTACCGTACCATCAGAGCCAATTTGAGTACCATTCGCACCTGGTGTATAAGTCACTTCTGGCTCAGCAGGGGCTGCCGGTGCAGCTGGTGCTGTAGTTTTCACTGGTACAGTCGTAGTAACCGTTTTAGTAGAACAATTTGAAATTTTTAACGTTTGGCCCACACTTAAGCTATAAGGCTCTTTCATATTATTCATGCTTGCCAAATCTTTCACGTCCATACCTGTCAAGTAAGCGATTAAGAACATGGTATCGCCTTTGTTTACTTTATAGGTATTTCCTTTGTATGAACCTTTTTGAATTTGGCTGTAATCCGGTGCATTAGTATTTGGATTACGCGGCACGTTGATTGCGCCAGAGCTGGTGCAATCAGAAACCGTTTTAGTTACCGTTTTAGTTTGTGGTTGAACCGGTGCTGGAGCTGGCGTTGGTTTAGGCTGTGCTGCAGCAGGTTGTTGAACCGGTTGATAAGTCGGTTGGAAACTTGGTTGTGGTGTTTGAGTTCCCGTTGGCACGCTATTGCCCATTGTACTTGGCATCGTATTTTGTTGGATTTCTGGCTGCCATGTACCGCTCGAATTATTATCAACAGGCTGCATTACACCCGGAGAAAGTGTGCCATCTACATTTTCAATTGGCGCAGGGCTATTTGAACTACAAGCCGTTAAAATAGCGATACTCACAGGGAGCAATAAAAACGATTTTTTCATTTATTCTTCCTTTAACATTAAATTTATTTCATTTGATTTGGCATCGAATTCTTTTCAATTTCCGGCATAAAGCTACCACCGGCAACCGCTCCCGTTCCTTCTACAGGTTGCATAATACCATTAGGTAATGCATCGGGATCTTGTTTTTGTGGTTCTCCTGTACAAGCTGAGATCAGCAATGCACTCGAGATAATTAAGAGTAATTTATTCATAAAAAAGGTCATCCTGTTATTTTAAAATAAGATAAGCAATCACAGCCAGAGCAACCACACTCCAACCAATGATTTCAATGGATTTACGTAATTTCGCGGCGAATTTCTCTCCGCCCCATGCGGCCAGTTTTGCGACTAAAATAAAACGAGCAAAACGCGATACAAATGCGGTAATCACAAATGGAATAAACGCCATTTGCATCACACCGGCACAAATGGTGAAAACTTTATAAGGAATAGGACTAAAACCGGCAACAAAGACCACTAACACGCCCCATTCTTTAAACCACTCCATGGCCTGTTCCCAAGCAGCTTGGTAGCCCCATTGTTGAATATAACCTTGCACCCAATCAAAGGCATAGTAACCAATAGCATAGCCAATCATTCCACCGACAACCGAAGCAATCGTGGTATAAAGTGCAAAACGAAATGCACTTTGCGGTTTTGACATTGACATCGGAATCAACATCACATCCGGTGGAACAGGGAAAAAAATGGCCTCAATAAAACTCACAAAGGATAACCAAAACACGGCAAAGCGATGTTTTGACCATTGCATCGTTTTATCATACATCGCACCAAAAATATTCATTCACTTATCCTTTATTGCTTCAATTGGGAAAATTCGTTTCAAAACGGCACATTATTCACTTTCCAGCCAAGCTTGTAAAGCAGCAATTGACTGATGTGCTGTAAGATCCGCTTGAATTGGTGTAATGGCAACATAACCATTTTTTACTGCATGGAAATCTGTGCCTTCACCATCATATTCTGGCAAGCCTGACGGGCCAATCCAATAAATATGTTCACCACGAGGATCTTCTTGTTTAATTACTTCCGCAGCGGATGAGCGATAACCTAAATGACACACTTTAATGCCTTTGAGTTCTTCGTAAGGCAAATCTGGCACATTGATATTGATCACTTCGCGTTTATTCAATAATTGAGGATGTAATTTGGGAATCAAATCACACACCACGCGAGCCGCTGTTTCATAATGCAAACGACCATCTAAAGATACCGCAATAGCTGGCAACCCTAAATGGCGGCCTTCCAATGCTGCAGCCAAGGTGCCTGAATACAAGGTATCATCACCCATGTTACAACCTGCATTAATACCTGATACTACAAGATCCACTTGACCAGATAAAAAACCATTTAATGCCAAATGCACACAATCTGCAGGGGTGCCATTCACGCAGTAATCACCGCAATCTAAATGACGAGGGCGAAGTGGCTCAACAAGCGTTAATGAGCTTGATGCTGCGCTACGATTACGATCGGGTGCTACAATCACCACATCGGCAATTTTTCGTAATTCTTTCGCTAAAACTTGAATCCCTTCGGCGTGAAAACCGTCATCATTACTGACTAAAATTCGCATTATTCTTCTTCCTTAATATTCACTAACTCTCGCACCAATGCAGTGGCATAGCTCCCCGCCGGCAAATAAAATGAGAGCTTCAATCCTTCTTCAACAAACGTCCAATGAAAATCTTTTGCCTGCATTAATAAAGGGCGGCGAGCGGCTTTCATTCTTTCTTGTTTCATTAATTCTTGGAAAACCTGATGTTCCAAAACCACTTGATTTTCGACCGCACTTGCAGATAAATTTTCTTCGCCAATTAAAGGCGCAGTGAGCAAAATATCTTGTTCGTTCAAACGTTGCTGTAAGACCACTAAATCTTCATTTTCATCAGCCTTAAACCAACTGTGCGATCCGTTTAATTGCACAATATCGTCTCTTAGAACCCGATCTGCCACATTTTGTTCAATTCGTTCTGCTACAACTAAATTAAAAATTTCACTGCGAGCTGCTGAAAGGTAAAAACTGCGTTTTTTACGATCTTTGACCTTAATCTCCCCTTTCGCCCAACGAATCGCTTGAGTCAGATTATGACCATCACGCCCAAAACGTTGTTCAGTGAAGTAGTTAGGAAAACCGTATTTCGCCACAAAATTTAAGCGTTCATTCAACTCATCACTTTCTTTTGCACCGCGCAATAAAATCTCGAAGGCATTTCCTTGAAGACTACCCGTACGAATTTTACGATTGTGGCGAGTGACGTCTAAAATCTCGACACTTTCCAACTGAAATTGGCTAAAATCTGGCGTTTCCTTTCCCGGCATTTGTAAACAAAACCATTGTTCCGTAATGCCATGACGATCTTTCAAACCCGCATACCCCATATTTCGATCAGAAATACCCGCAAACTTGGCAAGTTTTTCCCCCACAAACAATGTATTGCAATCTGTTTTACGGATTTTTACCGCCACAAATTCGCCTTCACCTGACATTTCGTAACCGAGATCTTCTTTAACAATAAAATCAGCGAACGCTTGCTTTAAAAGTGCGGTCGTTTTTGGTGGTGTTTTTAAGGTGAAATAAGGGAGATGTTTGACCATTTTTTTCGTTCTAAAATAAGAAAGCCCAACTTTTTTCGCTGCAATAAATAGCGTGATCAGCTGGGCATGTTAAGCACAATTTATTCGCGCAGAATTTTAACCTTTCCTCCCCGTCAAGGCAAACTGAAATGAGCATAAATTTTTAGCGACATTTTCATCTTTATCCCCTACAATGACCGCACTTTTTCTGACAAAAGGAATGCCTTATGACGAACTTTAACGAACTTCAAGAAGAAACCCGTGAAATCATTACAGATTTATTAAATGACGGCAGCGATCCGGATGCGCTTTATATTATCGAACATCACATCGCCCATTATGATTTTGATACTTTAGAAAAAATTGCCGTAGATGCTTTCAAAGCAGGCTATGAAGTGTCAGAAGCGGAAGAATTTGAAGATGAAAGTGGCAAGGTGATTTTCTGCTTTGACATCATCAGTGAAGTAGAATTAAAGCCCGAAATTATCGATGCACAACAAAAAGAAATTTTACCATTAGTGGAAAAATACAAAGGCATTTATGATGGCTGGGGCACGTATTTTGAAGATCCGAATGCGGAAGATGATGAATACGGCGATGATGGCGAATTTTTCGATGACGAAGATGTCGAAGACGACAACGAACGTTTACATTAATAATGAGGGGTGGTATTAATCGCCCTTAATTTTTATCTTACTCAAATAGGAATGAAAAAATGAAACTTAAAGCACTTTCTTTGGCATTACTGGCCTTACCTATCGCTTCTTTTGCCGAAGGACCAGTCGATAATTATCCACCTCAGGTGAGCTTTACCGTTGAATCGGAAAAAAATGTAGAACGCGATTTATTGCGAGTGTCCCTTTTTTACCAAGCGGAAGGAAATGATTTATCCGCTCTCAATAAAACCATGGCAGAAAAAATGAATAAAGCCATTGAGCTAACGAAAGCACAAAGTGCGGTTGAAATTAAAGACAACTCTCGTAATACCTGGATTCGCTATAATGATAAAGGCAAACAACAAGGTTGGACTGCCCGTGCGGAATTAACCTTGGAAAGTAAAGATTCTCAAGCGTTATCAACAGTAGTGCATGAATTAGATGGTGTCTTAGCGATTGATAGCGTAAGTGCCTCTGTTTCACGTGAAAAATTAAGTAGCTTAGAAAATGAATTAACCAAAGAAGCCTTAGCAAAATTTAAAGATAAAGCCCTATTACTTCAAGAATCTTTGCAGATGAAAGGTTATACCATACAAAACCTTGAGATTTCCTCACCCAAGGATTCAACGGACGGTTATCCTATTTATGCTGCAGCCGAACTAAGCTCTAAAAGTTTATACTCGAGTGGGAAAGATGAAACTTACACTCAAAGAGGAAAAGAGAAAGTTAAAGTCAGTGTGAATGCGCGAATTGCATTGCTTAAAGAATAATTTTCTATACAATGAATGACGATTTTTTTAATAAGGAAAACAATATGAAAGTAGCAAAAAATACGGTTGTGAGTATCGCTTACCAGGTACGTACTCAAGACGGTGTATTAGTTGATGAAGCACCAGCAAATCAACCATTAGAATATTTACAAGGCCACAATAACTTAATCATTGGTCTTGAAAATGCCTTAGAAGGTAAAGAAGTTGGCGACAAATTTGAAGTGCGTGTTCAACCTGAAGAAGGCTACGGCGAATACAATGAAAACATGGTTCAACGTGTACCAAAAGACGTATTCCAGGGCGTTGATGAAGTCGTTGTTGGTATGCGTTTCTTAGCTGACACAGATATTGGCCCAGTTCCTGTTGTAATCACTGAAGTGGATGGCGATGAAGTGGTAGTTGATGGTAACCACATGTTAGCGGGTCAAGAATTACACTTCACTGTGGAAGTTGTTGGCACTCGTGAAGCAACATTAGAAGAAATTGCTCACGGTCACGTACATGGCGCACATGATCACCACCACCATCATGATGACGAAGATGGTCACGGTTGTGGTTGCGGCGGTCACGGTCATCACCACCATGATCACGATCATGGACACGGCGGTTGTTGTGGCGGTGGTCATAAACACGATCATGATCACGGACACGGTCATGGCGGCTGTGGTTGTGGCGGTCACTAATCTTCATTTAAGAGATAAAAAAGTGCGGTTAAAAATAACCGCACTTTTTCTTTATCTAAACTTTCATTACAGAATGAATCGACTTAAATCTTCATTCTCGATCACTTCGCCTAATGCCTCACTCACATAAGCCGCATCAATATTCACGGTTTGTCCGTTCATATCGCTCGCATCAAATGAGATTTTATCCATTAAACGTTCCATAACGGTATGTAAACGTCTTGCACCGATATTCTCCGTTTTCTCATTCACACGGAAAGCTGCTTCGGCAATTTTCTTAATGGCATCTTGTGTAAATTCAATGCTCACGCCTTCTGTCGCCATAAGCGCTTTATATTGCTCCGTTAAAGACGCATTTGGCTCAGTTAGAATACGCTCAAAATCCTCTGCCGTTAATGCAGACAATTCAACACGAATCGGCAAACGACCTTGCAATTCTGGGATTAAATCTGATGGACGTGCCACTTGGAATGCACCCGATGCAATAAAGAGAATATGATCGGTTTTCACCATCCCGTGTTTCGTATTAACTGTTGAACCTTCCACTAATGGCAATAAGTCACGTTGCACACCTTCACGAGAAACATCCGCACCACTGTATTCGCCTTTTTTACAGATCTTGTCGATCTCATCAATAAACACGATACCGTTTTGCTCAACTGCATCGATGGCTTTTTGTTTTAATTCTTCTGGGTTGATCAATTTTGCTGCTTCATCGTCAATTAAGGTTTTTAATGCATCCTTAATTTTCATTTTGCGTTTTTTGGTTTTATCCGAACCTAAACTTTGGAACATGGATTGCAACTGATTCGTCATTTCTTCCATGCCTGGAGGTGCCATGATTTCCACACCCATTGAAACGCCCGCAGACACATCAATTTCGATTTCTTTATCGTCTAATTGACCTTCACGTAATTTTTTACGGAATGCTTGGCGAGTGCTGCTATTGGTATCGTGGTTTTCCACTTCACCCCATTGATTTTTCGGTGGTGGCAATAATGCATCTAAAATACGGTCTTCCGCCGCATCTTCTGCTTTCGCACGATTTTTCGCAATTTCTTGTTGGCGAACCAATTTCATCGCACTGTCCGTTAAATCACGGATAATGGAATCCACTTCTTTCCCCACATAGCCCACTTCGGTGAACTTGGTTGCTTCCACTTTAATGAATGGCGCATTGGCTAATTTTGCAAGGCGACGCGCAATCTCGGTTTTCCCCACACCCGTTGGCCCAATCATTAAAATATTTTTAGGGGTCACTTCATGACGAAGTGGCTCTTGCAACTGCATTCTTCTCCAACGGTTACGTAATGCGATCGCAACCGCTCTTTTCGCCTCTTTTTGGCCGATAATATGTTGATCTAATTCGGAAACAATTTCACGAGGGGTCATTTCAGACATAATTTTTCCTTATTTATTCGGTAATTCTTCGATAGTGAAATTTGTATTGGTAAACACGCAAATATCACCGGCAATTTTTAAAGATTTTTCCACAATTTCACGGGCTGATAAATCGGTATTCTCCACCAACGCACGGGCTGCTGATAATGCATAATTACCGCCTGAACCAATCGCTAAAATCTGATCGGCTTCCGGTTGCACCACATCACCAATACCGGTAATGATTAAACTTTCTTTTTCATCCGCTACAATCAGCATTGCTTCTAACTTGCGTAACGCACGATCGGTTCGCCAATCTTTGGCTAATTCCACGGCGGCTTTTAACAAATGCCCTTGATGCATTTCTAATTTACGCTCAAATAATTCAAATAAGGTGAACGCATCGGCTGTACCACCTGCAAAACCGGCTAAAACTTTGCCATTATATAAACGGCGTACTTTACGGGCATTCCCTTTCATGACGGTGTTGCCTAATGAAACCTGTCCATCGCCCCCAACAACCACTTGGCCATTACGACGTACGCTTACAATTGTTGTCATTCTTTTTATCCTTCTTTTAAGAAAAGTTATTCGTTATATGGCGATCGATTCCGCCAAATTCAAGGGGAAATTTTTCTTTGATGCTTTATTAAACAACCATTTCAAAAAAATGTGACAAAGATCACTTTTTTAAATAGCAAACGATTGCTATTATTTCACACCCATATTTTAAAGGAATATGATTTGTTACAAGTAAAACAAACTACTTAATGAGGAAAACATGAAAAATTTACTTAAACTTTCTGCCATTGCAATTTTAGCGGCAAGCGCAGTCTCTACTTTTGCATCAAACAAAGAACCTTACACTGAACAAGGTACGAATGCTCGTGAAATGACAGAGCAAAAACCGATTCACTGGATCTCTGTTGAACAATTGAAAAAAGAATTGGAAGGCAAAGCACCCATTAATGTGAGCTTCGACATTGACGATACCGTCCTTTTCAGTAGTCCTTGTTTCTATCACGGCCAAGAAAAATACTCACCAGGTAAAAATGATTACTTAAAAAATCAAGATTTCTGGAATGAAGTAAATGCGGGTTGTGACCAATATTCTATTCCAAAACAAATTGCGGTGGATTTAATTAATATGCACCAAGCACGTGGTGACCAAATTTATTTCATTACCGGTCGTACAGCAGGCGATAAAGATGGCGTGACACCAGTGCTACAAAAAGCCTTTAATATTAAAGACATGCATCCTGTAGAATTCATGGGTGGTCGCAAACTTCCAACTAAATATAACAAAACACCAGGTATTATTGAACACAAAGTAAGTATTCACTATGGTGACAGCGATGACGATATCCTAGCCGCAAAAGAAGCAGGTATTCGTGGTATTCGTTTAATGCGTGCCGCTAACTCCACTTACCAACCAATGCCAACCCTTGGTGGCTACGGTGAAGAAGTATTGATTAACTCAAACTACTAATCTTCCTAAAAAGTGCGGTTATTTTTGACCGCACTTTTCTTACCTAATTAACAATCTTAATTTTTAAAAAGTTTCTGGGAATATGCTAAAATTTTTCTGTTTCCAGGAGCCTATTTATGTCAGAACTCATGTCTAATCAATATTTAATCATCATTGCCGTGCTGGTTTTTATCAGTATTGTGATGCTTTTTCTATTAAGCCGCAGCAAACGAGATACGCAAGAATTACAACAAGATCTCAATAAGACTATCGAAGATTACAATCAATTAGCGGAGCGTTTTGATTCTTTAAGTGCGGTCCAAAATCAATTAGAACAACAAGCCGTTAAAGCGCAAACTCATGCAGAAGGTTTGCAAACTCGCCTTAATGAACGTGATGAAAAAATCCAATATTTAGAAAAAGAATTAGATGAAGAACAGCTCCGACACGATCAAATTGGCGGGCAAATCACCGCATTAAAAGAACGCTTTGGGATAGCATCTGCACAAGCCGAAAGCTTGCAAGGTCAATTACAACAAGCGCAAGAAAATGTACTTAGAAAAGAACAAGAGCAGCAAAAAACACAGGAAAAATTGACCGCACTTTCACAAGAATTAACGGAGTTGAAAACCACCCTTTCCGAAAAAGAAAAGCATTTTGCTGAACAGCAACAGCATATTGAGCAATCCAAACAACAGCTTGGCGTAGAATTCCAAAATCTGGCCAACCGCATTTTGGAAGAAAAAAGCCAATCCTTTAATCAAACCAATCAAACGGCATTGGAAACTTTATTGAAGCCTTTCCGTGAACAAATCGAAGGCTTTCAAAAACGAGTCAATGAAATCCATTCAGAATCGGTGAAAGGCAATGCGGGCTTAGAATCGGAAATCAAAAAGGTGTTGGAAATTGGCTTAAACATGTCTAAAGAAGCCAATAATTTAACCTCTGCACTAAAAGGTGAAAAGAAAACCTTAGGTAACTGGGGAGAAGTACAACTTGAGCGCGCACTTCAGTTGGCTGGTTTGATTGAAAACGTGCATTACAGTGCACAAGCCCATTTTAAAGATGAGCAAGGCGGACGAAACTATCCTGATTTTGTGCTTAATCTGCCCGATGAGAAAAACATCATCATTGATAGCAAAATGTCATTGAATGCTTACGAAAGTGCGGTCAATTCTGAGGATGAATTTGAACGTGAGCGTTTACTAAGGGAGCATATTAAAGCCCTGAAAAATCACATAGATGACTTGCACCGCAAGGATTACAGCAATTTGATTGGCATGCGCAGCCCTAATTTTGTCTTGATGTTCATCGCTGTAGAACCCGCTTATATTGAAGCCTTAAAATTAGACCCAAGTCTGTTTAATTATGGTTATGAGAAAAATGTGATTATGGTTTCACACACGACCCTCATGCCAATTTTACGCACGGTGGCAAATTTATGGCGTATCGAACGAGGTAATGCTGAGGCTAAAGAAATCGCAGAAAAAGCAGGCGAAATTTACAACCAGATTTGCTTGGTAGCAGAACGTTTGAGCAAACTGGGCAATACCCTTTCCACCGTAAGTAATCAATATAACAGTACTGTTACCGCTCTTGTGGGCCAACAAGGTTTAGTGGGGAAAGTGGAGCGATTTAAAGACTTGTCAGCGAAAGCTAACAAGACTATGCCAAACGTTGAATTGCTCAATAATGACGTGGATTTAACGCGCCTATCTCTTATCACTACCGAGAACGGGGTAAAATAAAGCATACCTGTTGAATTTTTCTTTAAAAGCGGCTATTTTCTTGCCGCTTTTTTATTTGAATTTTTTATTTGTGGGGAATTTTATGGCGACAGAACAAAAAGAAATCACGGATCCATGTGCAAAATATAACGAACAAACCAGTTTTCTAAGCAAAACAATTTTTGCAAGCCGTTGGTTACAAGTGCCTATTTACTTAGGTTTAATTGTCGTGCAAGGCATCTATGCCTACAAGTTTATGAAAAACTTGTGGTATCTCATCACTAATGTTAATGAAATGGATGCGGACACCATTATGCTCGCTGTACTCAATCTCATTGATGTGGTGATGATTGCGAACTTATTGGTGATGGTAACATTAGGTGGTTATGAGATTTTCGTCTCAAAACTACGCACGAAAAATCATCCGGATCAACCTGAATGGATGAGTCATGTGAATGCAACTGTGCTGAAAGTTAAACTTTCTATGTCAATTATCAGCATTTCGTCTATTCACTTATTGCAAACCTTTGTGAATGCCTCAAAAATTTCTGAAAAAACAATTATGTGGGAGGTGATTATTCATTTTTCTTTCTTGATTTCAGCGATTGCCATGGCTTATACCGACAAAATTCTCTACAGCACAAGTCATAAAAATCATTAATACAAAAAGAGCGGTCAAATTTGACCGCACT
>OGPP01001700.1_pt1 | contig 15673 bp, 14 predicted proteins | sample 1553021 | NCBI WGS metagenome assembly OGPP01 (sample SAMEA2580217, study PRJEB22360) | human gut metagenome | biome: human gut; feature: human-associated habitat; material: faeces | place: Denmark | collected 2008/2010
ATTACTATTATTATAATTAATTATAAATTTCTATTTTTTAGTAGACTTATCGTTTTGTTTTGGTTATAATACATATGTTAAATGCTTTCGTTAAAAATTAAAGGAGGACTATTTTTATGAAAAAATATTTATGTGAAGCATGTGGATACATTTATGATCCTGAAGTAGGCGATCCAGACAACGGTGTAGAGGCTGGAACAGCTTTTGAAGATATCCCGGAAGACTGGTTATGTCCACTGTGCGGACTTGGAAAAGACGCATTTGTTGAAACAGAATAATGCATAAAAAATATCGCTCATCATCTCAGGCGGATGATGAGCGATTTCTTTTTTATTTTCCTGTATGAAGCAATTCATTCGCATTGCGGATCCGCTCTTCTGTAGGAGGCTCGATCCCCTCCAGCGGATATTCCATCCCCAGTTCTTTCCACTTATACTCTCCCAATGTATGGTACGGAAGTACTTCCACTTTCTCTACATTGGAGAGTGTCTGAATGAATGCATCCAGCTTTTTCAGATATTCATCATTATCACTTCTCTCCGGAACCAGTACGTGACGAATCCACACCGGTTTATTGATGTCACTTAAATATCTCGCCAAATCCAGAATATTCTGATTCGTATGACCAGTCAAAATCTTGTGCTGCTCATCGTCAATATGTTTGATATCCAAAAGAAGCAGATCTGTATATTTCATCAGTTCCTCAAACTTACTAAAAAACGGTTCTTCTCTTGTAAAAGGTGCTCCACTTGTATCGATTGTTGTGTGGATTCCTTTTTCTTTTGCTTTCTTAAACAATTCCAATAAAAAGTCGATCTGCAAAAGCGGCTCGCCTCCGCTGACTGTAATTCCACCGGATTTTCCCCAATAACTGCGGTATTTCCATGCTTTGTCCAACAATTCATCTGCTGACATCTGCGTTCCTGTCTTCATACTCCATGTATCCGGATTATGGCAGAACTGACAGCGCATTGGACATCCGCTCACAAAAATAAGAAAACGGACTCCCGGTCCGTCTACGGATCCAAAACTCTCTGTTGAGTGTATATATCCTTTCATTTGCTTGATTCCCTTTCTCTTGATATTTAAAAAGGGACGTAGCATCCTGTTTGTACTACGTCCCTGTGAATTACAAATTACAGTGCTTTATGGCATGTTCTTGCAATTACGTCTAACTGCTGCTCACGTGTCAGGTCGATGAATTTAACAGCGTATCCTGATACACGGATTGTGAAGTTTGCATATTCTTCTTTCTCTGGGTGCTCCATAGCATCGATGAGTTTCTCTGTTCCGAATACGTTTACGTTCAGGTGATGTGCTCCCTGATCAAAGTATCCGTCCATTACGTTAGCCAGATTTACTTTTCTCTCATCGTCATCATGTCCAAGTGCTCCAGGGCTGATTGTCTGTGTATTAGAAATTCCGTCCAGTGCTTCTTCGTATGGAAGTTTTGCAACTGAGTTCAGAGAAGCTAACAGACCATTCTGCTCTGCACCGTAAGATGGGTTTGCTCCTGGTGAAAGTGGTTCCCCAGCTTTTCTTCCGTCTGGAAGAGATCCTGTAGCCTTACCATATACAACGTTAGATGTAATTGTAAGGATAGATGTTGTTGGCTCAGAGTCTCTGTATGTGTGGCATTTTTTCAGTTTGCTCATGAATGTTCTTAACAGCCATACAGCAATCTCGTCAGCACGGTCATCATCGTTACCGTATCTTGGGAAGTCTCCCTCTGTCTCGTAGTCAACAGCAAGTCCGTTTTCGTCACGGATTACTTTAACTTTTGCATATTTGATCGCACTTAAGGAGTCTACTACGTGAGAGAATCCAGCGATACCTGTGGCGAATGTACGTCTTACATTTGTATCGATCAGAGCCATCTCTGCTGCTTCATAGTAGTATTTGTCGTGCATGTAGTGGATCATGTTCAATGTATCTACATACAGTTTAGACAGCCATTCCATCATCTGGTCATATTTGTCCATTACTTCATCATAGTCAAGATACTCTGATGTGATTGGGCTGTATTTTGGAGCAACCTGTGTTTTTGTCTTCTCATCAACACCACCGTTGATTGCGTAAAGCAGACATTTTGCAAGGTTTGCACGTGCTCCGAAGAACTGGATCTCTTTTCCTGTCTGTGTTGCAGATACGCAGCAGCAGATAGAATAGTCATCTCCCCATACCGGACGCATTACATCATCGTTCTCGTACTGTACAGAACTTGTCTTGATAGAAATATAAGAAGAATATTTCTTGAAGTTCTCTGGCAGATTAGAAGAATATAATACTGTCAGGTTCGGCTCTGGTGAAGGTCCCATGTTCTCCAGTGTGTGAAGGAAACGATAGTCGCTCTTTGTAACCATAGAACGTCCGTCCATTCCGATACCACCCATTTCCAGTGTAGCCCATACCGGGTCTCCTGAGAACAGTTCGTTGTAAGATGGAACTCTGGCGAATTTAACCATTCTGAACTTCATAACGATGTGGTCGATCAGCTCCTGAGCCTCTGACTCTGTCAATGTTCCGTTCTTTAAGTCTCTTTCAATATAAATGTCAAGGAATGTAGAAATACGTCCAACACTCATCGCAGCACCGTTCTGAGTCTTGATTGCTGCAAGGTATCCGAAGTACAGCCACTGTACAGCTTCTTTTGCATTTGTAGCTGGTTTGGAAATATCAAATCCGTAAACAGCTGCCATTTCTTTCATTTCTTTTAATGCTTTAATCTGATCAGCGATTTCTTCACGAAGACGGAAATCTGTTCCTTTCATTCCGTGTCTTTCACCCTCGATAAAATCATTCTGTTTCTGCTCGATCAGGTAATCGATTCCGTAAAGAGCTACACGACGGTAGTCACCTACGATACGTCCTCTTCCGTATGTGTCCGGAAGTCCTGTGATGATCTTGCTGTGACGGGCTTTTTTCATCTCAGGTGTGTAGATATCGAATACTCCCTGATTGTGTGTTTTATGATATTTTGTGAAGATCTCGTGCAGTTTCGGGCTTGGCTCATATCCGTATGTTGTACAAGCCTGCTCAGCCATTTTAATACCACCGTATGGCATAAATGCTCTCTTCAGCGGTTTGTCTGTCTGAAGACCAACAACCTGCTCTAAATCTTTCATTTCTTCGTTAATATATCCCGGGCCATATGCTGTCAGTCCAGAAACTACTTCTGTCTCCATATCCAGAACGCCGCCTTTTGCACGCTCTTCTTTCTGCAGTTTCTGAAGCTCTCCCCATAATTTGTCAGTTGCCTCTGTAGGTCCAACCAGGAAAGATTCATCACCTTCATATGGTGTGTAGTTGTTCTGGATGAAGTCACGAACGTTAACTTCCTCTTTCCAGAGTCTTCCGTTAAATCCTGACCACTGTTCAAACTGTGCCATCGTTTAAAATCCTCCTTCAATGTACATGAATAATTTTCTCTTTCTTACGAGCTTTAGTATACCATTATGTTAAAAGAAAGACAAGAGAAAACAGGAATGATTCTCGTTTGTATTTGATTTAGTACAATCTGAAAATTTCAAAAAAATATTGCCAAAAATGCGATGCATTTTTGGCAATATTCTCATTTCTTATAACCGAAAACCGTCTATTCGTTTTTCAGATTATTTGAATTTTTTTACTAATACTGCAAGGATTGCTGCAAGACTGACACCTGCCGGTAATGCTGCAGCTGCTGCATTTGTCTCATCTCCTGTTTTTGGAGAATTCTTCTTCTCGTCTTTTTTGTCTTCTTTTTTATCGTCTTCTTTATTTGGTTTTTCTGGTTTCTCCTGATCTGGAGTCTCTGGTTTTTCCGGTTTGTTTGGCTCCTCTGGATCCGGAGTTTCTGGTTTATCCTCTTTGATCTTTGTTACACTCAGCTGTAATGGTGTCTCTTTGTACAGCTCTACCTGGAAATCTCCAACTTCCTGTAACTCATATCCTTCCGGTACCCACTCTGTGATCTCTCTTGTGTGGAAGATTCCGTCTCCGTCTCCATCAACAAAGTAATCTCCACCTGCTACCACTTCATCATTATTCTCAGCATCTACAAACTGGATTTTTACGATGGAAGAAAGGTCACCTTTCTCTACAACCATTGTATGTCCGCCTGTGGATCCAAATGGAATTTTGATTTCTGTTACCTGATCTCTGTCGTTGGACAGCTTGTATCCTGTTGGAAGATCGAAGTCTACACCAAGTCTGAATACCGCGTCTTCTCCATCAGCGCCTTCTGCTGTTACTGTTTCTGTTGTAACAACTTCTCCGTTCGGAGTTTCAAATGTAATGTGAAGCACTGCTTCTCTGATCTCCACATCTTTCTTTACAGAAACATATACGTATCCGTCTCTGATGATACAGTCTGTACCTTCGATTGTATATCCTTCTGGAAGATATCTTGTCAGGATTGCCATATTTACACACGATGTATCAATTGATACCTGTACCGGCACTTCTGCTACCTGTTTTCCTGCTGCTTCATCATAATAATTGATTTTCACATCCTGTGTTTCTTCGACAAGTACTTTCTTTACCTCGGCATATACAAAATAAGAATCCTGTGTCTCTCCACCTGCTACCGAATAGATACCTTCTACCAATTCATATCCTTCTGGAAGATATTTTTTCACAGTTTCTGCCGGCAATACTTCATATGTATCTTTCGGATCATCACCCCAACGATAATCCTCCACTTTTTCATTGTTAAATTGCACAAAGATAGATTCATTGTTGTCTGTATCTCTAAAATTAATTTCACCAGAAATACTATCCCAACTATCGCTCTCCGTCTCCACCTTTTCCACTGGCTCTGCTGCAAACACTGGTGCAACGTTCGCTGTTGCAATTGAAACAACCATAACACCCGTCAGGCATACGCGCATTAATTTTTTCCTGTACATACTACTTTCCTCCTATTATAACTTTTAGTTTCCCCTTAAATAACAAACCATTTCAAATTTCCGTAACGTTTGCTACCTAAACACTTCTAGTGTATATTCGAATCCTTTTTTTGTCAATACTTTCCAATATTCTATGAAAAATTGCTGCATTTTTTATATTCTTTGTCATAAAAAAATACCGGTAACCTGATATCTCTCCAAAACTGATATCCCTTTACCGGTATTTCTTATTCCCACGTAATATCCTCAACCTCATACACTGATACAACATTTGTCTGATAATTGACTACCATCTGCATAGTATATATCTTTTCAAATGCCTGGTCATTTCTTGTGCCTTTCACATCTATATCACATTCCACAACACCTACATCTGTTTTACCATATTGCGCTTTCTTTGCACTTTTTACTTGTGTAGACACTTCATTGATATTAACCACGCTTTCTTTATAAAAAGCATCTCTTTCTTCTTTTAATAATCTTCTATGTTCTGTATTTGCAATACTTTGATACAAACTCTGATCTGTTATTTCTTTATCTTGAGCATCACTATTTACCGCCAAAAATGCTTTTGCCCAACTATTGACACCTTTTTGTATTACTTTTGTTTCTTCATCTGGAAGGGACTCCTCTGTAACTTTCAGCTGTTCATATATCGTCAACGGTACTGTTTTTTCTTCCTTATCTTTTTTCCCACATCCACATGTCAGAATTCCCAATATACATATCATCAATACCAATTTTATGTATTTTCTCATTGTAATCCTTGTTCCTTTCGCCACTTGGCTTATCCCCCTATCTTTCATGTACTCCCCATAGAAAAATATTGCCAAAAACGCAATGCATTTTTGGCAATATTTCCATTTTTTATAACCTAAATCCGTCTATGCGTTTTTCAGATTATTTAAATTTTTTCACTAATACTGCAAGAATTGCTGCAAGGCTCACACCTACAGGTAATGCTGCAGTTGCTGCACTTGTCTCATCTCCAGTCTTTGGAGAAGTTTTCTTCTTATCTTCTTTCTTAGTATCCTCTTTTTTGTCGTCTTTTTTATTTGTGTCTTCTTTTCCTGTATCTTCTTTGTCAGGATCTTCTGGTTTCTCTGGTTTGTTTGGATCTTCCGGATCTGGATTCTCTGGCTCTTCTGCAATCTTTGTCACACTAAGCTGCAATGGAGTTTCTTTATAAAACTCTACCTGGAAATCTCCAAGTGTTGCCAGCTCATATCCTTCCGGTACCCACTCTAATACTTCTGTATGATTGAAGATTCCATCTCCGTCTGCATCTACAAAATAGTCTCCGCCTGCAAGTACTACACCTGCTTCATCTACAAACTGTGCTTTTACAACAGATGCTTTTGCAATTTTGTCAACTGTTACCTGGAATGCTGTGTCTGCGTAATCTTTTGTAAAGAAATCTCCAACTGTCTCTGCTTTGTATCCTTCTGGTACTGGAAGTTCACTCGCATTGAAAACTCCATCTCCATCTGCATCTACAAAGTAGTCTCCACCTGCTACGACTGTTCCTGCTGCATCTACAAACTGTGCTTTTACAACAGATGCTTTTGAGGTTGTCGTCTCTGTTCCTGCTGGTGCTTCAGCTGCAAATACTGGCGCTACATTTGCTGTTGCAACAGTCACAACCATAAGTCCTGTTAAGCATGCGCGCATTAACTTTTTCCTATACATGTTTCTTTCCTCCTAAACATTCTCTTAATTAATAAGTTTTACCCAAACAGCACAATTCCGACTTTTCCCTTTCATTTTCTAAGCTACAAATTCTAGTCGTGCCTATATTTATACTCCCAAACGTGTATAAACTTAGGCTTGGTAAGCCTAATAATCCCTCTATTTGGTATTATCATGGTATTCCTTTTAGCACAGTTTGTCAACACTTTACATCCATTTTATTCACAATTTTTCCATATTTTTTTCACATTCTCCAGCTTCTACCATCATTTTTACCCCCCCCCCTATTTTTTTCTTCAATTTGCATTTTTTCTTCTTATCACTTACAATAAAATCTAATATATCAAGGAAAGGAAATTGCACTTATGAAAATCAGAATTGCTACTTTAAAAGATTTAGATTCTATCCTTCACATTTATGAACATGCCCGTTCTTTTATGGCGTCTCATGGAAATCCGACTCAATGGGGAACCACATATCCTCCTGTTGATATGATAGAACATGATATCCGGATGGGCAACGCCTATGTCTGCGAAGAAAACAATTGTGTGATTGCTGTTTTTTACTATGCATTTGAAAATGATGTCACTTATACCACAATCTACGACGGGAACTGGTTAAATGACGCACCTTACGGAGTCGTTCACCGAATTGCTTCTGACGGTACAGTAAAAGGTGCAGCTTCTTTTTGTTTAAGCTGGGCATTCTCACAATGTCACAATCTGAAAATTGACACCCATCAGGATAATCTCGTCATGCAGAGTCTTCTCACTAAACTGGATTTCAAAAAATGCGGAACCATCCTGACAGAAGATGGATCAAGCCGAATTGCTTATCAGAAACAGGACAGCAAATAAACTTATCCCCATGATACCTTTCGTTCTAAAGCTTCTACTCGCTCTTCCAACTTTTCTGTCCGCAAAGCAAGTGCGCAATTTGGCGCACTATTGCCATTGCGTTCAAGACACACCAAACGGTTTTCAATACGCTCAGATCGATTGTTCGCATGTTCCTGCACTGTATCCAATTCTGACAGGACATTGCTTTCCACTTCTATGATCGTATGCTCCATATCCTTTAATTTTTGCTCCACACCATCTAATCTTCGATTCGTACCCTCTAGTCTTTGGTTCATATCCTCTAATCTTCGATCTATCTGTTCGAACTTCTGATCTATTTGCTCAAACTTCCGGTCTATCTGTTCGAATTTCTGGCCTATCTGTTCGAACTTCCGGGCTATCTGTTCGAACTTCTGATCTATCTGCTCGAACTTCCGGTCTATCTGCTCGAACTTCCGGTCTATCTGCTCGAACTTCCGGTCTATCTGTTCGAATTTCTGGCCTATCTGTTCAAACTTCTGATCTATTTGTTCAAATTTCTGTCGGAACTCGGTGTCCATTTTATCTACCCGCTGTTCCAACCTCTCGATTCTTCCATCCAGCATATCAAAACGGTCTACGATAACCGTGGTGATAGACTGCAGCAATTGTTCATTTGTCATACCCATACAATAAACTCCTTCTTTTATCTTTATATTATTTTTTGGAAACATATTTTCATAAGCAATGCATTGTTTATTTGACTGAGATTTTTACAACATTAAGAAATGTATGCAGATTAATAAGAATAAGAATTTACCAGATTTGTTCTTATTGATGTAGATGATTATAACATGCTTCTGTAGAGCAGTACAGCTGTTTTTTCTATTTTTCTTGTTTTTGTTACTCTTTCACAAAGTCACTTTCTAAAAAATCTCCACATCCAATTTTCATCGGACATGGAGATTTTTCTTAATCTTCTTCCTGCATCCCCCAGAACACTTTTTCTGCGGTAATTGGAAGTTCTCTCACTTTTACTCCGACCGCATGGCTGACTGCACTTGCAATCGCAGGGGACGGCGTATTGATCACGATCTCGCCTATTGATTTCGCTCCAAACGGACCTGTCGGCTCGTAGCTGCTTTCAAATTCCACCCGGATATTGCCCACATCCAGACGGCTTGGGATTTTATACTGCATAAAGGAATTGCTGTAATTTTTTCCTTTTGCATTATAGATGACATCTTCATACATGGCCATTCCGATTCCCTGTGCAAGTCCTCCCTCTGTCTGTACTCTCGCCAGACTTGGATTCACTACCGTTCCACAATCTACTACTGCTACATAATCAATCAATTCCAGTTCTCCGGTTTCTTTGTCAATCTCCACTTCCGCCATTCCGACCATAAACGGCGGCGGTGAAACCGGTGAGCTGTATGCCTCACTGGCATAGAGCGCCTCTTCATTGTTGCACATCACACGGTTTCCGATTTCCGCTCTCGAAATGGATGCACCTGTTTTGATATTCACAACACACTGTCCGTCAAAATCCACATCGTCCACATCACATTCCAGGTACTGTGCACCTTTTTCGCAAAGTTTGTCTTTTAGTGTTTCACAGGTACGTACGACTGCCATTCCTGTCACATATGTAGTACTTGATGCATAGGAACCTGTATCATAAGGAGAAGAGTCTGTATCTACTCCATGAACAATGATCTCATCCATTTCACAATCCAGACATTCTGCTGCCATCTGTGACAAAATCGTGTCACACCCTGTTCCCATATCTGAAGCACCAATCAAGAGACTGTAGAATCCATCATCGTTCACTTTAATTCCAACAGATGCTGTATCTACAGCGGAAATACCTGATCCCTGCATTGCCATTGCCACACCGACACCTCTGACTTTTCCATTTCCCATGTCACGGCTCGGGAATTTTTCATCCCATTTCATCATTTCTTTTGCCTTTTCCATACACCGGTCCAGAGCACAGCTGTTTGCCGTCTCCCCGTAATATGCAGGCATTACCTGCCCCTGACGAACCATATTTTTCTCACGCAGCGTGACCGGATCCATATTCATTTTTTCTGCCAGCTCATTGACTGCAGACTCTACTGCAAACAAGCCCTGTGTTGCACCATATCCACGATAAGCACCGGCTGACATTACATTCGTGTATACCACGTCATAAGCAAAACGGAATGCTTTCGCCTTCCCGTACAGAGGAATCGATTTGTGACCGGAAAGTCCAACTGTTGTCGGTCCGTGTTCCCCAAACGCTCCTGTATTGGAAAGCGTATAGACATCTATTCCCTGAATAATTCCGTCTTTATCAGCTCCAAGACGGACATGAACCTCCATCTCATGCCGCGGAGAGGATGCAATCATAGATTCTTCTCTTGTAAAAATCATCTTTGCCGGTTTTCCCGTTTTCCATGTTACCAGTGCCGGATAAACTTCTGAGACAACAGACTGTTTTGCCCCGAAACCGCCTCCGATCCTTGGCTTGATCACACGAATCTTCGACTTTGGAATATCCAATGCATTTGCAAGAATCCGCCGTACATGGAACGGAACCTGTGTGGACGAAAGGACATTCAATCTTCCATACGTATCCAGATATGTATATGTTCTGAATGTTTCCATCATTGCCTGCTGGTTTGCCTTTGTATGATACACCTGATCAATGATATACTCACAGTTTGCCAGAACCGCTTCTATATCTCCCTCTTCACAGCTGTCATGTGCACAGAGATTTCGCTTGTTGTCTGCCCCTACCGGACACAGACTCTTCCAGTTTTCTTCCGGATGCACCAGAATCGGATTGTCTTTGGCTTTATGAAAATCAAGTACAGGCTCTAATACCTCATACTTTACTTTGATCAATTTTAACGCCTTATTTACCGCTTCTTTTGTCCGTCCGGCAACGATCGCAACTGCATCTCCTACAAAACGGACTCTCTGATCCAGGATCAGTCTGTCATAAGGACTCGGCTCCGGATATGTTTGTCCCGCCATCGTAAACCGCTTGTCCGGACAATCTTTGTATGTCAGAATACATTCAATATCCGGAACCAGTTCTGCCCTTGTCAGATTGATATCCTGAATCAATGCATGTGCATGAGGACTCCTTAATACTTTAACAACAAGACTGTCTTTTGCCGCCAGATCATCTGTGTAAACTGCCTTTCCTGTTACCAGCGCCTTATAATCCACTTTCGGAATGGCCTGACTTACCACTCTGTTCCCCATGCCTGCACCTCCTTCTCTTTCTCACTCTGCTTTTTCACCGCCATATATTTCCGGATTGCCCGAAGCTGTCCCATATATCCGGTACATCTGCACAAATTTCCTGATAAATATTCTTTCATTTCTTCAATCGTTGGATTTTCTAACTCCCGCACCATTGCCAGCACATTCATAATAAATCCCGGAGAGCAGAATCCACACTGTTCTGCACCTTCCTGTGCAAGAAATGCACCGAACTCTTCTGCTTCCTCTTTCAGCCCTTCCAGAGTCGTCACTTCCTGCCCCTCGATCCCTGCTGCCAGAATCGAGCAGGAAAGTCTGGATTTTCCATTGATCCAGACTGTACAAAGTCCGCAGTTTGTTGTCTCGCACCCACATTTCACACTGTAGCATCCTAAATTTCTCAATACATCCAGAAGTATGGTATCTCCGGATACTTCTGCCGATACCTGTTTTCCATTTAATTTAAACCTTACTTCCATGCTCTTCCCTCCGTGATGATTGAACGCATCTCTCTGAAGATCAGTACCTCTGCCAGATGCTGACGATACTTTGCACTTCCTCTCATATTGGTTCCATACTCAAATTCTGAAGCTACTATTTTTGCATATTCCCGGATTTCTTCTTCCGAAATATCTGCCGGAATCTCCCACTGCTTTTCTAACAGTGCTGCTTTCATCGGTCTTGCTCCCACTGAAAAGTACCAGGACTCTACTCCGTTGACCATTCCAGTGACAACAGAACATGCAATCACCGGAAAATCTGTTTTGGTTTGCCGTACTGAATCATAGCGGAAGGAACGCTTGCTTTTTCTTATTATAATAGAGAGAAGAAGATCCTTATCTTTTTTACGATTTACAAATTCCGAAAGTCGGATAATTCCTCCATTATATAACTCCACAAATGTATCCAAAGCCAATAATGCCGTCAGTACATCTGAAAATCCAAATCTTCCATATATACTTCCGCCGACTGTCGCCTGATTTCGAAACTGCACTCCAACAATGTGGCGGACACACTCTGCAATTCCGTCGCCATACATTTCACGTAATCCCTGATGTAACTCCAGCTGTCTCAAAGTACACATCGCCCCGATTTTAAATACATGGTCTGTCTCTTCAATCTGATCAAGACCAAGCTCTGACAGATCGATTACTGTCTTTACTCTCGCATTTCCAAGACGCATCCACATCATTCCGCCCATTACACGGCTGTTTCTCGCCTGGTTCAATTCGTAAGCTTCTTCCAAAGTCTTTGCTTTCACATAATCTGTAATCGTAAGCAAAATTCTTCTCCTCTCTTTTGTATCTTTCACTCTTTTGTTCTCAAGGCATAAAAAAAGTGCAAATGTACTTATCATTCACACTTTATTTTAACCTTATAAATTTTATCACATGTTTTAGAAAAAGTCAAAACTTTTTATCGTTGGTTCTGTTCAAGAGGAACTTTGATTACCTCTATATTTTTGATAATAAATAAAAGCCGTAAAATCTTCCATTTCTAGAACTTTTCACGACTTCCTAAGAACAGGGGATGAGAGAATCGAACTCCGTTGGAAAGTCCAATTTTCCTTGAAAAATCAGCATTTTTGCTTTTTCAATTTGACTACATATGACTACATTTTGACTACAAAGAAAGGAGAATCAGCATAGTATCTATTACAAATATTATCTGTTTTGTCCACCTCCATTCATACCCAACGTTCCGTAGGATGCCCAGAGCGACGGTTCCTAACAGGGCGGTGGGTCGGCTGGGCAAGTGTCCCCTCTCTATACACCACATATCAGCCTATATTTTCCCTCATACACAAAGAAGCCCTCACGCATAAGCGATTAGGCTTCGATCAAATAAAATTATCAAATTATTTCCGTTTCTTTAAGATGGTTGCAAGGGCAACTCCGAGTGAAGCAAGTCCGGCTCCTGCAACTGGAAGTGCGGAAGCTGTGTCGCCAGTTTTTGGAGATGTTCCCTCTTTCTTTGTTTCTGTTTCTTGTGTCTGAACATTTTCCTTATTTGCGTCTGGTTTCTGTTCCGGTGTTGCTGGATTCTCTGCATCCGGTGTTTCTGGTGTTTCTACATCTGGATTCTCCGGCTGTTCCGGCTTCTGATCTGGATTCTCCGGCTGTTCTGGCTTTTGATCTGGGTTCTCTGGCTTCTGCTCCGGCTTTTGCGGTTCTCCGTTGCATACCCAGTGTCCCTCTTCTGGATGATGTACAATTTCATCCCAAGCTTCTTTAACAAGGACTTGCTCATCCCATGCGTCTTTAACAAGCACCTGCTCGTCCCATGCGTCTTTAATAAGAACCTGCTCGTCCCATGCTGCTTTGTCTACGATCCATACTTCTTTATCACCATATGACAAGCAACCATTTTCAAAGTTCTGTTCTAAGTGTTCTGAAGCATGACCAGAGATATCTGCACCACAGTTATGACAAATTGTTCTAATCTCGTAGTGACCTTCCTCTGGATGATGGATAGTATCATACTCAGCCGGATGGTGAATAGTATCATACTCTGCTGGGTGGTGTACTGTCTTGTACTCTGCTGGGTGGTGTACAGTTTCATCCCAAGCTTCTTTGTCTACAACCCACTCACAGTTATCCCCATGTACATGCTCTTTTTCGCTTGCTATTGTTGATACTTTATCCATCGCAAATACTGTTCCCGTTCCTGCAACAGTCAAAGACATAGCAGCTACCAACGCAACAACAAATTTCTTCTTCATTTGTATCTCCTCCTATTTATATCTCATTTTGTGATACGCTTCACGTACAGTATATCTCATTTTGAGATATAAAACAATATGAAAACTAAGATTTGATAATATATTCTATAAACGAGGTATAGAATATATATATGGAATATTGGGAAAGAATTAAAGCATTAAGAGAAGATCGTGACCTTACACAAAAAAATATTTGTGTTCACTTAAACATTGCACAAAATACTTACTCACAATATGAAAATGGAAAACGTGAAATCCCCATTTCGATTCTGATAAAACTTTGTTTATATTTTAACGTTTCCTCAGACTATATCTTAGGTTTATCCGACAAAAAGTAAATATAATAATGTAAGTATTATTTTGCATGTTTTAAGCACCGTTTTGGTGCTTTTTTATTGCTTTTATACACTTTTCTTTTACTGAAAAAAGTGCTTGACATAAGGTCATTTAAGTTGTAAAACAGTATATAAAGATTTTACGAGAGAGTTGTCTATAATGGTTTAGATCGTGCGTTTTGTTCTTCTATTTCATCATCAGCCGAGTCTTCCTAAGCTGATTCGTGCGGTAGCCGGAGGCGAAAGCACGGAGCAGTGAAAGGCAGACCGGAGTCATGGAGTGGGTAGTATTACCCACGACATGAACAAACAACAGAAAACTCAACAAAAAAGCCTATAAAATGGGCATTTGAAGCCACAAAAACACCGTTCGCAGTCATTTCACAACTCGAACATGTAACATATCTTTGCTATTTATTCAACATTATTAAGAAAGGAGATATTCTAACAATACACGCGTTGTAATGTATCGTAATGTATCGTAATGTAGTGTAGCGTAGTAAGGGATTGTTTAGAATATCAAATTTATATTTAACAGTAGTATTGTTGAATAAAATTATTATGAACAAACAAATATTTGAAGTCACTAATGCAATCGAAGTCTTGCAAGAAGCTGTTTCTATGGGTATAATTCCAAATATAGATACTATGCTGGATAATATAGAATCTATGAAGAAACAAGAACTACTTGAACAACATCTTTACCAAATTACAAAAACGATCAAAGATGGAAAAGAAGTATATTACACATATTTACCCACAGAAAACGGAAAGAGATTATATCGAAGAAGAAATACTCTCGCAGAACTTGAAGACGTAATAGTAGCTCATTACAAAGAGTTGCAAGAAAAAATTTACATTTCTGATGTATTTCATGCATGGATTGATGAAAAACTTCAATATGGTGAAATTCAAAAAGCTTCTTATGACAGGTATCAAACAGATTATGAACGCTTTTTTGTTAATAGAGATTCACTCATAATAAAAAAACAATTCAAACATATAACTTATGACGATTTAGAAAGTTATATAAAATCTACTATCCATGACCTGCAATTAACAAGAAAAAGTTATGCAGGACTTCGGACGTTGATCCGAGGTATTTTTAAATACGGGAAGAAGAAAAAGTATACTTCATTAAGTATCACAGAATTTTTTGGTGATTTAGAACTATCTAACAATCTATTCAAGAAAAAAATAATTGATAAAGAAAAGGAAGTCTTTATGGAAGATGAGATTCCTCTGGTGATCAATTATTTAAGAGAAAATCCTAGTTTATTTAATTACGGAATTTTATTTACTTTTCAAACTGGGTTACGAGTTGGAGAGCTTTCAGCTTTAAAACCCTCTGACAAACACGGTAGAATCATCAAAGTTAGAAGAATTGAAGACAAATACCGAGACGAAAATGGTAAATGGGTAATCACGATAAAGGAACATTCCAAAACAGATGCTGGCAATCGTGATCTGATTCTTCCCTCTTCTGCTTGTGATACTTTTGAAGAAATTATGAAATTGCGTCAAGATGGGGAATTTTTGTTTGAACAAAACGGAAAACGTATTCGTGGTAACGCATTCAATAAGCATCTATCCCGCATTTGTGAAAAACTAGATATTCCACACAGAACAATGCACAAAATTAGAAAAACGTATGGAACGACACTGATTGACAATCATGTGGATGAGCGATTTATCACAGAACAGATGGGACATGCCGATATAAGCACCACGAAAAAGTTGTATTATTTCAGCAATAAAACTCGAAAAGCAAAGGAAGAACAAATTGAGCAAGCTGTCTATTTTTGATAATCACTTTCATTTGACTACATGCTTGACTACATATCATTTTTCAAGAAAAAGAAAAATGCCAGAAACCCTATAAAATCAAGGTTTCTGGCTTACCTAAAAGCAGGGGATGAGAGAATCGAACTCCCACCAAAGGTTTTGGAGACCCCTATCATA
>OGPP01001701.1_pt1 | contig 15659 bp, 17 predicted proteins | sample 1553021 | NCBI WGS metagenome assembly OGPP01 (sample SAMEA2580217, study PRJEB22360) | human gut metagenome | biome: human gut; feature: human-associated habitat; material: faeces | place: Denmark | collected 2008/2010
GCGCCCGGCGGGTGGAGTCGAAGGTGTCCACGGCTTTCATCAGGCCAATGGTGCCGATGGAAATCAAATCGTCCTGCTCAGAGGGGAGAGCATAGTATTTCTTTGCGATGTGCGCCACTAAGCGCAGATTGTGGCGGATGAGCTTTTCCCGGGCGGATGGATCGCCGGCCCGCAGGGCGGCGAAGGTCCGGATCTCCTCCTGTGGGCTGAGCGGGCGGGGGAAACTGCCCGCTTCCAGATGGAGCGCAAGCACGAGGAATTTGGATGCAAAAAATTGCAGCAGGGTCAACAGCATACGGAACACCTCCAAAACCATTCTCCTATACGATATGAACAGGGAAATAGGGTTCAGAATCGTTTTCTGCTTGTAGAAAAAGGTAGTCTGTGGCAGGATGAGTATATGACAGGGGAGCAGTGCTGCCCAAAGGCTCTCCGGGGGCTTTTTGCGTTTCGGCATCTTTTCGGCAGGGAAAAGCCCTCGTCCTCAAAGACAACGGCATGTTCCGCAGCGGCATCGCCGTAGTGAGTGCGGATATATTCGCGGCAGAGGTCGATCTGATTTCCGATACTTTCGCCCTTGCCGGTGTAGCGGGATTTGCGGGAATAGATGGCAATGGTGTCGGCAGTTTTGGCCATGAGATACTCCTTTCCTGTTGTCCGGCGGCCGTAGATGCGGCTATTGTAGCATGGCAGGCCATCTTTCATCATACTACGAACGGAGGTGTCAAGGATGTGACAAGGCAGAACAAGCGAGGAAGTCAGGATGTTTGACTATTTCTATGGGCAGTCGGGCGAGATGTTCTCGTATTTCCGGGTGCCCAAAATTTTATTCCGGGACATAAAATTCAAGGATCTGTCCACCGATGCCAAAACGCTGTACGGCATCCTGTTGGACCGCATGGGGCTGTCGGTGAAAAACGGATGGCTGGATGAGCAGGGAAGGGTGTATATCATTTTTCCTGTGCAGGAGGTCATGGATGCACTGGGCTGTGCAGACAACAAGGCTACCAAACTGTTCCGGGAATTGGAAAAGTTTGGACTGATTGAGCGCAAACGGCGCGGGCTGGGAAAACCAAATCTGATTTACGTCAAAAACTTTGCAGACCCGCGTTTCCGGAATCGCGAAAAGAACGGTTCCGGTGCCGCGGATTCAGCGCAGCCGGAGGCGGCAAAATCACGAGGAAATAAGACTGAGTGGAATAAAACCGAGGGGAGTGAACCTGATCATTTCTCTTCCGATGCGGAAAGCGAACCGGATGAGCGCACACGGCTGGAAGCGTATTTTATGCAGTCGTTGGAGGTGGACTTGTTGCTCCGGGTCTGCCCGGATGAGGAGGACACCATCGATCAAATCGTGAATCTTCTGGTGGATACCTGCTCTTCGAAACGCAGAATGCTGCGGGTGGCAGGGGATGACAAGCCCGCGGAGGTCGTGCGCAGCCGATTCATGAAGCTGAATGTTCTGGAACGGCACTGCAACCGGGCCAAGATCCCGGTTATCTCGGTACATGGTCTGCGGCACACCCACGCTTCGGTGCTTTTGTTTGCAGGGGTATCCATTGCAAGCGTGGCAAGGCGGCTGGGGCATTCCAGCATGACAACCACGCAGAAAACCTACCTGCACATCATTCAGGAACTGGAAAATCAGGACATTGACCTTGTAATGCGGTCACTCTCTGGATTAAGCTGATAAAATAATCAACCATCGCTCGCGCTGATGAAGGATGATAAGAAAAACGTGGTCGTTTTGATGTTATTCATAATACAAAAAAGAGTGGCAGTGTTCAAAGTGAAATGCTGTCACTCTTTTTTAAAACTTCAACCTCTCCTGCAAAAAGCGGCACAATAGCTCCGCACAGGCGTTGTGTTGTTTTTGGAGACGGAGGAATCCGGCACAAATAGGCGGCAGACCGTCTAATACCACATCCCGGACATTGGACATCTGGTTGCTGGAAGATTTCTCGAAACGGTTCAGAGATACACAATTCTGCTCCTGCGTGCGGTAGAGTACCTGATAAAATTGCTCGACCAGCTCCAGCTGTGGGTGTGCACTGCTCTCCCGCAGTGCCTGCCACAGCGGTGCCAGGGCATCCGGGGCAAAGCCGGGCACCAGCAGGGTCTGCCCGTCCAGCTCTGCCGGTGTAATATGCGTTCGCTCCCAGAAAGGGCTGCTGCGGCAGACCATGACGGCGGCGGTATGCTGGGAGAGGGCGGTGCGTGCAAGCCCCGCAGCACAGCCGCCCAGGTCCATCACCAGCCCGGCATCCAGTGCGCCCCGTTGCAGTTGCACCGGCACTTCATCGTTGGACAGGGAAGTAAGCTCCAAGGGGATGCCGGGGTACTGCTGCCGGAATGCTTCCAGCACCTCCCCCAGATTGGGCAGATAGTCCGGAACCAGTGCCACGCTGATGCCCAGCCGCAGTGGTGCAGACTGGATGTCCTGATAAGCTTGCTGGCACAGGGCATTGAATTGCTGCACCACCGGCGCAGCCTGTGCCCGGAACCGCTCACCCTTTTCAGTAAGAGCCAGATGATTGCGGTTGTTGACAAACAGCTTGCCGCAAAGCTCTTCTTCCAGTGCAGCAATGCTCAGCCGCAAGGCCTGCCGGGACAGATACATCCGCCCGGCGGTGTGGGTGTAATTCAAATCTTCGCACAGTGCCAGAAAATAGCGCAGCTGCTGGATGGTCATGATGTGCTCCTTTTTACAAAACGCAAGTTTTACTTGATACTTATAAGGATATTATATCTTCTTTTTCTTTGTTTGTAAATGTGATACTTTTAACAAGAACGGCAATAGATTTTTGTCGATGCGAAGGATATAGCAAGAAAAGGAAGGAATTATTATGGAAAAGATCTCCCGTAAAGGATTTCTGAAGATCGCAGCAGCTGCTGCCATGAGCGGTGTCACCGCTGCCGGTCTGGCTGCCTGCAATGCAGCCAGTAGCGCCTCCGGCGTTTCCAGTGCAACCGGTATCTACACCCCCGGCACCTACACCGCTACTGCCAAGGGCATGAGCGAGATCACCGCCACTGTCACCTTTGATGCCAACACCATCACCAAGGTGGAGCTGGACCTCTCCGGCGAGACCGAGAGCATCGGTGGCGCTGCCAAGGACAAGCTGATCGAGCAGATCATGAACGCCCAGACCAGCCAGATCGACGGCGTGACCGGTGCAACCGTCACCAGCAAGGCCGTGCAGAACGCTGTGGCAGACTGCATCCAGCAGGCCAGCGGCGGTGCCATCAACCCTGCACAGCAGTCCACCGAGGAGACCTCCTCTACCGCCGACTGGCTGGGTGAGGCACCGGAGATTGCCGAGAGCGATATCAAGCAGACCGTGGACTGCGAGGTTCTGGTGGTGGGCGCCGGTTCTTCCGGTAGCTTTGCTGCCGCCGCTGCCGCCGAGGCTGGTGCCAAGACCATCCTCATCGAGAAGTTTGGTCACGATATGGCCGGCGGCATCCGGGATACGCTGGCAGCCTGCGGCTCCAAGCAGCAGCAGGAGGACGGCGACGACGTGAGCAAGAAGGACGCCGTGCGCTACCTGTGCAACTGGAGTCAGGGCTACACCCGCCGCAGTCTGGCACAGGTCTGGGCCGATAAGAGCGGCGAGACCATGGACTGGTTCACGGATGTTCTGGCCGAAAGCGGTATCGACTTCCGCCACGAGATCGACGAAAAGCACGAGGGCGACAATTACGAGGTTCTGGATGTCGGCCACAGCACCCAGTATGGCGAAGAATACAGCGAGCAGCTGACCATGGATGCCGTGCTGAAGCATGCCGAGGCAGACGGCCTTGAAGTGCAGTACGAGATCACGATGGTCAAGCTGGAAAAGGACGGCGACCGCGTCACCGGCCTGATTGCCAAGAATGCCAACGATGAATATGTGCGCTACAACGCTTCCAAGGGCGTGATCCTCGCCTGCGGCGGCTACAGCGGAAACGAGACCATGATGAACGCCCTGCAGCCCCAGAGCGTGGAGCAGACCTGCGTCAACTACTCCAAGCCCGGCGCAAAGGGCGACGGCATCAAGGCGTGCCTGTGGGCTGGTGCCATCATGGACACCACCCACACCTCCATGATCTTCGACCGTGGTGCCATCAAGCCGGACCAGACCGGCGAGTACGGCAAGGCCAGCGACGGTGCCCTCTTCTGGATGGGCAGCCAGCCGTTCTTGAAGGTGAACCTGAAGGGTGAGCGTTTCATGAACGAGTATATGCCCTACGATTTGGTGCTGCACGCTGCCGCCAGCCAGCCCCACCACACCTACTGCACCGTGTGGGACAGCAAGTATGCCGAGGACTGCGAGCGCTTCGCCACCCATGGCTGCAGCCGTCTGTACCCCCATGTCAACGGCACCAACCCGGTGTTCCCCATGGACTATGTGCAGGCAATGAACGCCGACCTGCAGGATCAGGGCTACATCGTGGAGGCCAACACTATCGAGGAGCTGGCCGACAAGCTGGGTCTGCCGAAGGAGACCTTTACCGCTACGGTGGACCATTACAATGAGCTGGCCGCCAAGGGCGAGGATGAGGACTACGGCAAGGAGAACTACCGCCTCTCCACCCTGAGCGAGGCACCCTTCTACGGCGTCCGTCAGGCCGGCGGCTATCTGATCTGCACCATCGACGGCATCCAGATCGACGACAATATGCACGCCATTGATCAGGACTTCAAGGCCATTCCCGGTCTGTATGTCATTGGTGACATGAGCGGCAACTACTTCTCCGGCAGCTATCCCAGTCTGATGGCAGGTGCCGCCGCAGGCCGCAGTGCCACCTTCGGCCGCCTTGCCGGTCAGAACGCTGCCGCAGGCATCTGATTACAACGTTTTCCTTCTCTTCTAATTATATCTGCACCTGAAAAAGCCGCTCCGGGTCTAGCCGGGGCGGCTTTTCTGATGGCATTGGAAAGGAGAGACCGTATTCTCAGGCGTGAAAACCGCTCACTGCCCTTCTTTTCCGTTCGGATGCTCGTCCTTCTCCAGAACAAGATCCATGAGGTATTCAAAGGTGATAAGCACGCGCGCATAGAAATAGTTGGCGGTAAGGTTCCGGTCATCCAGCATCTTGTCGTCCAGCAGCACAAAGGCAGGGTCTGCACAGCGGGCGATGGGAGAATTGTCGGCACCCACAAAGGCAATGATGCTCCGGTGCTGTGCAAAGGAATCCTGTACCGGCTTCAGGATGGTGCCAGTCTTTCCACTCTTGCTGATGGCAATGACCAGCCCGGCATTCAGTGCACCGCTTTCGTAGACCTCATAGCTGTTGGAGCCGATGGCGCAGTAGCCCAGAACCAGCAGCTTCCGCACCATAAATTCCTGCAAAGGGGCACAGAACCCGGTGCCTGTCACAAGGATGGGCTTTTGCCGGTTGGCGTGGAGCAGCTCCACAAAGCGGTGTATTTTTTCTTCTGGGATACCCCCGATAAAGGCGGTGATGTCGGAGGCGTGGTTTTTGTTGTCGATCTCGTTCTGGATCAGAAAACCGATGCGGTAGATCATATCGGTATAGCCGGTATAGCCCATCTTTTTGCTCAGCCGTATCACGGCGGCAGGGGAGGTGTAGTTCTGCGCAGCAAACTCGCGCACACTGCACTGACCGCCGTTTTTTGCGGTTTCCAGCACCGCCTGCAAAAGCTGCTGCTCGTTGGCATTCAGATGGTGCTGATCTGCCAGTTTGTAAAGGTCGTGTTTCATATTTTACCCCGATTTTCGAATCAAAGAACGGCTTGATTCTATAAAGTATACGCTGAATCGCGTATTTTGTCAATAAACATTTCGATGTATCCAACATGAAAGCGAAACATGTTTCAGCTTTTGCGAACAAGTTCAAAAAAAGTCCAATTCGGTAGATTTTTTTGTGCAGAGTGATATAATCAAGCCATCGAAACGGTAAGGTGCACCCCCGAAACGAAGAGACAATTTGAAAAGAGAGATTCATGGAACGTTAGGAGAACACCAATGAAACAAAAAGTTATGGATGCGATGCAGAGCTTTTCCAGAGCTCTGATGGGCCCCGTTCTGTTCCTGCCCATTGCGGGTATGCTGCAGGCGATTTCTTCGGTCATGAGCAACACGGCACTGGTGACAGAGGGCGGTGTTGTCTGGACCCTCGGCAAATTCATCAATGGCGGCGTTGGAGCAGTCATTGGCAATCTGGGTATCCTGTTCTGCGTGGGCATCGCAATGAGCCTTGCCAAAAAGCGCAAGGCAGATGCGGCATTTCTGGCACTGGTCAGCTATCTGGTCTGGCTGGCAGCCAATTCCCGCTGGCTGGATGTGGCAGGACTGACCATCGCCGGTGATACGGCAAGCGCTTTGTACGGCACCGGTCAGACCATCTGCCTCGGCTATCACGTTACTGACATGGGCGTATTTCTGGGCATGATCCTTGGCGTGGTGGTGGCGCTGGTCCACAACCGCTTCATCGACACCGAGTTTGAAGGTGCCATGGCCATGTACGGCAACAGCAAGTTCGTCTTTGTGGTGCTGCTGCCCATCGTTCTGGTCATGGCGGTGGTTGCCAGCTACGTCTGGCCCGGGGCTGGGGGGGGGGGACACCCCCCCCGCCGGTACCGGCAGCGAGTGCACCTCCTTCTACATCGTCACCGACCCTGTCCGCCACAGCAAAATGGCCATGGTGGACCCCAACTGCATGGTCAGCATCGCGGTGAACGACACCGACTTCATGTCCTCCATGCCGCCCAAGCTCACCGCAGCCACCGGCATGGACGCGCTGACCCACGCCATCGAGGCGGCGCTTTCCAAAAACGCCAACCCGCTCACGGACAAGGATGCCTACTGGGCCATGCAGGCGATCGTGCAGAACCTGCCCCGGGCCGTTGCCAACGGTCAGGATGAAGCCGCCCGCACCATGATGGCCTATGCCGAAAATGTGGCAGGCATGGCTTTCTCCAACGCGGGCCTTGGCATGGTGCATGCGATGGCACACGCGCTGGGCGGACACTACAACCTGCCCCACGGTGTGTGCAATGCGGTGCTGCTGCCCTACGTGCTGGCCTTCAACAGCCGCAGCCCGGTGTGCCGGGAGCGGTTCATGACCATTGCCGCTGCCATGGGCCTGCAGGGCACTTTTACCCCGGACACTGCCGCACCGGCAGTGATCCAGTTTGTCCGTCAGCTCAGTGCAGGCGTGGGCATCCCCGCAAACCTTGCGCAGCTGAACAAGGTGGACCCTGCAGATTTTGCCGCGCTGGCAGAGCTTGCCCTGCACGACACCTGCATGTCCACCAACCAGATCACCCCCACCCGCGGCGAGGTGGTGGCGGTATATACCGCTGCATTCCGCGGATGAACTTTGAAACCTCCTCCATTTTCTCCATACCCAAACAAAGCCGCCGCTCTCCCTCTGCAAGGGAAAGCGGCGGCTTTGTGCTGTAAAAAGGGGTGATGGGATTGTTTTTAAAGAGGGTTTTGTTATAATAAAATAAAAATGCGGCGCAGAATTAAGAGGAGAAAGCGATGGAAACAAGAGAAAAACAGGCGTACCTGATAGAAGCACATAAATGTGATGAGATGCTTCTGACCCTGTTGCGGATGCTGGACGTACCGTGGAATGATATATTCATCCACATGGACAGCAAAAATACGGACTACCAGCCGGAAACGGTGGAGTGCCGCATGAAATATGCGAAAGTGTTTCACGCAAAACGGCACAGTGTTGTGTGGGGCGGTGTCAGTCAGGTAAAAGCGGAGCTTGTGCTATTGAAAACAGCAGTGGCCCATGGCCCGTATCAGCATTACCACCTGATCTCCGGTGTGGATCTGCCCATTCAAACACAAGAAGATATCCGTGCATTTTTTGAGGCAAACCCGGACGTGGAATTTGTCCATTTCGACCCGCACCCGTTCAGCCCATTCAACGATGAGCGCGTTTATTACCGGCACTTTTTCCAGAATATCGATCTGCGCCGCCATCCGGTGCTCGGCGTGATCAATGGAATCCTGCTGTCGGGCCAGAAGCTGCTGAAAATAAAGCGCAATCAGGACGTTCACTTCACAAAGGGCAGCAACTGGTTCAGCTGCACTGACGGCTTTGCACGGTATCTGTTGACAAAAGAAGAGTGGATCCTGCAGGTGCTGGACAAGACCTTTTGCTCGGACGAGTTCTTTGTGCAGACACTGATCGCGCAGTCGCCGTATCAGGATAAGATCTATCAGGGGCCGGGTGATACCAGTGCCCGTGCCATCGATTGGGACAGAGGCAATCCGTGGGTCTGGAAATACGCTGATCTGGAACAGCTGAAAGCATCGCCCTGCATGTTTGCCAGAAAATTTGATATCGAAAAAGAACCGGAGCTTGTGCATGAAATAGAACGCCTGTATGCACCTCATATATAAAAACAGTGCCGGACAGTTTTCAGGCTGTCCGGCACTGTTTTTTACTGTTCATTCTTTTTCGCCAGATCCTTGGTGTACAGGGCACGGGTGGCGTTGAGCACAGCCAGCACCATCACGCCCACATCGGCAAAGATGGCGGTCCACATGCTGGCCATGCCGATCGCGCCCAGCACAAGGCAGGCAAACTTGATGGCCAGTGCAAACACGATGTTCTGGTACACGATGCGTAATGTGCGGCGGGCAATGCGCATGGCCAGTGCGATCTTGGCGGGGTCGTCGTCCATCAGCACCACGTCAGCGGCCTCAATGGCAGCGTCAGAGCCAAGAGCGCCCATTGCAATGCCCACATCGGCACGGGACAGCACCGGGGCATCGTTGATGCCGTCGCCCACAAAGGCAAGGTTCTCTTTGGGCCGCTTTGCGGCGAGCAGCGTTTCGATCTGGTCTACCTTGTCGCCCGGCAGCAGGCCCGCATGGTATTCATCCAGCCCAAGCTCTGCGGAAACGGCCTTTGCAACCGGCTCGGCATCGCCGGTCAGCATCACGGTCTTGCGCACACCGGCATCCTTCAGGCCCCGGATGGCCTGTGCACTGTGGGGCTTTACCACATCGGCGATCAGCAGATAACCGGCGTACATGCCCTCGATGGCCACATGCACGATGGTGCCGGTCTCGCTGATGGCGGGAGCCTTCAGGCCCAGCTTTTCCATCAGGCGGGCGTTGCCGGCAGCAACGGTCCTGCCGTCCACCTTGGCGGTCACGCCGTGGCCGCCAAGCTCCTGCACATCGGTGACACGGTTCGGATCGATCTCCCTGCCGTAAGCGGCCTTGATGCTGAGGGAGATGGGGTGCTTGGACCAGCTCTCGGCCAGCGCGGCAGCTTCCACCAGCTGCTCCTCGCTGGTGCCCTCTGCGGGGTGGATGCCGGTCACTTTAAAGGTGCCCTGGGTCAGGGTGCCGGTCTTGTCGAACACAACGATGCCGGTGCGGGCCAGCTCTTCCAGATAGGTGGAACCCTTGACCAGAATGCCGCAGGCAGATGCACCGCCGATGCCGCCGAAGAAGCTCAGGGGAATGCTGATGACCAGTGCGCAGGGGCAGCTGATAACAAGGAAGGTCAGGGCACGGTAGACCCAGTCACCAAAGCGGGCGGGCTGGCCCATGAGCAGCAGCACGATGGGCGGGATAAAGGCCAGAGCCAATGCGCCATAGCACACGGCGGGGGTGTACACGCGGGCAAAACGGGTGATGAAGTTCTCGGCGCGGGCCTTCTTCATGCTGGAATTTTCCACCAGATCGAGAATTTTGGAAACGGTGGATTCGCCGAATTCTTTGGTGGTCTTTACCTTCAGCAGGCCGGTCATGTTCACGCAGCCGCTGATGACCTCATCGCCGGTCTGCACATCGCGGGGCAGGCTCTCGCCGGTCAGGGCGGCGGTGTTCAGGGCAGAAGCGCCCTCCACGACCACGCCATCGATGGGCACGCGCTCACCGGGCTGGACCACGATCACGGTGCCGATCTCCACATCGTCCGGGTCCACCTGCTCCAGCCTGCCGTCCTCGCCCTCAATGTTGGCGTAGTCCGGGCGGATGTCCATTAAGCTGGAAATGCTCTGCCGGCTCTTGCCCACGGCCACGCTCTGGAACAGCTCGCCGATCTGGTAGAAGATGATAACGGCACAGCCCTCCACGTAGTCGCCCAGTGCAAATGCACCCACAGTGGCAACGGCCATCAGGAAGCACTCATCAAAGGGCTGACGGTTCTTGATGCCAAGCAGTGCCTTGCGCAGCACGTCCCAGCCGACCACCAGATACGGGATGCAGTACAGTACCAGCTCCACCGGCGTGGGGAACTGGGGCAAAAGCTTGAGGATGAGCACCAAAATCAGCGCAATGATGATGCGCTGCAGGTTCTTTTTCTGCTTTTTGTTCATACAAAACGCTCCTTTTTGCGGGATCCATGGGCCGCATCACGCTGCGGCGGGCGGGGATTTCAACAACTTTTCCCCATAAAAATGGATATTCCACGGTTTTACCCGTGTTTTCCACACAGTTTTTCAGGCGTAAAAGCGCTTTTCCACGTTTATTTTACGTTTTTTCCGCAAACGGTGTTGAAAACTGAGTGGAAACTGTTGAAAACTGTCTGATTTTTCAACACGGAAATGCAGGAAAACCTCTCCGTCTTTGCTTCGCAAATCCACATTCCCCTTTTTGTCGCTGCGCGACATCTGTTCCTCTCTTTGTCACCTGCGGTGACATTTCTCCCCGGCGCGGGGAGAATCTGTCCCGGCCCGGGGGAAGTCTTTCCTCAAAGGGGGAGGTCTTATACAGCGAACGATACCGTATAATAAAAGCTCTCCCTCTCGGGAGAGCGGACACCGCGCAGCGATGACTGAGAGGGTTGGCTCCCCTGTTCTCAGATGTCAAAGATCTCGCAGTCGTCCTCCACCTTCTTGCAGGCGGCCAGAACGTTCACCATGGTGTCGTGGGGGTCTGCACCTTCAGAGAACTCCACCTTCATCTTCTGGGTCATAAAGCTGACGGTAGCACTTGCCACGCCTGCAACGGTGTTGGCAGCGTCTTCCATCTTCTGAGCGCAGTTTGCGCAGTCCACTTCGATCTTGTAGCTCTTCTTCATAAGTAATACCAGCCTTTCGTTATTCTTCGATATGATCCATCCCCATGGAGAGGATGCTGCGCACATGGTCATCGTCCAGTGCGTAGTAAACGGTTTTGCCCTCGCGCCGGAACCGCACGAGCTTGGAATCCTTGAGCACCCGCAGCTGATGGCTCACCGCCGACTGGCTCAGCTGCACGGCGTTTGCAATGTCCTGCACGCACAGCTCGTTGTCGTGCAGTGCATACAGGATCTTGATGCGGGTGGAGTCGCCGAACACCCGGAACAGATCGGCCAACTCGTACAGCACCTCGTCGTCCGGCATATCCGGGCTTTCCGGCTGCAGGGCGGGCGCGGGGTCTTTTGTCTCAGGCATGTGGACAGCTCCTTTCGCAGCAAATTCATATGAACGCCTGTTCATGTGTTCATAGTAGCACGCGGAATGCCCCTTGTCAAGGCTTTTTTAAAGATTTTCGGCGTCTGCTCTAAATTGATGAAATTTTCCTTAAAACGCAGAAAATTTGCGTTTTTGAATCGCAATAAGGATGCGGATCGGAGGGAAGGCGAAAACAAAAAAGAGGTCGCCGCATGGTCAGTGTCCTTGCCCTCTCCGTCACCTTCGGTGCCACCTCTCCCAAAGAGAGAGGACTTGGCAGCCCGTTTGCGCAAAAAGAAAAAGAGAAATTTACAAAAAAGTGTAAAACAGGGTGCGTTCTGGTGCAAAATGTGGTATCTTATAAAGGTGTTCAAAAATAAAATGCGCCATACGGCGCGCAAAAGGAGAGGAAAGTATATGACATTGGAAACCGGTATCCGCGGGGAACAGAGCGTGCTCGTCACCGCAGCCAATACAGCAAAGACCATGGGCAGCGGCACGCTGGAGGTGTTTGCAACCCCGGCCCTTGTGGCTCTGGCGGAAAAGACCTGCTGGATGAGCGTGGCCGACGCGCTGGGCGAAGGCAATGGCTCGGTGGGCACCAAGCTCGAGCTGGAGCACACCGCCCCCACCCCCGTGGGCATGACCGTGACCTGCGAGAGCGAGCTGGTGGCGGTAGAAGGCCGCAAGCTCACCTTCAAGGTGGCCCTGCACGACGAAAAAGGCCCTGTAGGCGGCGGCACCCACGAACGTTTTGTCATCAACAACGCCAAGTTCGCAGCCAAGGCGGAGGCAAAGAAGGGGTAAAACTCCTTCCGTCATCGCTGCGCGATGCCACCGTTCCCCTTTTTGTCGCTTACACGACATCTTCCCCCGGCCGGGGGAAGTCTTTCTCAATGAGGGAGGCTTTGGCAGTACGGTAAAGTTCCCGGTTTTGCCAAAGGCTCTCTCCTTGGGAGAGCTGGCACCGAAGGTGACTGAGAGGGCGAGGACGCTGACCGAAGAAAACTATTCTTCATCCGTCTGCTCTGTTTGCTCCAATCGGATCGGCGGCGGGTCAGCTTCCAGCAGGTGCTGCTCGGCACGCTTCTGCGCGTCCTGCAAGAGCTGGGCGGCCTGCACGCTGGCCCGGAACAGCTCAAAATACATCGCTTTATAGTCCGGCGCGATGCACACCTCCCTTACATTCAGTGGGGATAGTTTTTCCTGCTGTGCGGGCGGTATGCATGGCCGAAGATTTGAAAAAAGAGGAATCCGTTATGAAAAACAAGAACCTTTCATGGTTCGCAGCTCTGCTGGTGTTTGCCCTGCTGCTGTGGTGCACAGCGGCAACGCCCGGCAAGATCGCGGACCCGTCCACCTATACCTGTGCGGTGTACAGCACCATCTTTTCGCTGCTGCCGCCGGTGATCGCCATTGTGCTGGCGCTGAACACCAAGGAGGTGTACACCTCCCTGCTGGTGGGCATCGCATCCGGTGCACTGCTGTATGCCAACGGCAATCTGGAGCTGGCCATCAACACCCTGTTCTTCAATGAGGACGGCGGCATGGTGGCCAAGCTTTCGGACAGCAGCAACGTGGGCATTTTGGTGTTCCTTGTCATGCTGGGCATCCTTGTGGCCCTGATGAACAAGGCCGGCGGCTCTGCCGCCTTTGGCCGCTGGGCCTCCACCCACATCCACTCCCGGGCCGGTGCGCAGTTTGCCACCCTGCTGCTGGGCGTGATGATCTTTGTGGACGACTACTTCAACTGCCTGACCGTGGGCTCTGTCATGCGCCCCGTCACCGACCGGCAGAAGGTGTCCCGCGCAAAGCTGGCCTACCTGATCGATGCCACCGCAGCACCCGTGTGCATCATTGCGCCGGTGTCCAGCTGGGCAGCTGCGGTCACTTCCAGCGTGCCGGAAGGCTCCGGCATCAACGGCTTTACCATGTTCCTGCGCACCATTCCTTATAACTACTATGCCCTGCTCACCATCGTGATGAGCCTGTTCCTCATCTTCACCGGCACGGACTTTGGCTCCATGAAGCTCAACGAGGACAACGCCAAAAACGGCGACCTGTTTACCACCGCCGACCGTCCCTACGGCAACGATGTGGACGATGGCACCGATACCTGCGGCCATGTTGCAGACCTGCTCGCCCCGGTGCTGGTGCTGATCGTGGCCTGCATCTTCGGCATGATCTACACCGGCGGCTTCTTTGAGGGCGTGGACTTCGTTACCGCCTTTGCGGACTGCAACGCTTCTGCAGGTCTGGTGCTGGGCAGCAGCATTGCCCTGCTGTTCACCTTTGTGTTCTACCGCGTGCGCAATGTGATGACCTTTCAGGACTTTGCCGCCTGCATTCCCGAGGGCTTCAAGGCCATGGTCAGCCCCATGCTGATCCTCTCCCTTGCATGGACCCTGTCCGGCATGACCGGCCTGCTGGGCGCAAAATATTACGTTGCCAACCTGCTGAGTGGCTCTGCTGCGGCGCTGCAGTACATGCTGCCGGTCATCATCTTCCTTGTGGCAGTGTTCCTTGCCTTTGCCACCGGCACGAGCTGGGGCACCTTCTCCATCCTCATCCCCATCGTGTGCCATGCCTTCCCGGAGGGCGAGATGCTGGTCATCTCCATTGCGGCATGCCTGTCCGGTGCCGTCTGCGGCGACCACTGCTCCCCCATCTCGGACACCACCATTATGGCATCCGCCGGTGCCCACTGCAGCCATGTGAACCATGTGTCCACCCAGCTGCCCTACGCCATTACGGCGGCTTCCTGCGCGGCAGTGTGCTATGTGATCACGGGCATTGCACAGGCTTTCCTTGGCGCAAACGGCAGCCTGTTCACCTCGCTGATCCTGCTGGCTGTTGCCATTGCCGTAGAGCTGGTGGTGCTCAGCGTGATCCGTGTGCGCACGAACAAAAAGGCGGCAGAATAAATTCCTGCCCAAAATTCAGCTGTTTCGCTTTGCGCCGCGGCCAAAACGTGGTATTTTTAAATAAAATGAACTATCGGAGGCACACGACCTATGCTGGAACAGGCATTTCAGGACGTATACACCAAATTCAAGCTGCATTTCTACCAGAACATTTTTCAGCGTTTTGCCACCCGGGAAGCCACGCTGACCACGGTGGAGTCCTTCTGCATGGAGGGCATCATGGCTATGGGCGAACCCACCATTGCGGAGTTTTCCCGCATGATGCAGATCTCCACCCCCAACGCGGCGTATAAGATCGGCAGTCTGGTGAAGAAGGGCTATGTGGAAAAGATCCAGTCCACCACCGACCGGCGCGAGTATCACCTGCGCCCCACCCAGAAGTATATCGATTACTACAACATCAGCTATTCCTACCTGCACACTGTGGTGGAGCGCGCAAGAGAGCGCTTCTCCCCCGAGGACTGTGCAAAGCTGGAGGAGATGCTCACCATTGTGAGCACCGAGCTGATGCCCGAGTTGGATATGCTCAAGAAGGACGAAAAGGCAGAATAAGCAACAAAGAACTCCCGGACATCCGTCCGGGAGTTCTTTTGTTTCCCCTTACTTCTGCTCTTTATCTACTACCTGGATCTTGCCCTTCTTCCACAGCACATAGGAGGTAAGGATGCCGATGGGCAGCATCACGATGATGAAGATGCCCACAAGGCCACCCAGCACGGAGCCGTAGCCTGCAAGGCGTGCGGCGAGGGAGAGCACCGTCATGATGATGAGCACCGGCAGCACGCCCTTGATGCCGCCCTTGACCACCTTGCTGCCGCTGGCAGAGCTGGCGAACAGACCCAGAGCCATGGAGCCGAACAGGGCCGGAAGCAGCGGGCTCTGGATGATGTCCTTCATGGTTGCCATAAAATGTCCTCCCACTAAATACAGAATGAACGAAAAAAGGCGGGTGTTTTCGGCCCGCCGTCCTTGCGATACGGACGGGATACCGGAAAAGACGGCATCTGTCAAATGAGTATGACGAAAGCACAAACGGCATTTAGGGATATTTCAGGAACAGGATCCTGCAAAGAACCTTTACTGCATTAAAATAATAAAGCACTGACCGCGAGTCACTTTGTGTCCGTTAAAAATTGCATAAAATTTAAAGAAAAAATCTGTCGTTCTGCCAGAAGCAGTGGGGATACACCTTTGCAAAAGCCGTGAGACCTGTTATAATACAGACATATTCATATCGAGAGAATGGGTTTATCGGCGGCAATGAGGCCAAAGAGGAAACCGGCATCGTATTTTGAGGGAAAGGCCAATGGAACACGTAACCGAACAACAATTGACAAGGCGGCAGAGCACCGTATGGCGGGCACTGCGCG
>OGPP01001709.1_pt1 | contig 15587 bp, 13 predicted proteins | sample 1553021 | NCBI WGS metagenome assembly OGPP01 (sample SAMEA2580217, study PRJEB22360) | human gut metagenome | biome: human gut; feature: human-associated habitat; material: faeces | place: Denmark | collected 2008/2010
CTTGTTGTCTCAGGAAGAATTGAAAGCATGGGTAAAAAGTCTGTGAGTTGGATGTGGGCATTGTAACAAACGCTGCCCGTTCAAAGTCTGTCAGCAGCAGCGGATGGAGGAGATCAAAACCTACTTTGGCATTTGAAGGAGTTTGACAGAAACGGACACTTTTTTATCTTTTACAGCCAGTTAGTGCAAAGACGGGAAAAGTATGGTACAATCTACCATATCACGCGCAGACGAAGATCTGTGAAAAAAGGAGGAGGGATTTTCTTGAAAAGAGAAACCAGAAAAGGGAGAAGCAGCCAGATCCTGACTGTTTTTCTGATGGCACTGATGCTTTCAGCATCTGTACTGTGCCTGCCGTTTGGCACGGCGCGGACGGCGCAGGCGGCAGAGACGATCGGACTGAATAAGACGGTCAGCCGCATGGTGGCAGGCACGAAGACCACGCTCGTATTAAACGGCGCGGAGGGCACTGTGAAATGGACCTCCGGCAGTGGCATCGGTCAGCAAGCCCGGCGTTGTCACCGTGAAAAAAGCAGGTACTGCAACGATCACGGCACAGTATGAGGGCAAAAAGTACACCTGCAAAATTTTTGCAGAGGAGCCGCAGCTTGTGACAGAGAAGACGACGATGATCAAAGGGCAGAAGCAGACGCTTACGGTAAGCGGCACAAAGCTCAAGGTAAGATGGAGCAGCTCCAATCCGTCTGTTGCTTCTGTCTCTGCACAGGGTGTCCTGACCGCAAAGAGAGTGGGAGATACTGTTGTTTCCGCAACAGTCGGCGGCAAGAAGTTTTCTGAGACGGTGACGGTAGAGGTACCGGCGCTTTCCGACACTTCGCTGACGATCGTGAAGAATCAGAAAAAGAAAATTACACTGAATGGTACGGCGCAGAAGGTGACGTGGAGCGTTGGCAACGAAGCGATTGCGTCAGTTTCCGCAAGCGGCGTCATCACGGGAAAGAAAGTCGGAAATACGAATGTGTTTGCTGTAGTTGACGGAGTGCGTTATATTTGCAAATTAAGGGTCGACGGACCGTATCTTTCCAGAAAGAGCCTGACCATGACACAGGGGACGACGCAGCAGCTGTATGTGCGCGCTACGTCACTTCCGGTTCGCTGGTTGACCAACAAGGCTTCTGTAGCGACAGTCAGCACATCCGGAGAAGTAACGGCAAAGGGTGCAGGAACTGCAGTTATCACGGCAGTTGTGAATGGCCAGAAATATACGTGCAATGTCACCGTCACCAAACCGGCTGCAACGACCGGAGTGGCAGGCAACTATGAGAAGCTTCTGAAAGTGATCAGGGCAAAGGGCGGAGTAGATTCAAAAGGCTTCCTTGCTTTGATGGAATCCGGAACTCTTGATGATGGAAGCACGTATTTTACGGAGATCGCATACAATCAGTCCAATAAGAAGTTCGTTTACAAGACACGGGTGCAGATCAAGTCTGAGGGTTCGACGCTTCAGGTAGAGACGAGAATGGTATTCTCGGACAACGCTTATAAGAAAGCGACTGCTCAGGTGGATGTCACGCTGCCGGATTACGGCGATCAGGGATTTGGTCTGCGTACCTCATTTGCGACCGGTTCCTACACGGCAAGGAGCAACCAGAAGTTCTATGTGGCGATGCGCACAGATCCGAATATCACGGATGAATTTACAAATGCGGAGCTTCAGAAGATTGGAAATAACTATCTGCAGTTTTCGTTTGAGACCTGGGCATATCTGCTCAAAGCAAATAATACAAATCTGACACTCAGAAATCTTGGATTTACGTCCTATCGCTAAATAAAGCGCAGCTGTGAAAGCGGACTGTGAATGTCCGCTTTACAGAAAGTGTCAAATAAAAAATCCTGCGCGGTACAATGCTGTATGTAATGCATTGCGCTGCACGGGATTTTTTTATGTCCTGATAAAGTCTTCTGATGGTATTTGCCGGCCTCTGCGATAAAGGCGGAGAGCAGAACAGCCTGACGTGTGCCTTTGCGGATACGATCAGTCCTGTAAAGATGATGGCCGAGAGTCTGAACTATCATTTGCTGTATCGGCATCCGCGTTTTCAGCCGAAGCGGTTAATTCTTTGTTTTCTATAGGAACAACATTTTCTGTTTTTGCGATAGCGGTTTTGCCTGCAGTGTCATGATCAGAATCATTTTTTGATGTCGTCGGTATCGCAGCTGTATCTTCCGTTGCTGCTGCCTGCGCCGCTCCCGGTATCTGCTTTTCGTTTACCTCATTTTTGATCTCCCAGTGGATCAGGATCGTGAGCACGGCGCGCAGTGCGATGATGCTGCCGACGATTGCAATCTCGCTTAAGCTGCGGACTACAACGGTACGGAGAATCTCGCTTCCGAGCTTAAATTCAAGTCCCATTGCAAGACCCTGGGCGAGGACAAGACGCGTATCTGGTGCTTTGCGCACATAGTTGACAAGACCCTGAATACCGGCATAGGTGATGACGCCGACACCGATATATTCAAAAAGAAGCATTGCCAGATTTACGAAAGAATGAAGCAGTGTTTCAAGAAGTTCCATAAATGGGGATTCCTTTCTCTTTTCTTTTGCGGCATAATGCCGAATATATTCAGTATAGCCTCAAAAAGAGGGAAATGCAACCATGAAATCGCCTGTTCAGAGCCAAATAAAATTTTGCCTGGCCCTGAACAGTAACAGATTGCGGTCTGCTGTGATCTGTGATATAGTTAAATATGTTAACCGAATCAGGGGGACAGCGGATCCAACTTCGTATCTTTCAACCCTGAACAAAAGAAAAATGAGCAAATCGGAGGAAACATGGGAAGAGTAGCGATTGTAACAGACAGCAACAGCGGTATTACACAGGCACAGGCCGGAGAACTTGGAATTCACATTATTCCGATGCCGTTTTATATTAATGGAAAATTGTATTATGAGGATCTGACTCTGTCACAGGAGGAATTCTATCAGCATCTGAACGAGAAAGCGGAGATTTCCACTTCGATGCCGGCGATGCCGGACGTGACAGGGCTTTGGGACAAGCTTCTGAAGACGTATGATGCAGTGGTACACATCCCGATGTCGAGCGGACTGAGCAGCTCCTGCCAGACAGCACAGATGCTGGCGCAGGATTACGACGGACGTGTGCAGGTGGTCGATAACAAACGGATCTCTGTGACTCAGCGGCAGGCGGCACTGGATGCAAAAGCTCTGGCACAGGCAGGCTGGAGTGCAGAAAAGATTAAATCGTATCTGGAGGAGACTGCGATGACCTCCAGTATTTATATCACACTTTCTACTTTATATTATCTGAAGAAAGGCGGACGTATCACACCGGCCGCAGCTGCACTTGGTACGCTGCTTCGGTTAAAGCCGGTACTTCAGCTCCAGGGTGAGCGGCTGGATGCGTATGCGAAGAGCCGTACACTCAAGGCAGCAAAGAGCGTGATGATCGAGGGAATCCGTAAGGACTGTGTGGAGCGCTTTGGAAGTGATGAGCAGGCGACTGGTATGGATATCATGATCGCTTATTCCGGCACGGACAAGACTGAAGTCAATCAGTGGGAGCAGGAGGTGCGCGAAGCATTTCCGGGACATGATGAGATCGTTGTAAATCCGCTGTCCTTAAGCGTATCCTGTCATATCGGACCGGGTGCGATTGCAGTGACGTGCTCAAAGAAGCTGGAAGAGATATAAAAAAGGCTTGACAAATGAAAAAAACAGTGGTAGTTTATGTGCATAAATAAAGCAAATGACGAAGGCGTCTATACCAAAAGGTGTAGGCGCTATTTTTTTATATTTATCATTCATTTCGGTTTCCAATTACAGCCTCGCTGTGATTAGAAATAAATATCACACACACTTTTTGGGCAGCGTTCATAAGGACGCTGCCCGCCCCCTCTAAGGACATTTTCCTGTCTCTAATTCCTCCATCACATATTTTTCCAGAATGTCAAACGGTGCAGACCCCACCTTCAGTACCGCCTCATGAAACGCTTTGAGCGTAAACGCATCCCCCATCTCCGTTTTTGCCTTTTCACACAGGGACTGGAAATTCAGCCAGCCCACGTAATACTGCAGATAATTGCCCGGCGACTGCAGGATATTCTGATAAAGCGTACGCGCGGAATCTTCGCGGAACCCAAGCTGCGTCAGAAAAGCGGAGACATCTTCAAGGGAGTAGCCGCGGTAATGGATTCCAATGTCGAGCAGGGAGGCAAGACCGAGCGTGAAAGCACGGTTTTTCTGGGCGATGGCGGCAGCCTTTGTATCCTGGCTCCAGAGACCGTAGGAATACATTTCCACGTAGGTGGCCCAGCCTTCCGTGTAGCCGCCGGTGCCAAGAATACTGCGCAGCGGGTCCGGGGAGAGCGACTGGAAATAAACGCTCTGGTAAAGATGGCCGGGATACCCCTCGTGCGCAAGCGTTGTATACAGCTCAAGGCCCTGATAATGCTCGGCTGGATTGATGTAAATCACGTTGTCGAGATAGCTGTCGATTGCGGGAGTCAGGTAAAAGGCCGGACTTAAATATTCCTGCAAAGAGGCATGCACCTGGCGCACTGCGCAGGAGACCGCCGGAGAATCCGGAAAATCCTGTGTGATTTTCTGGCGGAGATCCTTGAGCATGCTCACCGGGTCATCGTTTAAAGCAGAAGATACAGTCCATTCATCCTCAGCGCTAGTTGAATCCACAGCCACCATCAGCTTCTGCGCTGCCGCAAAATCCGCTGTCATCTGCTGCTTGATCGCTTCTTCAATTTCCTCGATTGATCGTTTATCACCGGTTGTTTTATGTACGAGATATTCATAATATTCCTTCCCCTTTGGGAGATACGAAAGCCCAAGCTCATTTTTTCCGCTGCCGATCAGCGGGCGAAGGGCATCGATCAGATCCTGGTAGGCGGGGATGACGTAGGTGAGCACGGACTTTTGGCAGCGGTCGCAGTAGGCGATCTTTTCATCCGCGGTCAGATTCGTGAAGCGGTTGATTTTATCCTCAAAAACAGAGATCAGATAATTGTTTTCCGGATCTTTGATAAAATCGCTGCACTGTCTGATGACCGCCGCAGCACTTGCACGGCTCATAAACAGTCCGGCGGCAGACTTGTGCTGTTCAAAATCGATGATGGAGGAAAAATAATCGGGCAGTTGGGTGAGCAGTGCCAGATAGTCCTCAATATCGCCCTTTGTGCGAAGCGGATACTCAGCGAGCAGGATCGGCAGCTGCGCCTGAATGCCAAGGGAAGCGCCAAGCGGTTCGTCGTACAGCACAAGGGAGGAAGCATCAAGTTCGGTATTGAGATAATCAAGAAAAATATCGTAGGTAAGCTGCTGGGAAGCAGACAATTCATTCCGGTCAAACGCCCGCAGTGCTGTCCGGTAATTTTCGCAGGCAGAAAGCGAAAGCATCCGGCTTTGCAGATCGGAGCTGCCAAGCGAGACTTCCTCCTGCAAAATGCCGTAATTTTCCGGATTTGCAACAGTGTAGTGCAGGTTTAAAGTGTTTCCGCCAAGCTCAGAGCAGAAGACCTCCTTTGTGAATTCAGAAAAACGTTTCTCCTGCGTGAGAGGAAAGCCAAGGAAGTGCAGTGCGCTGCATCCGGCCAGAAGCAGGGCAATCAGCAGGAGCAGTAATCGTTTTCGAAAATTGAAATGAGGGAAGGAACGGGACATGGCAGACTCCGAAGGGCATCTTGCTCTAGTTTATGTGGAGACATAAAATGGTAGAACTATTCAAAAACAGACATCAAAGCGGATATTCGCAATCCGCTTCATTGCCCGGGTCAAAGCGCAGGCGCAGTATGTTTGCTTTATGAAATATTGATTGACTTTGAACAGCAGCGTATTTTAGGAATAAAGCACGAAACGGGTTGACAGAGAATGGCGCTTGTGCTACCTTAGAAAGCAGTGAATAACTGGCTATCGGCATCTTTAATAACGGCCGGAAGCCGGAAAAACGCAAACTCAGTGAAGAAGAGAGTACCCATCTGGAACTGCTACAGAGAATCCCCGGCTGGTGAGAGGGGAGACAGAGAAGGATGGAGAAGATGGCTTTTGAGAGGCGTATCTGAGCCAAAGAGTTAGGGTACGACAGGACCGCCTGTTACAGCGGAAGGGTAAGAGGGAGAGATCCCGAAGCACCCGCTAAGGTCTGCATCGCAAGGGGCAGATGAAGAGAAGTGGTACCACGGTCCGTCCGTCTTCTGTATGATAAAAGAAGACAGGCGGTTTTTTTGATTTCCGGGTCAGACCGGTTTCTGGTTTTATATACCCTGACAGACAATGCGGAAATTGAAGAGGAGCCATTTCATAGAGAGGGAGCAGTTTTTCACTTTGTTACAGAGAACAGAAAAGCTGCAAAAAGAATCAACACACAGATTGGAGGAAAATAACATGTGTAATCAGTGTAAACCAAAGTATTATATGACGACCGCGATCGCTTATGCGTCCGGCAAGCCGCACATCGGCAACACGTATGAGATCGTGCTGGCAGACAGCATTGCCCGCTACAGAAGAATGCAGGGCTACGACGTATTTTTCCAGACCGGTACCGACGAGCACGGTCAGAAGATCGAGCTGAAGGCAGAGGCAGCAGGCATCACGCCGAAGCAGCACGTGGACAACGTGGCAGGTGAGATCAGGCGTATCTGGGATCTGATGAATACGTCCTATGACAAATTTATCCGTACGACAGATGAGGATCATGAGCGTCAGGTACAGAAAATTTTCAAAAAAATGTATGAAAAAGGTGACATCTACAAAGGCTCTTATGAGGGAATGTACTGTACACCGTGCGAGTCCTTCTGGACCGAGTCTCAGCTGGTGGACGGCAAGTGCCCGGACTGCGGACGCGAAGTAAAACCGGCAAAAGAGGAAGCATACTTCTTTAAGATGAGCAAATATGCAGACCGCCTGATCGAGCATATCAATACGCATCCGGAATTTATTCAGCCGGTATCACGCAAAAACGAGATGATGAATAATTTCCTGCTTCCGGGTCTGCAGGATCTGTGTGTATCCCGTACTTCCTTTAAATGGGGCATTCCGGTCGACTTTGATGACCGCCATGTCGTATACGTATGGCTGGACGCGCTGACCAACTACATCACAGGAATCGGTTATGACTGTGACGGCAACAGCAGTGAGCTGTTTAACAAGAACTGGCCGGCAGACCTTCATCTGATCGGAAAGGATATCATCCGTTTCCATACGATTTACTGGCCGATCTTCCTGATGTCACTGGATCTGCCGCTTCCGAAGCAGGTATTCGGCCATCCGTGGCTGCTGCAGGGCGACGGCAAGATGAGCAAATCCAAGGGAAATGTGCTGTATGCAGATGACCTGGTAGAGGTATTCGGTGTGGATGCAGTCCGCTACTTCGTCCTGCATGAGATGCCGTTTGACAATGACGGTGTGATCTCCTGGGAACTGATGGTAGAGCGTCTGAATTCCGACCTTGCAAACACACTTGGAAATCTGGTAAATCGTACGATTTCCATGACGAACAAATATTTCGGTGGAGTAGTCACAAATGCAGGAGTGACAGAGCCGGTGGACGAGGAACTGAAAGCCGTTGCACTTTCTGTACCGGGCAAGGTGACCGCAAAGATGGATGAGCTGCGTGTGGCGGATGCGATCACAGAGATTTTTACGCTGTTCAAGCGCTGCAACAAATACATCGATGAGACGATGCCGTGGGCACTGGCAAAGGATGAGGCGAAGAAAGACCGTCTGGCAACTGTGCTTTACAACCTGACCGAGAGCATCGCAATCGGTGCCTCCCTTCTGGAAGCGTTTATGCCGGAGACCTCAGAGAAGATCCTCGCGCAGTTAAATGCAAAGAAGCGTACGCTTGAAGAGATGAACCAGTTCGGACTTTATGAGTCCGGCACAAAGGTGACGGAGCAGCCGGAGATCCTGTTCGCAAGAAAGGATCTCAAAGAGGTGCTGGAGTACGCAGAGAAGTTTCAGGCAGCACAGAAGGCCGCAGCCGGAGAACCGGCGGAAGAGGAGAAAAAAGAGGACGCAGAGCCGGTGATCGACATCGAACCGAAGGAAGAGATCACGTTTGACGATTTCGGAAAAATGCAGTTCCAGGTCGGCGAGATCATTGCCTGCGAGGCGGTAAAGAAATCCAAAAAGCTGCTCTGCTCTCAGGTAAAGATCGGAAGCCAGGTAAAGCAGATCGTTTCCGGAATCAAGGCACACTACAGCCCGGAAGAGATGGTCGGCAAGAAGGTGATGGTACTCGTAAACCTCAAACCGGCGAAGCTGGCAGGAGTACTTTCTGAGGGAATGCTGCTGTGCGCAGAGGATGAGAACGGCGAGCTTGCGCTGATGGTTCCGGAGAAGAAGATGCCGTCCGGCGCGGAGATCTGCTGATCTTATGGAAAAAATGGATAAAAACGAAGCGCAGTATAAAAAGATGACAGAGGAGCCGGTCGGAGGACTGATCCTCTCTCTTGCGGTGCCGACCATCATCAGTATGATCGTCACCGCGATCTACAACACGGCGGACACGTATTTTGTGTCACAGCTTGGTACGAGCGCATCGGGCGCGGTCGGCATTGTGATGTCGCTCATGGCGCTGATCCAGAGCATCGGTTTTATGACCGGTATGGGCGCGGGCAGCTGGATGTCCCGCCTGCTCGGGCAGAAAAAAGACCAGAAGGCCTCGCAGGTGGCGGCGAGCGCATTTTATTTTGCGTTTGCACTCGGCCTTCTTGTAGCAGTGTTTGGACGGATTTTTCTGGATCCGCTCGTCGGACTTTTGGGCGCGACGGAGACGATCCGGCCGTATGCGCGGGAGTATGCGCAGTACATTCTGTATGCGGCGCCGTTTCTGATTGCGTCATTTACGATGAATAAGATGCTGTGCGCGGAGGGAAAAGCAAGATTTGCAATGTTTGGCATTGCATTTGGCGGAATTTTAAACATTTTTCTCGATCCGCTTTTCATTTTCGGACTGCATCTTGGAATCGCCGGTGCGGCGATCGCGACCGGGCTCAGCCAGCTTGTGAGCTTCGGCATTCTTCTGTACATGTTTGTCAGCGGACGCACGATCGCGAAGCTCGGAATCAGAAATGCCGCGCGAAATGCAAAAATGTACGTGGAGATCGTGCAGTCTGGTGTCCCGTCATTTTTCCGGCAGGGACTTGCGAGCGTGGCATCGATCGCATTAAATAAGATGGCGGCGGGTTACGGCGATGCGGCGGTATCCGCGATGGCGATCGTGACGAAGGTCTTTATGCTGGTATTCTCGGTGCTGATCGGATTTGGTCAGGGCTATCAGCCGGTGGCCGGTTACAATTACGGCGCAAAGAAGTATGGCAGAGTAAAGGAATCGTTTTCGTTTATGGTCTGCTCGGCAACGGTATTTATGGCAGTATTTGCGGTGCTTGGTTATCTGGCGGCGCCGCAGCTGATCCGTTTCTTTATCAGCAGCGACCCGGACGTGGTGAAGATCGGTACGGAGAGCCTTCGGTTCCAGTGTCTGTCCATGCCGTTTCTGCCGCTGAATATCTGCTGCAATATGACATTTCAGACGATCGGGCGCGCCGGACTTGCGACATTTCTGTCGACAGGGCGACAGGGATATGCGTTTCTGCCGCTGATCGTGCTTCTTCCGCACTTCATCGGCCTGACCGGTGTGGAGGTGGCGCAGCCGATTGCGGACGTGATCTCATTTGCCATCTGTGTGCCGTACACAATAAAATTTATAAGAGAACTGAACCAGGTCAAGTAAGGCAGGCTTACTTACGACAGGGTCATCTGCGGAATCTCATAAGGAGGCTTCCTTATGATTCTGCAGGCAGCGGAGCGGATCTGGAATATCCGCTTTGATTTAGAAGGAGGAACTGATATGAAAGAAAATGCATGGCTGTCCTACAGCGAGGAGCAGAAAGCGGAGCTGGAAGCCCTGGCGGGACGCTACAAAAAATTCCTGGACGCAGGAAAAACAGAGCGTGAGTGTGCGGCGGAAGCCATCCGCCTTGCACGTGCAGCAGGCTATGTGAGTCTGGAGGAAGTGCAGGAAGCAGGTAAAAAGCTTGAGCCGGGTGATAAGGTTTATGCCTGCGGGATGAAGAAGATGCTGGTGCTGTTCCAGATCGGAAAGCAGCCGCTGGAAAATGGCATGCGCATTCTTGGTGCCCACATTGATTCTCCGCGTCTTGACCTGAAGCAGAATCCAATGTATGAGGACACGGAGATGGCTTACCTGGATACACACTATTACGGTGGTGTCAAGAAGTATCAGTGGGTGACAATCCCGCTTGCAATCCATGGTGTTGTGGCAAAGAAGGACGGCAGTGTGGTTGAGATTTCGATCGGTGAAAAAGAGGACGATCCGGTTGTATTTATCTCAGACCTGCTGATTCATCTGGCTGCCGAGCAGATGGAAAAGAAGGCAAAGGTTGTGATTGAAGGAGAAAATCTTGATATCCTTGTCGGCAGCCGCCCGATTGCAGAAAAAGATGAGGACGGAAAGACACAGAAGGATGCGGTAAAAGCGAATATCCTTGCAATCCTGAAAGAGCAGTACGGCATGGAAGAGGATGATTTCCTCTCCGCAGAGCTTGAGATCGTGCCAGCTGCAAAGGCACGTGACTGCGGACTGGACCGCAGCATGATCATGGCGTACGGTCAGGATGACCGCGTGTGTGCATATACTTCCCTGGAGGCACAGCTGGATGTGCCGGTACAGGAGCGCACGACCTGCTGTCTGCTGGTGGACAAGGAGGAGATCGGAAGCGTCGGAGCGACCGGTATGCGCTCTCATTTCTTTGAGAACACCGTTGCGGAGCTGATGGAGTGCGCGGGAGATTACAGTGAGCTGAAGCTGAGAAGATGCTTAAGCCGCAGCCGCATGCTCTCTTCGGATGTAAGTGCAGCGTATGACCCGCTCTTTGCATCCTGCTTTGAGAAACGTAACAGCGCATATTTCGGACACGGGCTCGTATTTAATAAGTACACCGGTTCCAGAGGAAAGGGCAACAGCAACGATGCGAATGCAGAGTACATCGCGGCAATCCGTGCGATGATGGACAGGCACGGAGTTGCATTCCAGACCGCAGAGCTTGGCAAGATCGATGTGGGCGGCGGCGGAACGATCGCATACATCACGGCGCTTTATGGTATGGAAGTCATCGACAGCGGCGTGGCAGTACTGAACATGCACGCACCGCAGGAGGTAACGAGCAAGACGGATGTCTACGAGGCGTACCGCGGATACTGTGCATTTTTGCAGGAGGCATAACAGACGGGGCAAAGGCAGGATACAAAATCAGTATCCTGCTTTTTTGCTGCTTTGCAGCTTATCAGGAGTGGCTTGTACCCCTCCTGATACAAGCAAGTCCCTATCCACTGCTTATTGCTCCGCACAACCACGCTGGGGACTTGCTTGACTCGGTTAAAAACGGAGCTGTCACATCGTTGCCAAAGCAAAGCGGTGCAGCAGCTCCTTTTTATTTTACAGCATTATTTATTTTCTTGCCACATATTTTCTGATATCCAGAGAAATTGCAACGAAGATGATTACACCAAGTGCGATCCACTGTGCGTTTGCGTTGACTCCCAGGAACTGAAGAGCAGTCTTTAACAGCTCGAATACCGCTACACCAATAATAGCAGAAGATACTTTTCCTCGTCCACCGGAAACGGATACGCCTCCGATTGTACAAGCCGCAATTGCCTCCATCTCATAACCAAGTCCAAGGTTTACAGATGCACCACCGGATTTTGCGCCGAGCATAAAGCCAGCCAGTCCATACATTGCTGCAGCCTTTGCGTAGATGATGATCAGGGTCTTCTTTACCGGAACACCTGCTACCTCTGCTGCCTGCGGGTTACCACCGATTGCATACATGTATTTTCCGTGACGGGTCATGTTGAAAATGAACCATGTGATCGCTGCTACCAGGATTGCGATCCAGATCAGGTAATTGACACCAAGGAACTTTCCGGTTGCAATGTCCGTGTACTGCTTTGTATATCCGCCAAGCGGTGTTGCATTTGTATAGAGCAGGTTGATTCCGTATACAACCTCCATCATAGCCATCGTAGAAATGAATGGCGGAACATGCATATAAGCAATGAAGAATCCGGTCACGCAGCCGAACAGTGCACAGATCAGCATAACGATCAGCAGTGCCACAAAAATATTCAGCGGCTCCATATCCGGGAAGAACTTTTTGGAATAATCCATTTTCTGAAGCAGCGTACCTGCAATACAGCCACCAAAACCGATCATACGTCCTGCGGAAAGGTCGCATCCTGCAGTGATGATACAGCCGGCAATACCAAGTGCAATAACAATACGAGAACTCATATTCATCAGAATGTTATTCAGGTTGTTGCCGGACAGAAAGTTCTTCGATGTGAATCCTGTGTAGATAACAAGCAGAATCATAATAATGATAACACCATAATTTACCATGATGTCTTTAAAGCTCAGTTTTTTCTTTCCCATGTTTTTCTCCTCCTATCAGAACTGCGTTGCGTAGCCCATTACTCTTGCCTGTGTCATTTCTTCTTTTTCGGTAATCTCGCCGCGAAGCTTACCGTCACACATAACGTAAACGCGGTCTGCCATACCAAGCAGTTCTGCCATTTCAGAAGAAATCATAATAATCGCTTTTCCCTGTGCTGCAAGATCATTCATGATCTCATAAATCTCATGCTTTGCACCTACGTCAATACCACGTGTCGGCTCATCCATGATCAGGATATCCGGGTCATTTGCCAGCCATCTCGCTACGATAACCTTCTGCTGGTTTCCTCCGGACAGGTTCGAAATATGCTCCTTCATACTCGGAGTCTTAATACGCAGCTTCTTGATGCTGTCATCCACAACCTTATTAATGCTCTTATGATCCAGGACAAATCCGGCCTTCAGATATTTATTGTAAACCGAAACACCAACGTTATCCTTAATTGACAGACATCCAAAGATACCGTTTCCTCTGCGGTCCTCTGTGATCAGTCCGATTCCGGCCTTCATCGCATCTGCCGGCCGTTTAATCTTCACCGGCTGACCGTTTATCTTAATCTCACCCGATGCAACCCCGCGGATTCCGAATACTCCCTCAAGAAGCTCTGTTCTCTGGGCACCGACCAGACCGCCAAATCCAAGGATCTCGCCCTTTCTCAGCTTAAAGGAAACATGCTGGAAAGAGTTCTCATGAATGGAACAAAAATCATTTACTTCCATGATGACTTCTCCCGGCTCGTTTTTCCGCTCCGGATAAACATTCGTGAGTTCACGTCCTACCATCTTTGCAATAATCTGCTCTGTTGTCAGTTCTGCTGCCGGCCAGGTGCCAACATACGTACCGTCACGCATAATGGTGATATCATCCGCGATCCGTTTGATCTCGTCCATCTTATGAGATATATAAACCATTGCTACACCCTTATCTCTCAGATCATTCATGATGCGGAATAATGCCTCTACCTCATTATCTGACAATGAGGAGGTCGGCTCGTCGAAAATAACAACCTTTGCCTGATGCGATACTGCCTTTGCGATTTCTACAGACTGCATCTGTCCAATTGAAAGATCACCAAGCTGAGCCTTCGGATTGAAATCCATTTTAACTTCATGAAGCCAGTATTCTGTGTCTTTGTACATTTTCTTATGGTCGATCATCTGAATCGGACCAAGCTTCTTCACCGGAAAACGTCCCAGAAACAGGTTCTCCGCCACGCTTCTCGCCGGAACCGGCTGCAGCTCCTGATGAACCATCGCAATACCATGCCTCATCGCATCATCCGGGTCATTCACCTGGATTTTCTCGCCGTTCATATAGATTTCTCCGGCATCCATCTTATAAATACCGAACAGACATTTCATCAATGTCGATTTTCCCGCTCCGTTTTCCCCCATTAACGCGTGTACCGTTCCCGGTCTGAGTGCCAGCGAAACATTATCCAATGCCTTTACTCCGGGGAATGATTTACTTACGCCTCTTAATTCCAGTAAATATTCGGCCATTTTCTTCCTCCTCTTTTCCGGCCTACGTCCTCTGGTTTCGGCCGCATCTCTTCCTGCCATCCCTGAAAACGTTCAGGCATTCATCCGTCTGCAAAATCCCCGATGCTTTCATACCCCGTATTGCTATTCAGGATTTTTCATTGGAATTCTCGGAAAAAGGAGGTGCGAGCTCACACCATCCGCACCTCCAATATAGTCATTCCTGCAGAAAGCTCACAAAGTGCACTTCCTGTTCTCTTCTTTTTGCCTGTCCTCTTCCGGCAGATTATTTTACCATATCAAGAACGTCCTGAGCATTTTCCTGTGTTACTTTTACGTAATCACATCCGATGTAGTAATCGTTGCCTTCACCTGTCAGGAATCTTACTGCTGCATCAGCTGCACTGTGGGACTGTGAGAAGTGATCGTTAAATACAGTACCTGTCATTGTACCTGCAATAACATCCTCAAGTGCCTCAGAAAGTGCATCTACACCTACAAGGAAGATATCCTCGCCGACTGTACGTCCTGCTGCCTCGATAGACTGAAGTGCGCCAAGTGCCATTGCGTCGTTGTTACAGAATACAACCTCAACATCATCGCCGTACTGGCTAAGAGAGTTTGCTACGAGCTGCTGAGCTGTTGCCTGATCCCAGTTTCCTACCTGATCATCGAGCTCGTTTACTTCGAATCCTGCATCCTCAAGAGCCTTTACAGAGAACTCTGTACGATACTGTGCATCTACGTTCTCCGGGTCACCCTCGATCATGATATAATCAACTTTTCCGTTTCCGTTCTTATCAATAGCATCCAGACCAAGATCTGCGATCAGCTCGCCCTGGTAAGTACCGGACTGACGTGCATCACATCCAACGTATGTAACGTTCCAGCCGTTCTCTTCCCATCTTGCCTCTTCGTCAGCATCCGGCTCACGGTTGATGTAAACGAGCGGGATTCCTGCTGCTACAACCTTATCAGTAATAGTTGATGCAGAAGATGAGTTAACCGGGTTGATGATCAGTACATCTACCTCATCTGCGATGAAGCTGTCGATCTGGCCGGACTGTGTAGCCTGATCGTTTACGCCGTCTACGATCGTGATGTTATCTTTGCTGAATCCAAGTCCTACCAGGTAATTCTCCAGCTCGGTACGGAACAGTGTCATGAAGTTATCAGAGAACTGATAAATGCATACGCCGACTTTCTTATCTGCAAGATCTGCGTTTGCTGTTGCCTCTGTAGTTGCCTCTGTAGACTCCTCTGCCATTACCGGAACTGCTGCTACCATTGTGCCTGCCATCATAGCTGCAAGAAGCATGCTGACAAATTTCTTTTTCATTGTAAAATCCTCCCTGTTTTAAGTTTAAGTTTTTTCTTTTTGCCCTCTTTCGTGGCTTCTGGTGAAATTATAGCACAGGAGGTTGAAATTACTATACAAAATTCTTCTGTATTTCTGGAATATTCTTCTGATTTTATATATTTTTTAATGATTTTTTCATGTTTCCCGAATTTTATCCGTTGTTTCGAATGCTTATCCTGTCTATCTTTCCACTTTTTCCGTCATTTTGTCGCATCGGCTCTGCTTTCCGCCAGTTTGCCGCATCGGCTTCGCTTTCTGTCATTTTGCCGCATCGG
>OGPP01001715.1_pt1 | contig 15545 bp, 9 predicted proteins | sample 1553021 | NCBI WGS metagenome assembly OGPP01 (sample SAMEA2580217, study PRJEB22360) | human gut metagenome | biome: human gut; feature: human-associated habitat; material: faeces | place: Denmark | collected 2008/2010
GCGGTACGTTCCGGGGGCGGGGAGGGGAAGGTGGGGGTTGCCCGCCGGTGCGGCAGACGCAGGACGCGCGGCTTGCTTGGGCGCCGCCGTAAACGTGCGGACCGGCGTGCGCAGCCCCTCAACAGGCTCAATGCCGCTGGCGTCCAGGTACGCTAGCGCCGTGGCGATGGCGTGCTTGCACATGCCGGGGTAGCGATAGGCAGCGGGGCAATCGCAGTCGTAGTCGATCACCTCGTGCTCGTCCATGTCGAGCGCCACGTGCGTCTTGTACAGGTCACCGCGCGAGCCGCGCACTGAGCCCTCACGTTCTTGGAGAAGCGCGAGCCGCTGTCCTCGATCGACAGCACGGCGCCGTTGAGCATGAGCGAGCGGCCCTTCATAAAGGTGCCGCTCAGCGCCGCCTCTTTCCGGAGCGCCTGCACAAACGTCCCCTGCGCCATCACTTCCTCCAATCTCGCGCGGACCAGCAACGCCGTCCCTAGATAACCGTCACGCGGCCCTGGTTGCCGACGATGGCCTTGGCCTCCGCCAGCAGCGGAATCGAGCGCGCGTTGACCTTGGCCGGCACCTCGGCGCGCAGCACGCGCCCGTCCACCTGCTCGATAAAGATCTCCACGCGGTCGCCGCCCGGGTTAGCAGTGAGCACCGTGGCCAGGCGCGCCATGTTGCCCTGGCTAAAACGGCTGTTGGGCACCATGACCTCAAACACCTTGGGCTTGTTGTTCTCCTCGTTGAGCTCCAGCGGCACAATCTCCTGCGCAATGATCTGGTCGCCGCGGTCCGAGCGCTCGAGTTTGCCCTTAATACGAACAAACGCATCGGACAGCTGTGCGCCGGTCTCGGGATCGACCTCGCCGTACAGGTACCCCTCGGCCTCCTTGTAGGTCTTGGGGAACACCACGACGGTGGCCTCGCCTTCCATGTCCTCGAGCTGCACGATGCCCATGGGGTCGCCGTTTTTGGTCACGCGCTTGGACACGCTCGAGACCATGCCGGCCCACCACAGCGCCTTGCCCTCGGGAATCTCCTGGTTGATGGTGCCGCCCGTAGGATTCTGAACTTCGTAGCCGGTGTCGATCTGCGAGAACGAAAAGTCGCGCGCTTTGCTGAGCGCATACTCAAACGGGCGCAGCGGATGGTCCGAGACATAGATGCCCAGAACCTCCTTCTCCTGGCTCAGCTTGAGGTGGCGGTCCCATTCCTGGCCGTCCGGATCGGGCACGCTGACCTCGAAACCCGAGCCCTCAACATCACCAAACATGTCGAAGAACGAGGTCTGGCCGCTCGCGCGGTCCTTCTGGCGCTTTATCGCGGCGTCGATGATGTTCTCGGGGTTGTTCTTGTCCACAAAGTGCATCATCTGGCGGCGCGGATAGCCCGTGGAGTCGAAGGCACCTGCCTTGATCAGCGATTCGATCACACGGCGGTTGGCCTGGCTCGAGTCCACGCGCTCGACAAAGTCGTGCAGCGTCTTAAACGGACCGCCTGCCTCGCGCTCAGCGATAATCGCCTGCGCCACGCCGGTGCCCACGCCTCGAATGCCGGCCAGACCAAAGCGCACGCCCTCCTTGGTAGCCGTGAACTCGGTACCGGACTCGTTGACATCTGGCGACAGCACGGGGATGCCGTCGTGACGGCACGCCGAGACGTAGTGCACGATCTTGTCGGTCTTGCCCGTATAGGACGTCAGAACGGCCGCCATGTACTCGTGTGGATAGTGCGCCTTGAGCCATGCCGTCTGCATAACCAGGATGGCGTAGCCGGCGGAGTGCGACTTGTTGAAGGCGTAAGATGCGAACTCGAGAACATCGTCCCAAATCTTCTGGGCGACCTCGCGCGTGTAGTTGTTCTTGATAGCGCCGTTCATCCAGTGGTCGTAGGTGGTCTCGTCCGAGCCATCCTCCCAGTGGAGCACCGTCGACGTGAGCAGCTTGATCTTCTTCTTAGCCACGGGCTTACGGATACGCGAGTCCGATTCGCCCTTGGAGAAGCCGCACATCTCGACGGAGATGAGCATAACCTGCTCCTGGTAGACCATGGTGCCGTAGGTTTCACCCAGGATGTCGTCCAGACGGTCGTCGTAGGAGACGGCCGGCTCCTTGCCGTTCATACGGTTGATGTAGGACGAAACCATGCCGGCGCCCAGCGGGCCCGGGCGGTACAGGGCGATCAATGCCACGACGTGCTTGTACTCGGTGGGCTTCATGTTCTTGATCGTGGCCGTCATGCCGGCGGACTCGACCTGGAAGACGCCGGCAGTGTGGCCGGAGCCCATGAGCTTAAAGATCTCGGGATCGTCAAAGGGAATCTCTTCCTCTTTGATGTCGATACCGAAGTTCTTCTTGATGTTTGCTTTGGCCTTGGAGATAACCGTCAGCGTACGCAGGCCCAGGAAGTCCATCTTGAGCAGGCCCATGTCGGCAACGGTATGGCCCTCGTACTGGGTAATCTCGACGCCGCCCTTAGTATCGAGCTTGGTGGGCACGTGCTCGTTGACGGGGTCGCGGCAGATCAGAACGGCGCACGCGTGCACACCCTCGCCACGGGTGAGGCCCTCAATCGAGAGCGCCGTGTCGATGATGCGGCGGGCGTCGTCGTCCTTTTTATAGGCCTCGGCAAAATCGGGGTTAAACAGATCTTCTTTGCCGGGTTGTTTGTCGAGCACCTGCTTGAGCTTGACCTTGGGGTCGCTCGAGACCATCTTGGACAGGCGCTGGCCCATGTAGACCGGGTAGTCTAGGACGCGCGCGGCGTCGTTAATGGCCTGCTTGGCCTTAATGGTCGAGTAGGTGATGACGTGGGTGACCTTCTCGGGACCGTAGAGCTGGCGAACGTGCTCCACGACCTCGAGGCGCCGCTCATCGTCGAAGTCCATATCGATATCGGGCATCTCGGTACGCTGCGGGGACAGGAACCTCTCGAACATCAGGCCGTTCTCGAGCGGGTCGAACGCGGTGATGTTCATGGCGTAGGCGACGATAGCGCCGGCGGCAGAACCACGGCCGGGGGCGGACCTGCCGCGCTCAAAGATTTTTTTGGCAAATTCCGGGCTCACGCCGATGCCGTTGTCCTTGGCCCATTGCACGTACTCGGCAACGATCAAAAAGTAGGCGGCAAAGCCCTTGTCGCAGATGACCTTGTATTCGTACTCAAAGCGCTCTTTGATGTTGACGCCACCGATCTCGCGCGTGGCCCAGTCGTCGCCGTAGTGCTGGCGCAGGCCCTTCTCGCACTCGCGACGGAACTGGCTCTCGTGCGTCTCGCCGGGGTCGAGCAACGGGAAGCGCGGCAGGATGATGGAGTCCCAGTCGAGCTCGACGTAGCACTTGTCGGCGATCTCGAGCGTGTTGTCGCAGGCCTCGGGGCAATACGGGAACATCGCCCGCATCTCCTCCTCGGTCTTCATGTAAAACTCCGAGCCGGTCATGCGCATACGGTTGGGGTCGTCGACCTTGGCGTTCATGCCAATGCACATGATGACGTCCTGCACGGGGGCGTCCTCGCGGCGCAGGTAGTGGAAGTCGTTGGTGGCGATGACCTTGACGCCCACCTGTTTGGCAATGTCGATGAGCGTGCGGTCCATCTGCTCGTCGGTCAGGCCGTTATCGGTGGTAATGCCGTGTTCCTGAATCTCGATGTAAAAATCGCCGGGGTCGAAGGTGTCACGGAAGGTCTCGGCCCACTTGATGGCGCCTTCCATGTCGCCGCGGTCGATGTATTTGGGGATGATGCCCGCGATGCAGGCGCTGGTGCAAATCATGCCCTTGGCATGGCGGCGCAGGTTGTCGAGCGTCACGCGCGGCTTGTAGTAAAAGCCCTGCACGGCGGCCTCGGAGACCGTCTGCATCAGGTTGACGTAGCCCTCCTGGTCCTTGGCCAAAAGGATCATGTGGTAGAGCTCGGGCTTATGGTCGCGGGCGAGCGTCTCGTCCGGCGTAAAGTAAACCTCGCAGCCAAAGATGGGCTTGATGACCAGGGGCGGCTTGAGCTCGTCGATGTTGCCCTTCTCGTCCCACATGGCCATGTCCTTCACATACTGGGCATGCTCGCGCGGGTTTGCCTCGGGATCGGGCTCCACCAGCTCGTCGCGACGGTCCTTTTCCAAGAAGGCCTTGTCGTGGCTCCAGGTTTTGTACTCGGGCGTGTTGTGGTTGACGGCGTCGCAGGCCAGCGCCAGGTCGGGTACGCCGTACATGTAACCGTGGTCGGTAATGGCCACGGCAGGCATGCCAAGCTCAACGGCACGGTTGACCATATCCTGGATACGGGTTGCGCCGTCGAGCATGGAGAAAACAGTGTGATTGTGCAGATGGACGAATGCCATGTGATGAGCTCCGATGCGGGTTCGTGTTCCGACTGAACGATTTTACCCCACGGCACGGACAGCACCCGAACCTAGCCAAACCCACACGGCTCCTCTTACAGCTGCGGTGAAATACGGACTGTTTGGCGGCTTTTTTGGCCAAAACAGTCCGTATTCCACCGCAAGTTATTGAGGGCTAGAAGTTGTAGGTGACCACTTGGGGTTCGGCGGGTTCGACGAAGAGGGTCGGATCGGCCTGCTCCACACGGACGAACTTGACGGTCACGGCCTCAAAACCTGCCTTATGCAGAACATCAGCGTAGACGCGCGCCTGCAGGGCGTGCTTCTCCTGCAGCTGTTCCGGTGTCTCGTCGGGCGTGCCGCCCGTCTTGTAGTCGATGACCAGCGCGCATGACGAATCCGCCGGGTTCGTCGCCAAAGCGTCGATGGCGCCCTCGGCATATGAACCGTAGCGAGCGATGTCCTCGTCCTCGCAGCCCAGCGAAAAGAACGGCACCTCGGCGCGAACGCACGGCCACGCGAGCAGGTCGGCACGAACAGCCGACTTGAGCCAGCGGTCCAGGGCAACGTCGAAGCGTTCGCGCTGCTCCGGCGTCAGGCACCACAGGCGCGCCAGCGCATCGGCACGCTCAGCGGGCAGCGCATCGGCACCCATCTCGATGAGCCACTGGCAGGCGGCGTGGAAGGCCGAACCCAGGGCCATGGGATTGCCGGCGGGCTCGACGAGGACACGCCGCCATCCGTCATCTCGGAACCATCCGACTCCGCATCATCGCCAGCCTCGTCCATGGGCACGCGCGCCTCGGCGGCACGGTCCTCGGACTCGGCATGCAGCGCCGCGGCAATTGACGAGTAGCTGTACGAATCGCGCACCGGATACGGGCAGATACCCATGCGCACGCCCGCTGCCTGGGGATACACGAGCTCAAACGCATCGGGCTCGGGGTCGGCAGGAACGGCGGCACGGGCATCCGCACCGGCACCCTCCGGCTCCGCATCGCCGCGGCCAAGCCTGCCCTCGGCATCCAGTGAAGCGTTGGCCTCAAACGCCTGCTCGCCAAAGGTAAAGTCCGCGAGCGAAATGAGCTCGTAGTCGCCCGGCTGGGAGTTGTCGAACACCAGGCGGTCGGCATCGAGCTGCGGCATGTCCAGAGCGTCGGTCGGCAAAATACGGCGCAGCACGTCGTAGGTCAAATCGGTCTCGACGTCGAAGGTCGGCGCCGTCACCTTGCCACGGCTCACGCCGGCATCCATCGCCAAGATCACCAACTCGCGCGCACGCGTCATGGCAACATAGAGCAAGCGGGCCCGCTCCTCGAGCGAAAGCTGCAGGTCGTCGTTGCGCAGGCGAACGAATGCCTCGGCGGGAGAACCCGTCGCGCAGACATCCTCCATGAGCTCCGGCGGCAACCACAGCGACGTGCCCTTACCCTTAAACGCATGCTCAAACTGCTTTTTGACGTCGTCGCCCTTTACGAACGTGCCGTCCGCGAGTTTAACGCCGTCGAAGCGTGCCGGCAGCGCCACGACCTGCGCTCCGCCCTCGACGCGACCCATCTGTGCCGCACCCGAGGACTTACGCACGCCAAAGCACTCCGCAACCGCCACGACCGGATATTCCAGACCCTTGGAGGCATGCACCGTCATGATGCGCACCGCGCCGTCGCCCTCCTCGTTGAGGGCACCCGGGGCCTCCTTGCCCGCCAGGAAGCGATCGAAGGCAAGCGCAATGGAGCGCGGCGAGTTGCCGAACTCGGCCTCAGCCTCAGCCACGGCATCGAGCGCCTTGAGCACGTTGGCGGCGATGGCCTTGCCCTCGGGACCACGCTGCGCCAGACGCACGAACCAGCCGGAGGCGTTGACCACGTCACGCGCGATCGCCGCGAACGAATCGCGACCCACGCGACGAAGCGCATAGCGCAGCACCTCGCGGGCGCGCGTCACGAGCGGCAGGTCTTGCAGGCCCGGCACATCGGAATCGCTCATGATGCCCGCATCGATGTTGCGGCGCGAGGTCTCCCCCGTCTCGCTATCGAGCTTGGTCGCCAGCGCCAGGAACTCCTGGACGCCGAGCGCAAACATCGGCGAGGCGAGCAGCGGCATAAGGCCCTGCGCCGTATCGGCCGGATTGGCGAGCGCGCAGACTAGGGCGCGCACCGCCTGCACCTCGGCGGCTTGGGCAAAGACCGAGCCGCCCGCGATGACGCAGTCGAGCCCCTGGTCGCGGAAGGCCTGCGCGTAGACGTCGGCGTTGGTCATGCGGCCCAGCAGCAGCACCATGCCGCCCTGGGGCTGGCCGGCATCGGCAAGGGCGCGGAATCGCTCGGCGATCGCACGGGCCTTGGCCTGTGTGCGCTCCTGCGTGCTGCCGCCGGCAACAAAGAGCGCCTGACGACGCGAGGCGTCTGCCACCAGCGTGTCCTTGCGGCCGTCGCTCGCCTCAAGATCCAAAAAGCCCTGCATCAGGCCGCCGTCGTCGCCGTCGAAGACGCGTGCCACGTAACGCAGCACCTCGTCGTGGCTGCGGAAGTTGCGCACGAGTTTGACGAGCTGGCCAGCAGGGGCGTCGGTCACGGCAGTCGCCTCGGGCGCGGCCGACGAGCCCACCTTGCGCTCCTGGCGACGGAACACCTCGACCTCGGCGCCACGGAAGCGATAGATGGACTGCTGCGCATCGCCCACGGTGCACAGCGCGCGCTCCCCCGCACCCGTCAGGTAACGGATCAGATCGACCTGCATCTGATCGGTATCCTGGAACTCGTCGATCATGACCATCTTAAAGCGGCCCTCGTACGCAGCGCGGATGGCCGGGTAATCGCGCAACGCCTCGTAGGCCATGCGCAGCAGGTCGTTGTTGTCGAGGGCAGACTGGGCAGCCTTCAGCGCGCGATACTCGGCCTCCACGGAACGGGCCAGGCCCACCAGTGCATCGAGCGCCGGGCCACCGCAGGCAAGCACGATATTGATAAACGCATCGGCGGCCTCGGCCTTGAGCAGCTCAACCTGCTCCTTGGGGAACGCCTTGCTCGCCCGCGGCATGGCGCACGACATCATGAGCCGCGCCGCATCGGCCATGGTCTTGCCGCTCACCTCGAACGCATCGATGGCGTCGAGTGCCACCTGCGCCTTCTCGGTCGCCGCCTTGCTTGCACCCAACGCCGCACGATAGGCGTCGGCAAGAGCCGAGGTATCGGCCTGGCCGCGTGCCACGCACACGTCGTCCATGCCGCCCGGCAGCTGGCTCGAGAGCTCCAGCAGCTCGCGCACCAGGCCCTTGATGGTGGTGCCGGCGCCAAAGGGGCCGCCCTCGCCCGCCATGGGATACCAGGCGTAGAGGGCCTTGAGCGATGCCGCGAGCTCGGGGGCGGCATCGGGCGCCGTCGCGCGGGCCAGCACATGCTCAACAGCCTGGTCCATAAGCTCGTCGGTATCGGTGAGCACCGTGAACTCGGGATCGATGCCCAGCTCCAACGCGTGTGCGCGCAGGATACGCGAGCACATGCCGTGAATGGTCGAGATCCACGCATCGTCAACGGTCAGCGCTTCCTCGTCCATGCCCTCGTCGATGAGCGCGCGGCGCACGCGGTCACGGATCTCGGCCGCGGCATCCTTGGTAAAGGTAATGGCGAGTACCTGGTCCAGATGCTCAACGAACGGACCGGATTCGGGCGAGAGCGCGTAGACGATGCGACGCGTGAGGGTAAAGGTCTTGCCCGAACCGGCGCCCGCCGAGACAAACAGCGGACGGTCGAGCGTTTTGACAATCTGCAGCTGTTGCGGCATCAAAGTCGAAAGATCCATGGTCTACACGTCCCTCCTTACAAACGTTCCTTCGTGGTTATACGAGCAGCGCGCATGCGCGGCCTGAGCCGACGTCGGGTCGACAGCGGCAACGTTGCCTGCCTCGAGCTCGCGCAGGCGCTCGGCAATACCGGCCTCCACGCGATCGAGCAGCGCGTCGAAGTCCATGTTGCCACCCTCGCCGGGGAAACCTTTCTTAAGGCCCGGGATGCGACCGTCGCCGCGCTCTTCCTCGAGCAGCTCGGCGCTCGCGGCACCGCGCAACGCCGGCTTGCCGCCCTTGGTCGAAAAGTAGAGCGCCGCGCGGGTGTCCAAATCCAGCGCCCGGCGCATGGCCTGGGCGTAGATGAGCGTTTGGGTATGTGGCGGCAACCAGCGCGGATCGTCGATGGGCGCCGTGCCCGATTCCTCGTCGCGCACCGTAGGGTCGGCGAGCTTAAACTCCTCAACGCCCGTGCGATGCTTGTAGTCGATCACCACGGCACGATTCTCGGCATCCACGTCCACGCGGTCGATGCGTCCGCCGAGCGGCCAACCGGCATACTCGACCTTGAGCTCGTTGAAGGCGAACTCCAGGTAGCGCGGGGCAAAGGGAGCAAGTGCCTCGGACTCGTAGGCAAGCACGCCCTCCAGCTGCGGCAAGATCTCGGCCACCTGGCGCTCCTCCACCGCAGAGAGCGGCACCAACGGGCCCTCCGTGCCTCGCTTGCCGGCGTGCTCGGCCAACGTCTCGTCAAAGACCTCGCGCAGCAGCTCCTGAGCGCGCGGCAGATTCTCGGGCGTCACGCGCTCCATGCCCTCCTGGGGCAGGCGGGCATGCAGATGCTCCAGCACATCGTGGACAAAGTTGCCCTTCTCCATGTTGCCAAAGCCCGCGTCGATGGACTGGGGCTTCACGCGATACGACACGAACCAGCACAGCGGGCACGTCGAATACGCCTCGATCTGCGAGGCGGACGTCAGACGCGGCACGAGCGGCGCGTTCTCGCCCTCGCCATCGCGGCGACGCAGGACCAGGTACGGCATAGCCGCCTCACTCAAATGCTGAGGAGCCTCGCACGCGACGCGCTTGCACTCGATGCCCTCGCCGGCCGCTGGATCAAAATCGGCGACGATACCGCCCTCGCCCACGCACGCAACCTTGGCGGCGCCAGCGGCCTCGGCATGCGCCCGCAACTCGGTCCACACGGCAGCCGGATAGCACTCGCGCGCCTGGCGATCGTGGGTCACGCGGGCGAGCACAACGGGGCCGCGTGCCGCCTGCATCGCGCGGCCAAAGCGCACGCGCAGCAGGGCCGCGGGCTCAAGCGTCACGCTACTGCGCCCCAGCTCGGCCGTCAGCGTGGCCAGCGGGCCCTCCTCATGCGAGAGCGGATAGCTGTCCAAGTCGACGTCGGCAAACAGCACGGCATCGTAGCTGTCGGGGCGCAGGGCTGCCGCATCGGCAAGCGACGCAAAGCGCACCTGGGCGCGCGGCGCGCGGTCGACCTCGTAGGTCTCGTAATCGTATGCGGTACTGCGCTTGTCCACCTTGGTACGAACGTCGTCGAGCACGGGCACAGTCGCGGCCTGCGACACGTCGAGCGCGCGAGCATCGTTCATAAGAATGTCGATGGCATGTCGCAGCAGGGCGGTCTCCGCCTGGCGACGAGCCTGGCCGTCAAGGCCTCCAAGGGCGCGATCGGGCAACGCCTCGGCGACGGCGAGCATTGCCTTGAGCGCCGTCACGGGTTTGTCGCGCCACAGCGCCTGGAACACGTCCGAGACCACGCACGGCACGTTCTTAAACCAGTTGTCATCACTGGCAGCCTTGCGCGTGCCCCTGACCTGGCCCTGCGCGCTCTGCAGCAGGCTCTTGACGGCCTTGGTGGTCTTGCCGCGCGACAGGCGCATGTTCTTGTCGAAGGTGCGCGCGCTGGCGGCATCGGCACCCGAAAGCGGACTGTAAATCCAGTCGGTAAGCTCCGGCGCGGGCCACCACTCGGTCTTGGAGGCGGTGCCCTCGTCGGCGGCCTTCATGCGCTCGATCAGATTGGCGAGCGCCGCGAACTGCCTGCCCGCGATGGATTGGGAAAACGCCGTGAACTCGGTTGTCTCGGCCGCAATGTGACGCGCCGCCAAACGGGCAGCGAGTTCACCGAACAGCTGGGGCGCCCGGGCAGACACCACGAGCACACGCACGGGGCCCGCAGACGCCGCGACACCGCCGTCGATCTCGGCGTCCTCACACGTTTTTACCAGCTCATCGATTGCATCCACATAGGCGTGGGCGCGGGCGTGAGGGCCGGCAACCTCTACAAAGGTAGGCTGAGCGGCGGACTTGGAGGCAGTCTGGGGCGCGGCGGCACCCTCCCCCAGCGGCGCGACCTCAAACAGCACGCCGCGGGCATCAAATGCCGCGGCAAGCTCCTCGCGCATCGCCGTCTGCTCGCGGGCAAGCAGCACAACGACCTCTCCCCCATTGTTCGCCACGGCCGACAGCAGCTCGAGCAAGTCGTGCGTAAACGACGTGATACCGCGCACACATACCGCGCGGGCGCACGCCGGAAGGTTGTCGGCCAGCACCTCGGCCATAAGGTCAGCCGCCTCGCAGGGCTCGACCATGTCTCGACGGTCCAAGCCGCTCGCATAGGCACTCAACAGCTCGAACACGCGAGCCTCGGCGTCGCTCTTGGGATCGGGCTGGCAAACGTCGCCGCAGCAGCGCTCGGCACCCGTTCCCGCTACGCCCGGCAGCACATCGCGGGCCATGCGCGCGAGCATGCGCACCGTGCCCTGACTGTGCGAAAGCGGCTGCAGGTCGGCATCGTCGCGACGGGCGATCATGTCCGAGAACAACATCTGGCGCTGCATGTTGTCGACGAAGCTGCGGCCATCGCCCACAAGCTCCCACAGCGAACGAAGCCACGACGCGGGGGTTTTGTAGTCAACGCCCAGCGAGACGCCAGCAACCGCAGCATCGTGACGGCACAGGTCGAGCTCGGCAAACGAGGGCGCCAGCAAAACGGCACGCCCGTGGCGGGCAACCAGGTCGGCGAGCAACGCCGCCTCGGCATCGCTCAAGTCCGTACCGGTATTGGTGGTATAGATTCGAACAGGCATGGTCCTCCACTCAAACCGTTCGCAATAATCAATGCATCCATCCTACCCGCCCACGCGGACAGATTTGCCCCACGCCAACAGATTTGATCCCTTGGGGACGGAGGTATCAAAAAAACCGCCCCCGAAGGGACGGTTCTGCACAATTCGTTTTTTGCCGCTGGCCTACTCGCCATCCTCCAGCTTGATGAGGATCTTGCGATAGCCACCGTACTCGCCATTAAGCGCCTTGGACACGCGGCTCACCGTGGTGGACGAGGCGCCTGTGCGGGCCTGAACCTCAACATAGGGCTCGCCCTCATCCAGATAACGCGCGACCTGCAGGCGCTGCGATAAATCGCAAATCTCGCGCGGCGTGCAGATATCGGTCAAAAACGCCTGGATATCGTTCTCGTCGTCCAAAAGACTAAATGCGTGGACCAGCTGCTTGACATCAGGCTTGTCAAACATGTTCTCGATCTTCATCGATCACCGCCAAACCCGCCATAAGGCATCGAAGTTGATACTGACATCGGGCATCGTTCGCCCGTAAATATGCAATAAAACTATGCATGGGCCATTTGCCCGTAGCAGTGTAGCACACCACCAAACTAAAGTGACAAGACTCTCTGTCAGCGGCACGTTTTTCAGGACGAACGCCGTTTAGAAACCGAATGCGCACGTAAGCTCCACGAATATTTGAGACAATGGGCGCCCAAACACCGCGGCGCGCCCGCGCAACCATCCAAGTCGCCGCCGCAAGCCGCTTCACGCGACGCCAGCAACCCCGGCGCAAGAAAGGATTCACGCCATGCGCTTTATGCTTAACTGGCTCTTCACCTCGATCGCCATCGCGATCGCCACGTTCCTCGTCCCCGGCATCCAGCCCTTCGGCTTTGCCGAGGCCTGGGTCTGCTTTGCCTTTGTGGGGCTGTTCCTCAACATCGTCGATTCGTTCGTCAAACCGTTCCTCACGGTCATCTCGCTGCCGCTCACGATCATTACGCTCGGCATTTTCCAGCTCGTGCTCAACAGCTTTATGCTGGAGCTCGCCAGCTACCTGTCGGTCAACCTGTTGGGCGTCGGCATCTCCATCGCCGGCTTTGGCTCGGCCTTTATGGGCAGCATCCTAGTGTCCATCATGCGCAGCATCCTCGATAGTCTTGCCGAAGAGTAGAACGCCCCCGACACACAAACGCATCGGACCAAATCAAAGGCCGCCCATCGCAAAAATGGGCGACCTTCTTATTTGCCAAGTCTCAGAGGGCAAGAAAATCTACCATTTACGCCCCGTCCCCAAATGGCAGGTGGGCTAGATGACGTAGTCGTAGCCTTCGTTGGGAGCGACAAGTTGATCGAGCGTCACACCGTTGAGGTAGTCGTTGATAAGCTTGTCCAGGTTCTTCCACACGTCGAGCGTGGGGCACTCATCAGATCGCGAGCAGCCCTTGCAGTCGCCATCCAGGCAGGCGACCGGCGCCAAGCTGCCCTCGGTCAGGCGCAAGATCTCGCCCACCGTGTACTGTTCGGGCGGGCGCGTGAGCACGTAGCCGCCGCCCTTGCCACGCATGCCAGAAAGCATGTTGGCGCGCACGAGCGTCGCCAAGATGTTCTCGAGATATTTCTCGGAAATCCCCTGTCGCGCCGCGATCTCTTTGAGCGGGATGCGACCGGCCGCCTGGTGCTCGGCCAGATCGACCATAACGCGCAGGGCGTACCTGCCCTTAGTGGAAACCAACATATATAGTGCTGCCTTTCGGTCTTTTAGTCCGTTGAAATTCTAGCCGAAAAATTGGGTTTGAAAATACCCGTTCCGGTCAAGATGGTTAATCAGCTTGTAATAATCTTCTATTTCCTATTGCATTACTAGGCTTTAGTGTCTACTATGCTTGCCAACAGCTAAACGAACAACCTATAAGGTTTATGGGTTTATCTGTTAGACACGCCGTAAAACCACACGGCAACCAGCAACTTGAACACTTTGGAGGTTCACCATGAGCAAGGTTTACACGTCCATCGATCAGCTTATCGGCCACACCCCGCTTCTGGAGCTCACCCACTTTGAGGCCGACGAGGACCTCAAGGCTCGCGTGCTCGTCAAACTGGAATACTTCAACCCCGCTGGGTCCGTTAAAGACCGCGTCGCCAAGAGCATGATTGACGAGGCCGAGAAGGCAGGCAAGCTCGTGCGCGGCGGCGACTACACCATCATCGAGCCCACGAGCGGCAACACCGGCGTCGGCATCGCCTCGGTGGCGGCCGCCCGCGGCTACAAGGTGATCATCACCATGCCCGAGACCATGTCCGTCGAGCGCCGCAAGTTGATGCAGGCATACGGTGCGCAGCTCGTGCTCACCGACGGCTCCAAGGGCATGAAAGGCGCTATCGCCAAGGCCGAGGAGCTGCAGAAGGAGACTCCCGACAGCATCATCGCCGGCCAGTTTGTGAACCCCGCCAACCCCGCCATTCACAAGGCCACGACCGGCCCCGAGATCTGGGACGACACCGACGGCAAGGTCGACATCTTCGTCGCCGGCGTTGGCACCGGTGGTACCGTGACCGGCGTGGGCGAGTTCCTCAAGGAGCAAAACCCCGAGATTAAGGTCGTCGCCGTCGAGCCCGCCACCTCCCCGGTGCTCTCCAAGGGCCAGGCCGGCCCGCACAAGATCCAGGGCATCGGCGCCGGCTTTGTGCCCGACGTCCTCGACACCCAGGTCTACGACGAGATCATCCCCGTCGAGAACGACGACGCCTTTGCCACCGGCCGCGCCGTGGGCCACAAGGAGGGCGTGCTCGTGGGCATTTCGTCCGGTGCCGCCGTGTGGGCCGCGCTGCAGCTGGCCAAGCGCCCCGAGAACGAGGGCAAGACCATCGTGGCCCTGCTTGCCGACACGGGCGAGCGCTACCTGTCCACGGCACTATTCCAGGACTAGAGCTTCTCGTTCTTAGAACGAGTCCAAGGCACGCCGGTCTCCCCTCTCTTCTGGCAGCCTGGGCTCATCCCAACAGGGTGTCCCACGAGACGTCCGAACTTGCTACAATGTCTGCGGCGCGGAACCAGCCTCCCGCGCCGCTTTTCTTTTTTGGCCACATGCCACCAAGGAGAACCTCCCCATGCACAACAAGCGCGTGCTCGTCGCCATGAGCGGCGGCGTCGATTCCAGCGTGACCGCGTACCTGCTCAAAAGCCAGGGATACGAATGCGTCGGCGCCACCATGCGCCTCACCTGCCCCGCACCCGACCCCGCCACGGGCATGAGCAAGGTCGACCGCGACATCGCCGATGCAAAGGCCGTCGCCGAGCGCCTGGGGATACCCCACCATGTGCTCGACCTGCAGCAGACGTTCGACCGCAACGTTATCGAGCGCTTTGTGAACGCCTACCAGGAGGGGCTGACGCCCAATCCGTGCATTATCTGCAACCGCCACATTAAGTTTGGCGCGCTGCTCGATGCGGCGCTGGACATGGGCTGCGACTACATCGCCACGGGACATTACGCCAAAACAAGCCAGGCGGCAGACGGCACCTGGCAGCTACATCGCGGCGAAGATCCCAAAAAGGACCAAAGCTACTTTTTGTATTCGCTTACGCAGGAGCGCCTGGCGCACACGATCTTTCCGCTGGCAGGCCTGGACAAAGAGCGCGACGTGCGCCGCATAGCCGCCGAGCAAGGCTTTACCAACGCCCAGAAGGCCGAAAGCGAGGACATCTGTTTTATTCCAGACGGTGACTACGCGGGCTATATCGAGCGCCGCTGCGGACATCCCGCTGCACCGGGCGACATTGTGTGGCGCGACGGCAGCGTGGTCGGGCGCCACAACGGCGCGCTGCGCTACACCATCGGCCAGCGCAAGGGCCTGGGCGTCGCGATGGCGCATCCCGTGTATGTGACGGGCGTCGATGCCGCCAGCAACACCGTGCATTTGGGCGAGGCCGAGGACCTGGCGGCCACAGCGCTCACGGCAAACGACTGGATCTGGAGCGCTCCGGCAGAGCGCATGGAGGCGGAGCTCGACGCCGGCGGCATTCGCGTAGGTGCCAAGTACCGCTACCGTCAGAAAGACCAGGCAGCGACCCTTACGCGTGATGAAGACGGGCAAATGCTGCTAACTTTTAACGAGCCGCAACAAGCCATCGCCCCCGGCCAAGCCGTTGTAGTCTACCGCGGCGACATCGTCCTGGGCGGCGGCACGGTGACCGGCGCCATCAAGTAGCCCCATCCCCTTCATAAGTTGCGGTGAAATAGGGACTGTTTAAGCGTTTAAAACCGCCAAACAGTCCCTATTTCACCGCAACTTAGAGAGGACGGCCTCGGTCGGTACTGCTGTGTCAGGCGAGGGC
>OGPP01001733.1_pt1 | contig 15430 bp, 14 predicted proteins | sample 1553021 | NCBI WGS metagenome assembly OGPP01 (sample SAMEA2580217, study PRJEB22360) | human gut metagenome | biome: human gut; feature: human-associated habitat; material: faeces | place: Denmark | collected 2008/2010
GGCCTTTCTGTTTTTCGCAAAAAGCAGCCTGTTTTGTTACGGTTTTTTCGGATTTCTCCCGATTATTATTTATCTTTGAAGTATAAGAATTTAAATGCGACGATCCTATGTCCCAAAGAATCATTGAATGCGTTCCCAATTTCAGCGAGGGACGCGATAAGGCCGTGATCCGGCAAATCACCGCGGCCATCGAGGCCACGACGCCCTCGCCCACCGTGATCACGGGGCAATCGAGCGACTGCATGGTGTCGATGAGCGCCAGCCCCGCCGTGACGCTGCCGCCCGGGCTGTTGATGATGAGGGTGATGGGCTCGGTCGCACTTTGATGCTCCAGCACCAGCATGGACTTAATAAGGCCGTTGCAGGTCGCATCGTTGACCTCGCCCTCCAGCAGCAGCACACGGCTGTTGAGCAGTTCGCTTGCCATATCGACAGCGGCAACACGGCCGTCCTTGGACTTCTTTATGATGCTGGGCTCACGATACATAACGGGCATGGCAATTCCCTTCTAAACGGAATCGGTAAGGAGGCAAAAACTGGACCGCACGGCTTACGACTAACGGAAGCCGTGCGACAAAACATGCAAGATGGGGTACACAAAGCTGCAAGGGCTAATCCCTCAGCCACTTGGCAGCATTGGGGTGATCGGCGCAAAAGTACTTCTTGGCGCGGAAGGGACGCATGCCGGTCACCTTGACCAGGCAATCGGTGCGGGGCATAAGCCCAACCTCGCCTGGGGTCATCACGCAACCGCGCACATCTACGGCAGTGCGCTCGGCGCCCACGTACTTGGTGCCCAAAACCGACTCGCCACACAGTTCGCTTATGTAGTTCTGCGTCGCGATGTTGCTGCCGCCGCCCATATAGACCAAACTATCGCAGTTATCGAGGATGGTAAGCGCCGTGGATTTGCCGTACACGACATCGAGCTGGCTCAGCGATTGCGCACACATCAAAAAGCTAATGCCGCGACTGCGCACAGTCGCAATGCTGCGCTCAAAATCGGGGATGCGGCCCACATTGGGAAACTCATCGAGCACAAACTGCACGCGACGCTGCAAATGACCGCTGGGGCCGGCATCGGCACGGCGCTGGGCAAGGTTAAACAGCTGCTTAAGGGCAACGTTCGCAAGCCATGCATTGGCCGAGTCGTTGTCGCTCACCTTAAGATCGATCACGCGCTTGCCCTCGTCGATACGATCAAGACGCATCTCGTCATGCTCAAAAACGCGCATGAGCTGAGGCGTCTTAAGCCGCGAGATAGTTGCATTGAGCGTGATCAGAATACTCTTAAGCGTCCTATCGGCCGCCCCACGAAAATCGCGATACTGCTCAACGCCGTACAGGTCTGCGTTCACCGCCCCATACTTATCGAGGAACTCCTTGGACTCCACCTCCTCCACAAGGTAGTCCAACGGGAATCGCCCCTCGCCATCTCCCGTGACCTTGATGAGCGCAGCCAGTTTAAAAACGTTGTTCATCTTAAGGTAGCGGCGCGGAGCACTGGGATCCTCGCCCGGCGCAAGGGTGCCGGCAAGGCACTCCAAGAGATACAGGATTCCAACAATTGCTCGAAGCAGCAGATCGTTTGCGTTATCCCAGAACGGATCATCCTTAAAGCTACGCCTGTTAGGTTCGACCCCCTCCATGATTGCCGCCACTGTGGTGGGGATATCCTCGACATCCATCACGTAACGCAGAGGGTCGTATCCGGCCGACTGCTCGGGATTAACAGTATCGAGAACCGTCACCTCGTAGCCGTCCTCTTCAAAGCCCTTCCCCGTACGGCGCAGCAGCTCACCCTTGGTGTCTGTGACCACATAGCAGCACTCGTGGTGATTGAGCAGGTTGGGCAAAATGAAACTCGCCGTTTTGCCGCTGCCGGTACCTCCAAAGGCAAAAACATTGTTGGACACGCTCGTCTCCCAATGCTTGTCGTCCTCGTAAAAGGCAACCGTAGCGCCCTGTGCCAAGATCACATCGCGCTGCTCATCGCCGGATGACAGCGCCTGCATCTCCTCCTCAGTCGCCCACTTCTTGGTCTGATACTCCGTTTGCTGCGCGGCCTCATAGCCGAACATCTTGATGACTGACATGGCATGGCCCCTTTCTTGTCGGAAGATCTGATTGGCTACTAGGAAATACGGTCGACGTCGGTGTCCTCATCGGGATTCGCCGCGCACGACAACTCGACCGTGCCGTCAATCAGGCGCTCGGCCTGCGACAAATAGCTCTCGCGTGCCGCGACAGAGACCGTTCCATCACGCAGATATGCAAGCAACGCCTCAATCATCAGCCTGTCGAGCAGGTCGTACCCTTTGGCCTGAGCAAAGTTGAGGGTGTAGCGATCCTGGAGCTTTCGCACCTTAGTTGCCAAATCGATTTCCATCTTTTCCTCCATGTAATAAAAAGTGTGTCGTTCGTCCAAAAGTGCCTCAAACGGGCGTTTGACGCATAGCTCAAAGTTGAAACGCGGACTCGTATCGAACACGCGTCGTTGCACCTTGAGGTAGCGCTTGTAAAACATGACGGCATCATCTTCATCCGCCGTAAAGCCACGCGATCCATCGCGGTGCAGCCGGTCGCATGGCTTTCTGCCATCGGTGTGGCGCACGAAGGAGGACGGGATATAGGCACCCTGTTTGGTGCTGTACTTCATCCCTGTCGCAACTTCCTCGAACAAGAGAACGCCAGCCGATTTAAAGCCCGCAGTACGCCCGTGCCTAAACATACTCACTACAGTCGCCACGCTTTCCATGCGACTATCGCGCGGGGGGAAATACAGTGGCAGCAAAGCTAGTGTCGCGGCAGTCAAAAGTTCGCGGGCCTCGTGTACATCGGCTCGATACTGCTCGGGCACCAGCCCGGGAATATCGGGCGAGCGCTCTTCCAGCACACCAACGAGCGATTTAGCCAGGCGCTCGACGTTCTTCTCGCCGCAGTACGGACACGGAAGAGACCGTTCTACCTTTCCGTTCATTTCGCACATGTCGCGGAGATCCTCGTCGATCGCACTGAGGAATGCTTTGTAGATGCCGTCTTTACTCTTCACGAATAACCTTCCTTTCTGTGGTGGGCGCTTATAAGGAGTCTGTTCTAGGCTTTAGAATGTTTAGACGCTAGAGCGATGATTATCGATCTAACCTGCAGTTTCATAAGTGGAATCCTCCTGTTTGATAATGCAATTTGCCTAAAGACGCAAAGCGTTCGCATCAAGCAGTTGGTATTGAGTTGGATTTGGATTGCTTCGAGAATAGCACAATGCGCTGTTCTCGTCATTAGAATTTTTTAAATTCTTCTGCTAATATAAACTCACTGAGAAGAAAGGGCTCTATACATGCGTGAAACTACATCATCATTGCCACGCCTCACCGCCGCCGCCCTCTCGCGCGCGCTTAACCTAGAACAAGGCAGCCGCCTACTCACCGTTCGCCTGCCTGGCGCCATCGGCTGCGAGGCGCTTCGTGAATGCTTCAGGCTGAACGGCAACGGCGTACCCAATATTTGCGAACTTGAGCCCGGCAAGCAGAACACGGGCAATGACAACGCGGCGCCGGTGTTTATCGATGCCACAGCCTGCGTTCGGAAACGCTTTCGCGAAATCAACAGCGCATGTGAGGCGCTCATTAATGATCTGGAGCCTGGTTACCTGGGCTTCTGCGATTGGGAGGCCTATCTCTGGTGCCTGTATGCACTAGCCCTCTCCGGTCGAACTCGAGCTGCCGTACTGCTGCCGTTCGAGTCTTTGGACAACGCCGAGCAGGCACGCGCGATTCTGTTGCGCGAGGGGCTCATCGAAAGCGTCCTATATCACCCGCTCGCCGAATCTCCGATGCACGGCATGTACGCACTTATTGTATTGTCGACGGGAAATCGCAGCGTTGCATTCCGCAATGCCGCCACGCCCATGCCACGCCTTCGGTTTGCCGACGGGGCTCGCTACCCCAATCTTCCCTTGGCTTTCTCCCCTGACTGGAGCGGCATCGAGTACGACTCACGCAAAACGGTTTCCATTGAAACCGTCGAGCTCGAAACGCGCAAGCTACTCCAACACCACGCCGCGCTCTCCAAAGGCAGGGTTGGCCTGATCTCCGTAGCTCAAAACTACAGCGCAACGCTGGGCGACAGTTTTATGCGCGTGGTGCCGTTTATGCCCCGAGACAGCACCACCTCGGACGACATCGACGCTGTCGAGGTGCGCCGCATTTCATCTCAGGATTTCCGCAACGGCTATTTGCTGCCCAAGGATGTTGCGGAAGGCGCGTCGGGGCTGGATTCCGAACCTGTAAAGGTAAGTCCAGACGTGTTGGCTCGTTACGAGCTTCGTTGCGGCGATATCGTCATGCCGCGCATACTCGGTCGTTACGGCGCGTCGAACCTACTTGTGGTCGGCATCGATGATGCAAAGCAGCATCTAGTTGCCTCGCACAACACCACCGCCATTCGCCCGGCGATTCCAACGATGACCGACGAGGAGCGCATGGTGTATGCAGAGATGGTCGCGGCGTACCTCACCGACGGCCATGGGTCCATAGTTTTGCAGGTATTGTCCGACAATCAGTACAGCCACGCCATCCGCCCTACCGATCTGTTCGAGATCGAAGTCCCACCAGCACTCGACCCGCGTACGCGCGAGTATAGCGAATCCATCAATCGCTTTGCCGAGGTCGTAAGGGCCAAGAAACAAGCCGAGGCCGCTGTCGCCCAAGCCCAGCGCAACCTCGAAGCCGCAAAGAAGGCCGTTACTCAGGTGGTCGACCAGGCCTGCGAGTAGCGCATACATAGGCAGTAGAAACGTCTTAAGCCGGCGGCAGGAACTAATCCTGCCGCCGGCTTAACTATCTAGCCTATTCCCATCCCGTGGTCTGAGGATTCCATTTGCGCACATTCGCCGAACGATTAAAGCACGGTGCATACAACCGATTGACGATTTCCTCTGCCTCAGCAATGTTCCCCGCGAGATCAAGTACCCCCGCCTGCCTCGCCATCTTTATGTACTGCGCAGAACCATTTTGTTTCCACCAGAGAGGCGCCACGAACTCTTCCGGCATTGCCACCTTGCGGGCAGACGCTTCTTTCTCGACTCTCTCGACAAGCGTAGCCCCATCGACGAAGCAAGTTTTCGCGTACACCAAGATGTCGACTATATCCTTGATTCGCGAAGAGGCACGGCCCTCATGCATCTCTATCATTGCGAGCAATTTATCTGCAAGGGCGCTCTCCGCTCGGCATACTCGATAGTCGCTGACTGGGAGCCCCTCGATATTCAAACGATCAATCGGCGCAAGAACCTCCGGCTCAAGTCCCTGCACTTCATCAATTACCAAGTCAATTGAAATTGGCTGTAGCTTCTTGGTTCCCATAAAGGGGGTGAACCACACCTTTGCACCGCACCGATACTCATCTTCTTCTTTGATCTGCTCTGCACGATCAAAGACAAACGAAACGAAATCCTCCAAATCAATCGAAGCCGCCTGCACCAGATCGGCAATAGCCTCTTCGAGACTTTCCTCTTGAGCAACCAAGTCAATATCCCTTGTGACACGCGCATCGAGTGTTCGCGCTAGGACGCTTTGGCCACCCTTGAGCACAAAGCTGCCGTCATCTTCTGAAAAAACGCGACATAGGAAGCGATGAAAGTAGAAACCGACGATCGCCCGATTAGTATCCATCGGCGATTCTCTTGCGGCATCCCTAACAGCCATCTCCAATGCGGCAGGCGTCTTGTACTTCACCATGTCCTCCGTTTCGCGTTACCCGTTTAGCACCATCAGCAAAGGCCTCATGAGCTCGCGTCTTTTGGCGGTTTTAGAGTTCTCCTTTACGAGCTCTTTCAGCCGCTGCGTATCGAGCCCACGTCCAAGCGCGTCGTGATAGGCATCGATAATTAATGAGGGGTCTTCGCAATCGAGGCAAAGATCGACAAGCGTGCGCTCGGGTTTAGTTACCGGCAGGCCGTCGAGCCAAACGATGTCCTGCTCAGCGATCTCGCGCTTTACAAAAGAAAGGGATTCGTTTCTTGTATTGATACGCATGGGCGCGGTCATCCTGTAGGGGGACAGATAAAAATCGCCCATTTGCTGCAGGTTCGCCGCCGTCGTACCGCTCACGGCGATGCCATCCCACTGGCGTTTTCTCTCCCACGCGCAAAGGGAGGGATTGGTGAGCTTCCAAAAGGCGTTGAGCTCGTCGGTGTCTCGGCGCTGTGTTCCAGACATCCGGTAGGCACCGTGGCATATCCGTTCAAGACGCCCTGCGCGGCATGAGTGCGCCAGTGCATCTCGAGAGATGTCCATACGAGCCGCCTGGGCTGTGGTAAACACACCCTCACTCTCGGAAAGCTCGCTTATCGCCGCTATGTTGCTAAAGTACTTCATGTTGCAATTGTAGGATATTTTCATACTTTTGCAACGTGATTCTGATTCATATGAATCGTTCGCCTTGTTTGTCCCATTTCTGTCACCACTTTGCTACCGGCTCACCATCCTCCGCTATCGAGGTCTAATACTTTTCCGCGAAGTGAACGGCTGTTTTTGGACCCCTGGAGCATCCGCATTTTTCAACGGCATAAACGCAGGATTCTGGCATCAAAGCCGCAGGAAACGGCACCCGAAAAGTGTCGATGCTTCGGGGGTCCGATTTGGCTCGTTCACTTCTCGGGAAAGTATTAGACCTCGCTGCTAGCTATCCAGAAGGACACCTCTCCCCTTCCCCACCGCCACCCAAAAACTCATCCAACATTAATCTTGGCTCAAGAATCGCTTAATCTATAACCTGCACTATAGAGTTCGACCAAGGGCGGGGCGGCGCCGCGCAACGCAGGCCGCCGAACGCAACGCTCGCGCCCGGGCAGATCGCCCGGCGTCGCGCCCATCGAACGAAAGGATAGGTCATGGACGACCTCGAAAAAGTTGAAACCATCCGCACCAAGTGCAACGTGAGCTACACCGATGCCAAGGCCGCGCTCGACGCCGCCGACGGCAACGTTCTGGATGCCATCATTTGGCTCGAGTCGCAGGGCAAGACCCAGACCACGTCGGCGCACGCCGCCACCGAGTCCGCGCCGGTCGACGAGCCCTCGGCCGAGATGGTCGCCGCGCAGGCCGCCTACGAAAAGTCGAGCGAAAAGACCGACTTCTCCAAGAAGATGGACAGCGTGTGGGAGTACCTCAAAAAGCTCTTCCGCCTGAGCCTGGAGACCAAGTTTATCGCCACGCGCCGCGACGCCATCATCCTCAACATTCCCATCCTGATTCCCATCGTCGCCCTGTTTGCCTGGGGCGCCACGATTTGGCTGATGCTGCTTGGCCTGTTCTTTGGCATGCGCTACCGCATCGACAGCGACGGCGACGTGCCCGGCAGCATCAACAACCTGATGGATCACGCCGCCGATGCCGCGGACGGCATCAAGCAAAATCTGAACGACGACAAGTAATCGCAGACGGGGGCACGTATGGCACGAATCCTGATCGTAGAGGACGAAGAGAAAATCGCCCGCTTTGTGACGCTCGAGCTGGAGCACGAGGGCTATCAGGTGGAGCACGCCACCGATGGCCGCACCGCCGTGGACCTGGCGCTGGAGCGCAACTACGATCTGATTCTGCTCGATGTACTGTTGCCGCAGCTCAACGGCATGGAGGTGCTGCGACGCGTCCGCAAGCACAAGGATGTGCCGGTGATTATGGTCACCGCGCGCGATGCCGTGATGGACAAGGTGGCCGGGCTTGATGCCGGTGCCGATGACTATCTGACCAAGCCGTTTGCGATTGAGGAGCTGTTCGCACGAATCCGCGTGGCGCTAAAGCGCTCGGAGGCCGTGCGGGCGGCTTCGGGCGTTGGCGGCGTCGGGGCCGGGGCGAACGTAGTGGGCGGCGCGGGTGCCGGTACCGTTGCGATGCCCCTGGCCGGCGGCTCGGCCCAGGCATCCGCCTCGCCCTCCCCCGCCCTGCTCGTCATGGGTTCGGTCGCGCTCGATCCCGACCGCCGCGAAGTCACAGTCGACGGCTCGCCCATCGTGCTGACCGCCCGCGAGTTCGACGTCCTCGCCCTGCTTATGGCACATGCCGGCACCGTGCTCACGCGCGAGCGCATTGCGCACGAGGCGCTGGGCTACGAATACGTGGGCGATACCAACAACGTCGATGTGCACATCGCGCACCTACGCGCCAAGATCGAGGACGGCGGCAGCGCCCGCATCATCCAGACCGTGCGCGGGGTGGGCTATGTCTGCCGCGCGTAACGCCGAGACCAAGCGCGTCACCTCCATCGCCCGTGCCATCAACTGGAGCTACATGTGGCGCCGCTTGGCGAGCTACGTCTGGCTCGATCTGTTACTAGTGGTGATTGCGGCGGCGATCCTCGTCTATGGATACAACCGGACGCTGCCCGACGGCGCGTTTACCGCAGGATGGATCCCCAGCGCCACCGTTCGCGGCATGTCGCTGAAGCCCGCGCACAGCTGGGACCTGACAACGCTCACCTATACCGTCGGGCTTGCGCGCACCACCAAGACCTTCCCCCTCGCGCAGGACCTCGTCACGCTATGGCCTCTCTACCTTGTCGTTGTAGGTTGGCAGGTCATCAGCGTGCTCAACATGCTCGGCGGCGCCCGACGCGTACGCCGTACCATGGCACCGCTCAACGACCTGGCCTTGCGCGTGGACGAGCTCGGCCGTATGCAACTCGCCGGCGGCAAGATGGAAACGCTGGAGCAGGCCATCGAGCGCGCAAGCGTCGACTCGCCAAGCGTCACCACCGGCGACGCCGACTTGGCGAGCATCGAGGTCGCGCTCAACCGCCTACTGCGTCAGATGCAAGAGGCAAAGCTGCAGCAGATGCGCTTTGTCAACGACGCGAGCCATGAGCTGCGCACGCCCATCGCGGTGATTCAGGGCTACGTAAACATGCTCGATCGTTGGGGTAAGGACGACCCAGCCGTGCTGGCGGAGTCTATCGCCTCGCTCAAGGCCGAAAGCGAGCACATGCAGGAGCTCGTGGAACAGCTGCTGTTTTTGGCGCGCGGCGATGCCGGCCGCACCGTGCTGCGGCGCGCGAATACCAACCTGGCCGCACTGGTCGGCGAGGTTTGCGAAGAATCGCAGATGATCGATGCCGGGCACACATATCGGCTGGCGTACGATGTCACACTTACCAGCGACCCGCGCTGCAACGCATCGGTTGACGTGGCACTCGTGAAGCAAGCTCTGCGCGTAATCGTGCAGAATGCCGCCAAGTATTCGGACGCGGGAACGACCGTCACATTTGGCATAACACCCGATGCGGGCACGGGCGCGATCGACATAAGTGTTGAGGACGAAGGTATCGGCATGAACCAGGAATCCGCAGCTCACGCGTTCGAGCGGTTCTACCGTGCCGACAACGCGCGCGATGTCGGTGCACAGGGTTCGGGCCTGGGGCTCGCTATCGCCAAGTGGATCGTCGACAGCCACGGCGGCGTCATCGGGGTGACCTCAGTCGAAGGGGGCGGCAGCCGCTTTACGATTCGCCTGCCGCGGTAGGGGCGCCTCTCACGAATCGAAGGTGAATGCTTTTCCGCGAAGTGAACGACCTATTTTGGACCCCCGAAGCATCCGCACTTTTTGGCGCCAAAACCGCAAGAAAAACCTGACAAAACCGCAGGAAACGGCGTCTCCAAAGCGTCGATGCTCCAGGGGTTCGATTTCACTCGTTCACTTCGCGGAAAGCCATTCACCTTCGATTTACGGCAGCCCGTCAGTCACCCTCTCGGTATTAAAAATGGGGCAAGGCCACGCGCCTTACCCCATTTTTTGCTAACTAAAGCAGCTTGTACGCTACTCGCGGCACAGATGCACGGCGAAGCCGGCGAACTCGCGCTTAAAGTACACAAGCTTGGTGCTACCGTCGGGCAGCAGCGCGCGCGACTCTTCGTTGACCTCGAGCCCGCGCTCGGCAAACCACTTCTCGGCCGCATCAATGTCGTTGACGGCAAAGCCGATGTGGCCCTTGGTGCCACGACCATTCTGCTTCATGACCTCGACCAGCGAATCGTTAAAGTACGAAACCGGGGTCTCGATAACGGGCAGACCCATCATCGTCGAGAACAGCTCCGCGATCTCCAGGGCATCGGCCGGGTCGGTGGCGTTGATGCCCACGTGAGCGACGCGCATGCCAAAGAGCTCGACCGGATTGGCGTTCTGCTCACTCATGCAGTCAGCGCCTACTGAGCCATGACGTCAAGAACGGCCTTCTCGGCAGCGACGCGGTTCATGCCGGTCATGAAGGGCACGCCGCTCACGTACGGGCAGGTAAGGCCCTCGGGGGCAACGGTGGTGGCGATCAGCAGATCGGCGCCCTCGTCGCAAACGTCCTTGGCCTCGGAGATGGCGCACTGCACGATCTCGTACTTGTCGGCGTAACCGTTGGCGTCGAGCATGGTGGCGACCTTCTGGGCAACGAGCGTGGAAGTAGCAGCGCCAGCACCGCAAGCCAAAACAATCTTCTTCATAGGTAATGTCTCCCTTCGTGGTTTACTTTAGGTAAGTGTACCGCAGCGAGCGATGGCGCTCGGCCTCGATGCACTTTTATGCCAGTTTGCCTGCGCACTGCGTATAATACATCGAGTACATGTTGTCATACCGCTCGCTTTATGAGCGACTAAGGACCCTAATATGCCCGATTCCCGCACCCTCTGGACCGCCGTCGTCATTATTTGTATCGCCATATCGGTGTTCTTTAGCGTAAAAAAACGCACCACGTTTAAGCGCCTGCAACAGCTTATGGCTGCCAAGCAGTGGGACGAGTTCGATCGTTTGCTCGATGGCAAACTCACCAGCATGCTGTACCCGCGCTACAACCGCGACTACCTGCGCCTGAACTCCTATCTGCTGCGCGAGGACCACAAGCGCGCCGACGAGATGTTCGATTTGCTGCTGGGACTCAATCTGCCCAAGATGCAGCGCGTCGACCTGGTGATTAAGGCCTTTAACTACTACGTTGGCCAGGAGGACCGCAAAAAATCCAAGGAGCTCCTGCACGAGATCAAGGGCTTTGAGGGCGGTCAGGCCGAGGCAGTCGCACACGAATGCCAGCTGATGTACGACACGATGATCTTGAAGCGCCACAACGACATTCCCGAGCTGGAGCGCATGCTCAAGGAGGCCGGTGACGACAAGGTCAAGAGCTGCCGCCTGGAATACCTGCTGGCCCTGCAGTACAAGAACAAGGGCGACGAAGCCAAGTTCCAGGAGTTCCTGGAGAAGTCGGGCCAACACTCGATGGCCGTCAACGCGTAACGGACGGCTTATGCTAGACTTCTAGTCTCACGGGGGCGTGGCGGAATTGGCATACGCAGGAGACTTAAAATCTCTCGCCGCAAGGATTGTGGGTTCGAGTCCCACCGCCCCTACCATTTGGCTTTTACGGGCCCGTGTCCCCCGGGGATGCGGGCTCGTTTCTTTTGGATGCCGGTGGGGCTTTAAGTTGCGGTGGAATAGTTCCTGTTTTGGCCGTTTACCGGCCCATTTAGGAACTATTTCACCGCAACTCAGAGGGAGACGGTTAAAGAGCGCTCAGACTCGGGGTCCAGGCGATGGTGGGAGTCGTACCGTCGAGAGTCTCGTTGATGGTGGCGGCCATGCCGGCGAGCAGGCTGTTCTCGCTCACGGTAAGCGCCCTGTAGCCGCCGGCTCGCATGAGCTCGCGGATCACCACGGCGCCAGCCAGAATCACACCCGCGCGCTTGGGCTGCACGCCCGGCAGCGCAGCGATACCCTCCACACCCAGCGTAGACATACGATCGATGGCGGCCGAGATCTGCTCCATCGAAAGCTCGCGCAGGTGCACAAAGTTCGAGTCGTACGGCTCCAGTTCGTGGACCAGCGCCACGAGCGTGGTGACGGTACCGCCCACCGCAACGAGGCGCTCGGCGCGCTCAAAGTCGCTGGGCAGGCCCTCAAAATAGGCGGAGAACTGCTCGCCCGCCCATGCGCCAGCGGCGGCAAGCTCGCCGTCCGCAGGCGGCAACGCGGAGAAGAAGCGCTCCGTCACACGACGGCAGCCAATGTCCAGCGAACGCGTGCCCTCCAGCGCAAAGACCCCGCGCTCCGGGGCGTATACGCCCGTCGCGAGCTCCGTGGATCCGCCGCCCGAATCGGCGACGATGATGCGCTCGCCGGCAAAGTCGTGCGCCGCGCCAAAAAACGTCAGGCGTGCCTCGACCTCTCCCGGAATCACCTGCGGCTCGAACCCCAGCTCGCGCAGGCCGTCCAGCAGCAGCACGGCGTTGGACGCATCACGCGCAGCACTCGTGCACGTGGTGCAGATGCACGCGGCGCCAAAGTCGCGCGCCTCGTCCACAAACATGCGGCATGCGGCGAGCACGCGCTCGACCGCTGCCTCGCAAAAGCGGCCCGTCGCGTCGACGCCCTCGCCCAGATCGGTAATCTCGGTATGCTTGGACGATTCCACGATCACCCCGCCCTCGACCTGCGCTAGCACCAGTCGCGACGACACCGTTCCCAGGTCGATCGCGGCCACCTTATATCGTTTGCAATTTGTCATTGCGGGCTCCCCTCCGGGCGCTACTCGCCGTTGGACACGACCGTCTGGCCCTCGACGCCGTTAAATCCAAACAGCATGTCGAGCGCCTGGATGTACCACGGCGCGTCCTTACCGACTTCTTCGATTTCCTTGGCAACTTCGCTGGCCTTCTTGGCGTTCGACGACTTCTTTTCAGCCGACGACGAGTCCGAATCATCGTCCAAGCCCAAGACATCAATCCTAGTCTCGCCAGGCATTACCAGGCCCAGGTCCTCGGACGCCGCGTCCTTGATGCCCTCCTCCGAGAGCAGCTTGTCGACGCTTTTTTGCAGCTCGTCGTTATATTGCTCGCGAATCTCGACCTGCTTAGCCAAGATATCGCTCGAGCGCTTAGCCACATACAGGTCGCGTACGGGAAAATACAGGCTCACGAGCGCCAGCGCCACCACGATACCGATAAACAGCGGACGCAGAGAGCCATGCGTAAAGTCATAGATCGCCTTGACTACCGCATTGTCGTTGGCGTAGCGCATAAAGTCCGAGCCCGAAAAACGGCTCGAAGGCTTGCTCGACCTATCGTGCGTTTGAGCCGACGAGCGCTGAGCATGCGACGAACGTGCCGGGCGCACTGGTCCATCTGTCGAAGTATTCACTTGAGCATTGGGGCGCGAGGTACTTGTCGGGCGCTGTATGGAGCGGTCGGCGCCGGCGTAGGCGGACCCACCGAGCTGCACCGTGCGCGCACGGCGAGGCGACGGCTCACGCGAACCGGCGGAATAGTACCTGTTGTCGTAAATCTGATCCATGTGCGCCTTGTGCGGTTGAGGTTTGTTTGCGCTAAGTATTCTAGTTATAGCACGAGCGCCCGCACCGCCTTCGCCAGCCTTTGCTCGACATAAAAAAGGCGCTGAGCCATATGGCCCAGCGCCCAATGGCGGCCATCAGAAGTGGAACGGAGCCGAGTCAACCCCGCTCCCCGCGCGCACCACTTGTTTAGCGAATGTTGTAGAACGCGGCCTTGCCGGCGTAGCGCGCGCTGCCCTCGAGCTCGTCCTCGATGCGGATGAGCTGGTTGTACTTGGCGATACGGTCGCTGCGGCACGGGGCGCCCGACTTGATCTGGCCGGCGTTGACGCCCACGACCAGGTCGGCGATCGTGGAGTCCTCGGTCTCGCCGGAGCGGTGGCTCACGATGCAGGCGTAACCGGCCTCCTTGGCGGTCTCGATGGCCTCGAGCGACTCGGTGAGCGTGCCGATCTGGTTGACCTTGACCAGGATCGCGTTGGCGGCACCCAGCTCGATGCCCTTCTTGAGGCGCTCGGTGTTAGTGACGAACAGGTCGTCGCCCACCAGCTGCACTTTGTTGCCAATGCGGCGGGTGAGCTCAACCCAGCCGTCCCAGTCCTCCTCGGCCATGCCGTCCTCGATGGAGATGATGGGATAGGTGTCGACGAGCTTCTCCCAGTAATCAACCATCTGGGCGCTCGTGTACTCCACGCCCTCGCCCTTGAGCTCGTACATGCCGGTCTCGGCGTTGTAGAACTCGGTCGAGGCCGGGTCCATGGCGTACATGAAGTCGACGCCGGGCTTAAAGCCGGCCTTCTCCACGGCCTTGGTGATGTACTCGAACGGCTCGGCATTGGTCTTAAGGTTGGGGGCAAAGCCACCCTCGTCGCCCACGCCGCCTCTCAGGCCGGCCTCGTGCAGCACGCCCTTGAGGGTGTGGTAGACCTCGGCGCACCAACGCAGGCCCTCGGCAAAGCTCGGGGCGCCCACCGGCATGATCATGAACTCCTGGAAGTCGACGTTATTGTCGGCATGCACACCGCCGTTGAGGATGTTCGTCATGGGCGTGGGCAGCAGGTGGGCATTGACGCCGCCCAGATACTGGTACAGCGACAGGCCCGCCGACTCGGCAGCGGCGCGGGCGCCGGCCAGCGACACGCCCAGGATGGCGTTGGCACCGAGCTTGGTCTTGTTGGGGGTACCGTCCGCGGCAATCAGCGCGGCATCGACGGCGCGCTGGTCGAAGGCGTCGAGGCCCACGACGGCGTTAGCGCACTCGTTGTTAACGTGCTCGACGGCCTGCGAAACGCCCTTGCCCAGGTAGCGGCCCTTGTCGCCATCGCGCAGCTCGCAGGCCTCAAAGGCGCCGGTCGAAGCACCCGAAGGCACCATTGCGCGGCCAAAGCTGCCGTCCTCGAGCACGACCTCGACCTCGACGGTGGGATTGCCGCGGCTGTCGAGCACCTCGCGACCGTAGACGTCCAAAATATCGCTCATGTTGTCTCCCTCTCACTTGGAAACGGGTTGAATGCTTGGCGACGCGGCTTGCACGCTGTAGAGGCGCGCAGGTTCATAAGTTAGCCATGTCGCACTTTTTGCATTATGCCCTAAGTTAGCCAAGGGATACAACCTTTTTTAAAAAATAATGGGGCGATGGGACAAGTCCGTCCCATCGCCCCCGCGGTATTACTCCCCTGCCTTTGCTGCGTCCCACAGGTCGTTGAGGCCATGGGTCGAAAGCTCGGCAAGATCAACATGGGCATCAGCCGCCATCTGCTCCATTGCAGCCCAACGGCGACGGAACTTGGCCGTGCTGGCACGCAGGGCGCTCTCGGCGTCAATCCCCTCTTTGCGCGCAACGTTGACAAGAGCAAAGAGTAGGTCACCAAACTCCATCTCGCGCTCGGGCGTTCCGGGAGCCTCGGCCTCAAACTCGGCACGCTCCTCGGCAACCTCGTCCCACACATCCTGGACCGTCTCCCACTCAAAGCCCACGGCCGCCGCCTTGCGCGAGACCTTTTGCGCTTGCATCAGCGCCGGCAGGTGCGTGGGCACGCCGTCGAGCAGCCCCTCGGGCGCGGCCTCGCCCGCCGCCAGGGTCATCCGGTTCACGTTGTAAGGGTTG